>CXWL01117823.1_pt1 | contig 13992 bp, 14 predicted proteins | sample 590931 | NCBI WGS metagenome assembly CXWL01 (sample SAMEA3498368, study PRJEB10139) | groundwater metagenome | biome: water well; material: biofilm material | place: Germany | collected 2015-04-27 | reverse complement strand
CAGCGAGATCGCCGCCGCGCCGGCAAATGCGGCGCCGTCCACCATCCATGCCGCGCACATGAACAACAGCGCGGCGAGCGCGCCGACCGACGCACCGGCCGAAATCCCGAGCACATACGGGTCCGCCAGGGGATTGCGCAATAGCGCCTGCATCAGCACGCCGGCCAGCGCCAATGCGGCGCCGGTCACGAACGCGACCAGTGCGCGCGTCAGACGCAGGTCCACCAGGGTCGATGCCAGGGTCGTGCCCTGCCCTCGCAGCGCATCGAGCAGCGCAGCCGGCAGGTCGGACAGCGGAACCGCCACCGACCCGATGGTTCCCGCAAGGACAAGGCTGGCGCACGCCAACGCGAACAGCGCCGCCACCATCACGGTAGCGCGATGCTGCGCTGTAGGAAAGAAGGAAAGCATGGCTTACGGCATGCCGTAGCGGACGCCCGCGAAGACCTTAATGCCGGCAGTTGCATACGTGCGCGCCAGCTCGTAATGCTTGTTGTTGACGTTATCCACGCGCAGCAAGGCCGACCAGTCGCGTGCGAATTCATAGCGCGCGTTCAGGTTCAGCAGGCCGTAGCCGCCAAGGACGTTCCGGTTGGCGATGTCGTCGAAGCGCTTGCCCGAAGCGACCACCTCGACGCCGGCCTTGAGCGGCCCGGCGCCATACTCGACGCCAGCGCGCGCGTGCTGTTTGGCGCGCCGCGCCAGTGCCTTGCCGGTGGTGTCGTCGCGCGGATCTTGCCAATCGAGCGATGCGCTCAGGGCGAAGCTGTTCCATTGCGTGGCGGCGGCGATCGAAGTGCCGCTGAGCGTACCCTTGTCGACGTTGTAGGAGCAGCCGAACGGATGGGTCGCCGCATCGACCGGGCAGACAGCGGCGGTCACCAGCAGATCGCTCACCCGGTTCGAGTAGTAGACTGCGCTGAGTTGCGTGCTGCCGTTATCGAAGTGGATGCCGGCTTCGGCGTTCTTTCCGTGCTCGGGTTTGTTGGAGGGGACGCCGAAGCCGGGGTAATACAGTTCGTTGAAAGTGGGTGCGCGGAAGCTGGTGCCGGCACTGGCGCCCACCCGTAGCGCTGGACTGATGCGGTAGCCGACCGCAAGCGCGCCGGTGGACTTCGATCCAAACTGCGAGCTGTCGTCATCGCGCGCGCTGACGCTGGCCAGGTAGGCGCCGCGCTTCAGCTGGTAAGAGGCGGCGACCGAGTTGGTGCTGCGCTCGCCGGACAATACCGGCGTCGAACTGGACACCACTTTTTCTACGCGCCGCTCGAGCAGCACCTGCAGCATGTCGGTCCCGAGTGCGATGTCGTTCTGCCAGCCGGCGCTGGTTTGGGTGGTGTCGATCTGGCTCTTGCCGGAGGCCGCCGCGCTGCTGTCGCTGCCCGACCTGTCGGCCGCGCGCGTGAGCTGGAAGTGGCTCGACCATTGCGCGGTGATGCGGTCGTTGGCGAACAGCGCAGCGTTCTCCAGTGTTTGGCGCGCACGCGCGTCGTACGTTGCGCCGCTGTCAAACTGCGCATCGAGGCGGCTGTGCAGGAACAAGGCGCCCACCTCGTGCCCGGTCGCCACATCGAACACCAGTTGCCCGCCGGCGCTGGCGCGGGTGTAGCCGTCATTGTCCGGGTTGTAGGAAAAATTGCCGGGTTTGGTGGCGGAAAAGCCGGCGGAGCGTTCGCGTCCGGCACTGAGGGCATAGCTGAGGCGCTCGGCCTTGCCCGACACGGCCGCGCTGAACGAGCGCGTGGCGTCGCTGCCGCCGCCGGCGAAGGCGCTCACGCTTGGCGCGCCGGCGCCACGCTTGGTAAAGATCTGCACTACGCCGCCGATTGCGTCGGCGCCGTACATGGTGGAAAGTGGCCCGTAAATGATTTCGATGTGATCGATATTGGCCAGCGGCAGTGCGCTCCAGTTGGCCGCGCCCGTTGTCGAGGAGCCGATCCGCACGCCATCGACCAGCACGATGTTTTGCTTGCCGTCGGCGCCGCGGATGAACACCGAGGAGTTGGTTCCGGGGCCGCCGTTGCGGGCCACTTCAATGCCGCGCTGCGCCTGCAGCAGATCGATCACGGAATGCTGGTTCGAACGCGCGATGTCGTCGGCGCTGATCAGCGTGTAGTCGGCCAGGACATCCTCGGTGCGCTGGGAAGTGCGGGCAGCGGTGACGACGACCGCCGCCACCGATGCTTGCTGGATCGATTGGGCCGTGGCGCAAGGCATGGCAATGGCTAGCGCGAGCGAACCGAGCGTCGCGCGTGTTGAAACGAGAGGGGTCATGATAATTTTTCAGTAGCGTGGGCAACTGGCCGACTTCCCCGTTGGCCAGATTGAACAGAAGCGCCGGGACTGAATATGACGAACGAAAGACGGGACGCATGCGCACGGCGCAGGCAAGCCCGATTCGTATCGCGAACATCCCCGTCCGCACACTTCCACCTGTCCTGGCCGGTATCCGGGCTAGCAAGTCAGACTGGTCTCACCTTCCCATGCCGAGGCACAGTGGTTCTAAGAGACAGCCGGCCACTCGTAAGTGACGCTTGTTTACCGTTGCGGGGGCAGCACACGTTGACCATTTGAGCGGCATCGTGTTTCCCGTTTAACTGCACACATGGAACATGCGTGCGGGCACCAAAACGGGGCCATTATACGTCGTTTGCGTCAGTTGGAAGAATAAGCAGTTCGCCGTAGGCGATCTGGTGAGGATGCTCGGCAGCGCGGCGCGCCATCTGCAGCGGCGTCATGCCGCGATGGCGCTGCGCCAGCAAGCGGATGGTGCCGGCGTGGCAGACGATGATGGCGCACGGGAGCGACAGCGCCGTGAGATCGGCATGAAAGGCGGCGACACGTTCGGCCATCTGCAACACGTTTTCGCCGCCGCCGGGCCGGTAATGGACGAGGTCGGCCGCCCAGGCGTCGATGTCGGCGCGCGCGATCCGTTCCCATGGCTGCATTTCCCAACTGCCGAAATCGAGTTCCACCAGCCGCGCATCGAAAGTCGGCGCGGTGTCGCTTAATGCATTGGCGAGGCCTGCGCAGCGTCGCAATGGGCTCGAGAACACCGCCGCGTCAAACGGCAAGGAGCCGAATAATGCCGCGCGCACCCGCGCTATTTCTTCGGGCGCGACCAGAAGGTCCGTGCGGCCATAGCAGACGCCCGGCCCGGCCAGCGGCCGCGGGTGGCGCACCAGGTAAAGCTGCATGTCAGTGCCACGCGGGGTGGCCGGCACATCCCAGCACACCCAGGTAGATCGCCACTTCGCTCACTTGCTGGACCGCGCCGAGGCAGTCCCCCGTATAGCCGCCGATGCGCTGCACGAATTTCCAGGCCAGCCACGCGGTGGCCACGCCGCCAAGCAGCGTGCCAGCCAGGATCGATGCCCAGCTCAGCCAGCCGGCGGCGGCGACCAGCAGCGCCGGAAGCAGTGCGCAGCCGGCACCGATCGCCAGTTCCGCGCTCGTCATGTGCTGGGCGAGCGGTTTTGCCTTGGCGTCTACCGTGCGCACATAAGCGAGACGCCGTATCAGGGTGCAGGCGGCAAGGCGCGACATCGGGTGCGCCAGGAACAAGGCCGCGACGGCCGTACCGGGCGCCAGTTCGGCGAGCAGCAGGCATTTCAATCCGAGCAGCAGGGCGATCCCGATCGCGCCATACGCGCCGACGCGCGAATCCTTCATGATTTCCAGCACACGCTCCGGTCGCGAAGCGCCGCCGAAACCGTCGCAGACATCGGCAAAGCCGTCTTCGTGGAACGCGCCGGTGGCATACACGCCAGCGCCGGTCGCCAGCACCGCCGCAACGGTCGAAGGCAGAACGTGGGCGGCAAGCGCATACACCACCGCGCTGATGGCGGCAACCACGATGCCGACCAAGGGAAAGTAGCGCGATGCATGGTGCAGCCAGTGCGGCTCGAATCCAACCCAGCGTGGGATCGGCAGGCGTGTGAAAAACTGCAGCGCAACGAAGAACAGGCGAGCCTGATAGGCACAGACGGACAGGAGCATGGCGGACGGGCTATTCGAGCTTCTCGGCTACCTGCGCCGAGTCGAAGGTCGCCATCTCACGCAGGAAATTTACGGCGGCGTGCAGCAAGGGCAAGGCCAGCGCACACGCCGTGCCTTCGCCCAGGCGCAAACCGAGTTGGAGCAGCGGCCGCGCCGCGAGGCTGTCGAGCATGCGCTTGTGGCCATGCTCATCGGAGCAGTGCGAGAAAACGCAATAGTCGAGAATCGACGGTTGCAGGCGCGCGGCGACGAGCAGCGCGCTGGTGACGATGAAGCCGTCGATCAGGAGAACCATGCGGCGTTCGGCCGCGCGCAACATGGCGCCGACCATCATCGCGATTTCGAATCCACCGAACGTAGCGAGGATTGCCAGCGGATCGTCGACGCCGCCGTGAGATGCCACGGCGCTTTCGATGACACGCTGCTTGTGGCGAACGCCGTCCGCGGACACGCCGGTTCCGGCACCGACACAGTCGGCGACGGGGATCTGCGTCAGTTTGTGCATCAGTGCCGCGGCGGCGGTCGTGTTGCCAATACCCATCTCTCCAAAACCGACGACGTTGCCCTGGAGCTCGCTGACGAGCGCCATTCCGTGGGACAACGCCTGCGCGCACTGCTGCGGCGTCATTGCCGGTTCGGTGAAAAAATTGCGGGTGCCGTGCGCGATCTTGCGGTCGATCAGGCCATCGCGCGGACCGAATGTGTAATTGACGCCGGCATCGATCACAAACAGCGCACAGGAATTTTGACGGGCAAACACATTAATTGCAGCCCCCTGCGCGAGGAAATTCTCAACCATCTGCCAGGTCACGCTTTGCGGATAAGCAGAGACGCCCTCGGCAACGACGCCGTGGTCGCCGGCGAATACCAGAATCGCGGGCTGGGCCAATACCACGTTGGTCGTTTGCTGAATCAGACCTAACTGCTTGGCAAGCACTTCCAGCATGCCGAGACTGCCGGGCGGCTTGGTCTTATTGTCGATCGCCGCGTCAAGTTGCGTTGAAAGAGTGGCGTTGGCAGTTGCCGTGAGATGGGGAATGTGCATGAGATTTCCGACAAATTTGGTCGGCGCTAAGATAGCACACTCAACTATATAAGCGGAATTTGAGGCGGAATGGCGTTTCAGGTATCGCGGCCGCGGCGTGGTCGATTTAAGCGCCGAGCACGTCAAGAAGACAGTGGCCTACGCCCGGTGAGTGTAGACCATTGTTACATACGACGCAGTTATTTCTTCGGGATCGACACCGGCGGCTGAACGGTAATCACCGGCACCTGCAGCGCGACACGCCCGACCGGCAGCCTGGCGGCGATCTCGTCACTTCCCACTCGACTATCAATGAGAATTGTAAGCCACTGATTTATTGGCTTATTTTATTGAATGCAAAACGCGATGCCATCAAAAATACCATCAAGGAAATCGCGTCATCAACGTACGTGTACACCGCATATTTACCAGTCAGACTAGCCCCGTAACGACATTCTGCACGTGGACATACAGCGTGGGAAGGTCTGCATGGATGGTCTTCCAGACTATTTCGTAATCGACTTTGAAGTAGCCATGCGCGACGGCGTTGCGCATCTGATAGGCAAACGCAAGGGGCAATTCAGGATGCTGCGCCGCGATCTCCGGGTAGTGCTTCTGGATGTTGTTACTGGCCTCGCCGAGGATCTCCAGGTTACGGATTACGGCGTCCTGCACCAGTTCGTTTTGCAGGAAGGCGACTTCATCCAGTTCCTCTGTGTAGCGGCCGATCCGTTCAATCGCTTGCAGGATATGCGCAAGGTAGTCAGCCAGGCGCTGCCTGTCCTTGCTCATACCGCGACTGCCTCGGCCAGTACCGTGGCCCGGAATTTTTCCGGCAGCGCTTTCGGGGTCAGGACGTCAACCGGCACGCCTAACAATTGAAGCAATTCATGCCGGATGGCGCCGATGTCGAACAGGGTTGTTTCGGGCGTCGGGTCAACGAGGATATCCAAGTCGCTCTCTTCCGTGTCACTGCCATGGGCGACCGAACCGAACACGCGCGGGTTACGTGCGCGATGTCCCTCCACGATTCGACGAATCGCGTCGCGATGTGCTTGAAGGGCGGTAGACGGTTTCATGGCAGGACAGGGTTATCCATTCTGAACGGTGAGAGTACCAAACGATTGTACCATTGCGGCTTTGCTGGGTCAGCGCGATGCAGGCCCGCATCAACATTGCGCGGTTGGATACAAGCCTCCAGCGCACACTGGACAGCAATTCCGCTCCAAACTGGATAGTTTGAAGCGGCCTGAAAGAGCATAGCGACGCGGGAAAACTGTGGCACTCTGGCAAGTTTTTGCCGGAGAAAGGCTTATGGCCAACGGACCGTGGCGTGGATGCCAGTTACCCGCACTGGGCAATCGTTAAGGGTACTGCAGCAGCGCATGGATGTCTTGCTCGCCGTCGAGTAAAGACGGTCCGGGCGTCGACATGGGCAAGCCGCGGTCTAGTCCAAACGGATGTGGTCGCACGCGGGCCGATCGCATAGTCTACCGACAGAGACAACTATCAGAGGGCATGATGACAACAAGCGGAACTGTACAGCGCGACCTGCGCGTGGTGGTGATGGGCGCGGGCATGGCCGGCATTCTGAGCGGCATCAAGCTCAAGCAGGCCGGCTTCACCAGCGTGACCATTTACGAGAAGGCGGCGCGGGTCGGCGGCACCTGGCGCGAGAACACCTATCCGGGCCTGACCTGCGACGTGCCGTCGCACTCCTACACCTATTCCTTCGAGCCAAATCCGGACTGGACCCGCTTCCTGCCGCCCGGCGCCGAAGTGCAGGCCTATTTCGAGCGCACCGTGCAAAAGTACCAGATCGAGCAGATGATCCGCTTCAACGAGGAGATCATCGCCTGCGAGTTCAAGGATGGCCGCTGGCACCTGGCCATGAAGAGCGGCCTGCGCGACGAAGCCGATATCGTGATCGCCGCCACCGGTGTGCTGCACCACCCCAGCATGCCCAACATCCAGGGCCTGGCCAGCTTCGCTGGCAGCACGTTCCACAGCGCGCGGTGGGATCACACGGTCGCGCTGGACGGCAAGCGCATCGGCGTGATCGGTAACGGTTCCACCGGCGTGCAGATCATGTCGGCACTGGCCGGCCGCGCGAGCATGATTTCGCATTTCCAGCGCACCGCCCAGTGGATCTTTCCGGTCGAAAACAATGCCTTCACCGAAGAACAGAAAGCCGCGTTCCGCAGCGATCCGGTGCTGCTACACCGCATGCAGAACGAGGAAACCTATCTCGCCAACGTCGAACGTTTCACCAACGCCGTGCTCGACCCGAATTCGCCGGAAATCCGCGAGATCGAGGCCATCGCGCTCAACAACCTGAACCAGAGCGTGGCCGATCCGGCCCTGCGCGCCAAGTTATTGCCCAACTATCGGGTCGCCTGCAAGCGCCTGATCTTCTCACCCGACTACTACCGCGCGATCCAGCACCCGCAAGCTGCGCTGGTGACGGACCGCATCGAGTGCGTCGAAGCGGGCGGGGTGCGCACGCGCGACGGCAAACTGCACCAACTCGATGTGCTGGTGCTGGCGTCCGGCTTCAAGGCCGACCAGTTCATGCGTCCGATGAACGTGGTCGGGCGCGACGGCATCAAGCTCAACGATGTCTGGGCCAAGCGCCCGAGCGCCTATCTGGCCGTGTCCATCCCGGGCTTTCCCAACTTTTTCATGCTCAACGGACCGACCGGGCCGGTCGGCAATTTCTCGCTGATCGACATTGCCGAACAACAGTGGGGCTACGTCGCCCAGCTGATCGAACTGGTGCGTTCGGGCCAATGCCGCGAAGTCGAGGCGACTCAGCGCGCGATGGACGACTACGACACGGCCAGGATCGCGGCCGCCAAGACCACCGTGTTCGGCTCCGGCTGCAGCAGCTGGTACCTCGACGCGGAAGGCGTGCCGGCCACTTGGCCGTGGTCGCAGCGGCGTTTCAAGCAGGCGATGGCCGCGCCCGAGCACGCGCACTTCGCCTTGCGCGCCTGATGCGCCAGGCCTGACTACACAACTCAAACAATGGAGACGAACATGAAAATAGCAGTGGTGACCGGGGCCGCATCCGGTATCGGCGCGGCGGTCCGCACACAGTTCCTCGAGACGGGCATGCGCGTAATCGGGGTCGATCTGCGCGACAGCGACGTGCGCGCCGACCTGTCCACCGACACCGGGCGCCACCAGGCAGTCGCGGCGGTGCTGGCGCTGGCCGGCGGCCCGATCGACCAGCTGGTCTGCTGCGCCGGACTGGGCCCGCAAGTGGAGCCGGTCGCGCGCATTGCGGCGGTCAATTATTTCGGCGTCGTCGCCCTGCTCGACGGCTTGTTCGACGCGCTCAAGGCGGGACACCAGAGCAGCGCAATCGTCCTGTCGTCCAGTTCCGCGACCCTGCAATCGTGGGCCGGCAGCCCCTTGCGCGACGCCTATCTGGCCGGCGACGAAGCGCTGGTCGGGCAGATTCTCGCCGCCCTGCCGCCCGAACAGGCCGGCTACGCCGCCTACGCCAGTTCCAAGAACGCGGTGGCGGTCGCCGTGCGCCAACGGGCCATCAGCTGGGGCGCGGCGCGCGTGCGCCTGAACGCGATCGCGCCGGGCGCAGTCCAGACGCCGCTGCTGGAGGCCGGCCTGAACGATCCCCGTTACGGCGCCGCCATCCGTTCCTTCGTCGCGCCGATCGGCGCGCGCGCCCAGCCCGAGGATGTCGCCGCGCTGGTCGGCTTCGTCGCCGGCAAGAGCGCCGCGTTCATTCATGGCAGCGTGCTGATCGTCGATGGCGGCATCGACGCAGCCACCCGCCCATTCGACTTCTGAGCTCCGGCGGTGTAGCCTCGGGGCTCCACCACCTTACTCATCCGTGCGCTCCCGGCCGCAACACACGGCCGGACGCTCGACCTTCCCAAAGGATATGCAATGACACCACTACTCACCTCCCCCAACAGCGCGGTCATCGTCACCGGCGGCGCCTCTGGTCTCGGCCTCGCGTCCGCGCGCGCGCTGGCCGCCGTCGGCCGCGCCGTTGCGCTGTGGGACATCAATGCCGCCAAGGCGGCCGAACATGCCGCCACGATCGCGCAGCAATTCCAGGTCGCGACGATCGGCGTCGGTATCGACCTGAGCGATGCAACCGCCCTGCCCGCCGCACTGGGCGCCACCCGCGCCGCGCTGCCCAATATCGGCGGCCTGGTGCATGCGGCCGGCATGGTCGACATGGGTGGGCTGGAAGGCATCACACCGGAAAGCTGGGACCGGCTAATGAACGTCAACCTGCGTGCGCTGGTCTTGCTAGTGCAGGCCCTGATGCCCGATTTCCGCGCCAGCCCCGGCGCCGCCGTGGTCGGCATCGCGTCCATCAATGCCACGCTGGGCAATGCGATCAACCCGATCTACAGCGCATCGAAGGGCGGCATGCTGTCGCTGATCCGCTCGCTCGCCGATTCGCTCGGGCGCGAACAGATCCGCATCAACGCCGTCTCGCCCGGCCAGATCCTGACGCCGATGCTGCAGCCGGCCGTCGACCACCTGCCGCCCGGCACCTTCGAGCGCCGCATCCTGCTCGCGCGCCTGGGCCAGCCGGACGAAGTCGGGCGCGTTGTACGTTTCCTGCTGTCGGACGAGGCCAGCTATATCACCGCGGCCGAACTGGTCGTCGATGGCGGCAACATCTCGTCGCAGCGCATGTAGCAGCGACCGCGCCGGCATCAGGCGCAGCCGTACCAGCCATCGGATCAGGAGAGTACATGTCGACGAACCAACCAACCGTCATCGCAGTTGTCACCGGCGCCTCGCGCGGCGCCGGCAAAGGCATCGCGCTGGCGCTCGGCGCACAAGGCGCCACCGTGTATGTCACCGGCCGTTCGCAGCGCGAAGGCGACGCGCCGCTGCCGGGCACCATCCACGCCACCGCGGCGGCCATCGATGCGCTGGGCGGAACCGGCATTCCCGTCGTTTGCGACCATGCCGACGATGCTCAGGTAGCGGCGCTATTCGAGCAGGTACGGCACGCGCACGGCCGCCTCGACATCCTGGTCAACAATGCGACCTTCCTGCACGATCAGCTGATTCAGAAAGGCGGGTTCTGGGAAAAGCCGATCGCCTTGGTCGATATCCTCGATGTCGGCCTGCGTTCCGGCTACGTGGCCAGCCATTTTGCGGCGCCGCTGCTGATCGCCAACGGCAAGGGCCTGATCGCATTTACCTCTTCCTTCGGTGCCAGCTGCTATATGCACGGTCCGGCCTACGGCGCGCAAAAAACCGGCGTCGACAAATTTGCCAAAGACATGGCGGTCGATCTGCGCGCGCATCAGGTCGCCGCCGTGTCACTCTGGATGGGGCCGCTGCGAACGGAGCGCACGCTCGATGTGTGGCGGCGCGAACCGGAAAAATATGCCGCCTTCGAACCGTTCGCCGAGAGCCCGCAATTTACCGGCATGCTGATCGACGCCTTGTACCGCGATCCCACCATGATGGACAAGTCCGGCCAGGTGCTGGTCGGCGCCGAACTGGCCGTGGAATACGGTATCCGCGACCTGAACGGGCAGCAACCACCGTCGCACCGCGCAATGCTGGGCGGGCCGGTGCAAGCGCATCCCGCCATCGTGGAGTAGTCCTGCACGACCTGCACGACGGCTCCGGACCACCCACGCATATGGACGACTCACAATTGATCCGCTCCGTTCACTTGCGCCAGTAGACATGTTCAGCTTCATAGCACTCGACATCCATCTCGACGATCTTGTCCTGCAGATAGGATTGGGCGTCGGCGACGGCCTGGTTGTAGATCGCCGGGCCGATTTCCCTGACGCAAAAATCGAGCAGCAGCTTGGCTTTCAGATCGCCGATCGGCTCGTCCATGTTTTGCGAGAAATAGCGCTGGATCGATCCGATCAGGCGATGTGCGGTTTCTTCTTTCAGTTTGATGGCCATGATGAATGCAGAGTGAAGTGTTCGTTTCGATGGATCGCGCCGCCGCGCACTGGCGGTGCGTTCGGCAAGCTGGCCGCAATACCGCGCCGCCAGCGCGTGGAACACGCCTTCGCGCAAGTATACCGGTCGCCGAAGCTGCGCGCAGCGGGCGACCCGGCGCAATGGGTGCCCGGACCTGTTGCGCCTTCCCGGCCCGACCAATCACTGGATCAGATTGCGCGCCCGCGCCATCGTCAGCGCGGTGTCTTCGATCATGTCTTCCTGGCCGCCCACCATGCCGCGCCGTCCCATTTCGAGCAGGATGTCGCGCGCCGGTACGCCGTACTGCTTCTCGGCGCGCTTGGCAAACAGCAGGAAGGAACCGTAGACCCCGGCATAGCCGAGGGTGAGCGCGTCGCGGTCGATGCGGATCGGGAAATCCATCATCGGCACCACCAGGTCTTCGGCCACATCCTGGATCTTGTACAGGTCGACACCGGTGTCGATGCCCATGCGAGCGCAGACGGCGACCAACACTTCCATCGGAGTATTGCCGGCGCCCGCGCCCAAGCCGGCCGCCGCCGCGTCGATCCGGTTGGCGCCGTATTCGACCGCCGTCAGCGAATTGGCCACGCCCATCGCCAGATTGTGGTGGGCGTGAAAACCCAGTTCGGTGTCCGGCTTGAGTTTCTCGCGCAGCAGGCCGATCCGGCTCTTGACGTCTTCCGCCAGCATGTAGCCGGCCGAATCGGTGCAATAGATGCAGTTGGCGCCATAGCTTTCCATCAGGCGCGCCTGCTCCAGCAGCTGCTCGGGAGAGCTCATGTGCGCCATCATCAGGAAGCCGACCGTGTCCATGCCCAGTTTGCGCGCGTAGCGAATGTGCTGCTGCGACACATCCGCCTCGGTGCAGTGGGTCGCCACGCGGATCGTGGACACGCCCAGGTCGTACGCCATCTGCAGGTGGTCGACGGTACCGATGCCGGGCAACAGCAGCGCCGACACCTTGGCCCGTTTCAGCAGCGGGATCACCGCGCCCAGGTATTCCTCATCGCTGTGCATCGGGAAGCCGTAGTTGACGGAGGAGCCGCCCAGTCCGTCGCCGTGCGTCACTTCGATCAACGGCATGCCGGCCTCGTCCAGTCCCTGGGCGATGGCTTTCATGTGTTCCAGCGTCATCTGATGCCGCTTCGGATGCATCCCGTCGCGCAAGGTCATGTCGTGGACGGTAATCTTCTTGCCTTTGAGTGTCATGTTGTTTCCTTTTACGCGGCAATGCGCGACAGAGTGAGTGTGCCGTTCAGGATTTCTTCGGCAAACACGTCCGCCGTCCGAACCGCGGCCGCCGTCATGATGTCGAGGTTGCCCGCGTACTTGGGCAGGTAGTCGCCCAGGCCTTCCACTTCCAGGAACACCGAGACGCGCCTGCCGTCGAATACGGGGCCGTTGACGAGCTTGTAACCGGGCACGTATTTCTGCACTTCCTTGATCATCGCGTGGATCGAGGCGGTGATCTTCTCCCGGTCCGGTTCCGTTTCGGTCAGGCAGTGCACCGTGTCGCGCATGATCATCGGCGGTTCGGCCGGGTTGATGATGATGATGGCCTTGCCTTTTTTGGCGCCACCCACCTGCTCGACGGCGTTGGCCGTGGTGCGGGTGAATTCGTCGATATTGGCGCGCGTGCCAGGGCCGACCGAGCGCGACGAGGCGGTCGCGACGATCTCGCCGTAGGCCACCGGCTGCACGCGGGAAATGGCCGCCACCATCGGAATGGTGGCCTGGCCGCCGCAGGTGACCATGTTGACGTTCATTTCGCCCTTGCCGATATGCTCGCGCAGATTGACCGGCGGGACGCAAAACGGGCCGATCGCGGCCGGGGTCAGGTCGATCATCAGCACGCCCAGCGCGGCGAGCTTGCGCGAATTTTCCGGGTGCACATACGCCGAGGTCGCGTCAAAGGCGACCTGGATCTGGTCCGCGACGACATGCGGCAGCAGGCCGTCGACGCCGCCGGCGGTGGTCTTCAGGCCCAGCTCGGCGGCGCGCTTCAGGCCGTCCGACTCGGGATCGATGCCGACCATCCAGACCGGTTCAAGGAAAGGGCTGCGGCGCAGCTTGTACAGCAGATCGGTGCCGATATTACCGGGCCCGATCAGGGCGCATTTAATTTTCTTCATGGCGTGTGGGTCTTTCGGTCTGGGGTTGCGAATTCTGGAACGGGTCCGTTCAGGCGAACGACACGGCGCAGCTGCCGATGCCCTCGATGCAGACGGTGAGCGCATCGCCGGCGCGCACCGGTATCAGGGCGCCCAGCGAACCGGACAGGATCGGCTCATTGGCGTCGAGCGCGATGCCGCGCGCGCCCAGTTCATTGGCGAGCCAGGCGACCGCCCTGGCCGGATGGCCGAGTGCGGCGGCGCCGATGCCGCTGGTTACCGTGACGCCGTTTTTCTGGAGCACCATCGTGCACGCAGCCAGGTCCAGCTGCGCGGGCGCGACGCGCTCCTTGCCGATCACGAACACGCCACAAGAGGCGTTGTCGGCGACCGTGTCGGCGATCGTGATGTTCCAGTTGCGGATGCGCGAATCGACGATCTCGAAACAGACCGCCACGCTCTCGGTCGCGGCCAGCACCTGTTCGGCCGTCACGCCCGGTCCGCGCAACGCATGCTTGAGGTAAAAGACGATCTCGCCTTCCGCGCGCGGCTCGATCAGCGTATCGATAGGAATCACGCTGCCATCTTGGTATTGCATGTCCGAGAGCAGGATCCCGAAGTCCGGCTGGCGCACATCGAGCATGTCCTGCACCACCTTGCTGGTGACACCGATCTTTTTGCCGATCACCCGCTCGCCCTGCCCGATGCGGCGCGCCACCATGCGCCGCTGGACCTGGTAGGCCTGGTCGATCGTCAGTTGCGGCAGGCGCGCGGTGAGCGGCGCCAGTGCACTGCGGGTGCGCCAGGCCTCATACAAGGAGTCGCCCAGCTGGTCCAGTTTTGTAATGTCCATGCGTATCGGCCTGTGTCTTCGTGTTGTGTCCGGGCCACCGCACAACACCGGCC
>CXWL01082116.1_pt1 | contig 13996 bp, 18 predicted proteins | sample 590931 | NCBI WGS metagenome assembly CXWL01 (sample SAMEA3498368, study PRJEB10139) | groundwater metagenome | biome: water well; material: biofilm material | place: Germany | collected 2015-04-27 | reverse complement strand
CCCCCACAGGCGGACAGCAGCCCCACCGCCGTCAACGCCGCAGCCAGGCGCGCACGGCGCCTGGCGAAGAACGGATCAGTTTGGAACATGTTCAAGATGGACTCCCTGTGCGCCAAGCCGCCGCTGCTGCGGGCTGCCGTTCGCAGGGCCTGCGACGGTCTTGTGGCTTGCATCGGCGTGTGCCGAGTTTACGAACGGCGCCGCCTGTGGCGCTACCGCAAACACACAACGGAACGGCAACAAAAACCCNNCGTTTCATGGCGGCGGCGGCGGCGGCGGTGCGTGTTTCCACACCCATCTTTTCGTAGATGTGCTCCAGGTGCTTTTTCACCGTGGCCGGGCTGCTGCCGAGGATGTCGCCAATGTCGCGGTTGGTCTTGCCCTTGGCCACCCAGTACAGCACCTCGCTCTCGCGCTGCGTCAGGCCAAAGGCCAGCATGGTGGCTTCCACGGTGGCGGCGTCGTTGACCTCACGCAGCACGACGAGCCAGTCTTCATCCACCGTGCGGCCTTGCAGCGTGGCCACCAGTTGCCGGCCCCCCTGGGCGGTGGACAAGGGCCGCACCTCGCGCCCTGCGGCGGCGGCCTGCAGCCAGGCCAGCAGCGCCGCAGGCACGGCGTCGGGTGCGGTGCTGAAGTAGGCCGGCAGCCACTGGCGCGCCAGCGGCGTTTGCCACACCAGGCGGGCGGCCTTGGCCGGCGCCGCAGGCANNCTGGCCGCTGTGGCCGCTGCAGCCACGCCGTTGGCATCGGCCGCGCCGGGGCCGTCGGCCAGGCGCACCGCAATGGTGGCGTGGCCATAGGCGTCCAGCGCATTGCGCGCCTGCCGGGCCTGGCGCGCAGCCATCATGTGGGCGGCCATGCGCGCCAGCACTTCGGGTGCGCGTATGGGCTTGGTGACGTAGTCCACACCCCCGGCGTCAAAGGCCGCGAGCACGTGTTCGGTGTCGGTGAGGCCGGTCATGAAGATGATGGGGATGTGCGCCGTCTCGGGCCCGGCCTTCAGGCGGCGCGCCACTTCAAAGCCGTCGATGCCGGGCATCACCGCATCCAGCAGCACGATGTCGGGGTCGGCCTGCGCCGCACGCTTGAGTGCGGTGTGGCCGTCGATGGCCACGAGCACGGTGTAACCCGCCGCGTCCAGCGCGTCGTGCAGCACGGCCAGGTTGTCGGGCACGTCGTCCACGATCAGCACCACACCTGCGGAGCGGGGCTGCTGGAGCGCTTCGCCCGCAGAGCGCGGCTGCACCAGCGGGTCAACCGGGCCAGGGCTGGCAGCGTGGTCAAGCGGGTAACGAGCGGGCAATGGCATCTTGGATCCACGGTGTCATGCGGTCAAAGTCAAAGCCCTGCGCCAGTTTGCGCAGGGGCTGCAGCCACGCGCTGCACTCGGGGCTTTCGGCCTCGATCTGGTCCAGCACACGCTGCACGCCGCGTGGGTAGCCCAGGTTCACCACCTCCAGCAAGGCCTGCAAGTGGGCCAGGCCTGGGCGAGGTGCATCAGCCGGCACGGCAGGCGCGCGGGCCGGTGGTGTGGTGGCCTGCCACTGCAGCGCCAGCTTCTTGCCCAGCCAGTCGAGCAAGTCGTCAAACCGCACGGGCTTGGTGATGAAGTCGGCGGGTGTGATGCCCACGTCGTTGTCCAGCCCCTTGTCAAAGGCGTTGGCCGAGACGATGGCCACCGGTGCACTGCTGAGTTGCAAGCGGCGCAGCGTGCGGATGGTTTCCCAGCCGTCAATGCCGGGCATGGCCAAGTCCATGAGGATGGCATCGATCTGCGGCGCGCCTCGGGTGGCTTCTTGCAGCAGCCCCAGCGCCGCCGCGCCCGAGCCCGCCTGCAGCACGTCAAAGCCCAGCGCCTGCAGGCGGCGCGCGAGCAGGGTGCGGTCTACCTCTTCGTTGTCCACCACCAGCACACGCTGGCGTGGGCCGGCATAGGCTTCACGCGGCGCGGCGGGCAGCGGCGCCTTGACGCCACGCAGCTCGGGCAGAAAGAGGCGGATGCGGAACAGCGTGCCCTTGCCGAGCTGGCTGCTCACCGTCATCTCGCCGCCCATCAGGTCGGTCAGCATCTTGGCGATGGTCAGGCCGAGGCCGGTGCCCGGTGGTGATGCCACGGGTGCAGGCAGCGGTAAAGCTGCCGTGCCCGCGGCCTGCGCACCGCGTGAGAAGGGCTCGAAGATGCGCTCCAGGTCTTCAGGCGCAATGCCGGGGCCGGTGTCTTCAATCTCAAACACGGCCATGTCGCGCACGTGGCTGGCGCGCAAGCTCACACGCCCGGCGGCGGTGAACTTGACAGCGTTGCCCAGCACGTTAAGCAGGATCTGTGTCACACGCCGCTCGTCGGCGCGCACCAGTTCGGGCGCACCGGATACGTCGTGCTCAAAGTGCAGGCCCTTGCTCAGCGCCTGCAGCTCCAGCATCTGCACAATCTGCTGCAGCGCCTGGCGCAGCCGCAGCGGGCGCGGCTCTAGCGCCAGCTTGCCGCCTTCGATGCGGGCAATGTCCAGCGTGCCTTCGATCAGGCTCAGCAGGTGTTCACCGCCGCGCCGTATCACGCCCACGGCCTGCTTGCGGTGGGGCGGCATGGCGGGGTCTTCGTCCAGCAGTTGCGCGTAACCCAGGATGCTGTTGAGCGGTGTGCGCAGCTCGTGGCTCACGCTGGAGATGTAGCGTGTCTTGGCCAGGTTGGCGGCGTTGGCCGCATTGCGTGCGGCCTCGGCGGCGAGCTTGGCGCGCTGCAGTTCTTCGTCGGTGCGGCGATGGCTGTCGATTTCATTCACGAGCAGTTCGGTCTGGCGGTTGGACTCTTCTTGCGCCACGCGGCGGCTGGCCTGCGCCAACACCAGCCACCAGCCAATCACCGCACCCACCAGCAGCAGCGCGCAATAGGCCTTGATGAAGCTGCCGCGCAGCGCCGGTGCCAGCAGGTGGGCGGTGTCGTCCAACTGGCGCAATTCGGCCTGATACAGCATGAACAGCAGCCCTGCCAGCGCAGGCGCCACGGCCGACATCAGCAGCAGGTAGCGGCCCAGGCCCGTGTCCAGCTGCGGCCACCAGGTGCGTGGCAGCAGGCGGCGCAGCAGCGCGTTGACCTGCACCTGCGCGCGGGTCTCGGCGGGCTTGCACAGGTCGTGGCAGCGTGCGTCCAGGCTGCAGCACAGGCTGCAAATGGGGCCGCCGTAGGCGGGGCACTGCGCCATGTCCTCGCCTTCGTAGGCGCGCTCGCAGATCACGCAGCGGCGTTGCAGGCGTACGCCGACGTAGCTGCCCGCTTCGGCCACAGCCTCACCCTGGCGCGCCAGGTAGTAACGTCCCTGGGTCGCCCAGGCAATGAGCGGCGCCATCACCAGGGCCACCCCCATCGCAATGACGGCTGAAAACGCCTGCGCCATGGGCCCGAAGGCGCCGCCGTAGGCCAGCATGGACAGCACTGACGCCGCGCCCATGGCGCCCACGCCCACGGGGTTGATGTCGTACAGATGCGCACGCTTGAACTCAATGCCTTTGGGCGACAGGCCCAGCGGTTTGTTGATCACCAGGTCAGCCACCACGGCCATGATCCAGCTGATGGCGATGTTGCTGTACAGGCCCAGCACGCCTCCAATGGCCTTGAAGACCTCCAGCTCCATCAGCATCAACGCGATCAGGATGTTGAACACCATCCACACCACACGCCCCGGGTGGCTGTGCGTGACACGCGCAAAGAAGTTGCTCCAGGCCAGGCTGCCAGCATAGGCATTGGTGACGTTGATCTTGAGCTGGCTCACCACCACCAGCAGCGCCGTGGCGGCCACGGCCCAGGTGTAGTTGGCAAACACCAGCTCGTAGGCCGCCAGGTACATCTGGTTGGGGTCCACGGCGCGGTCGGGTGGCACTTGCAGGCTCAGTGCCAGTGTGGCCAGCAGCGCGCCGCCCAGCATCTTCAGCACACCTGGCAGCACCCAGCCGGGGCCACCCACCAGCACACCCATCCACCAGCGTTTGCGGTTGGCTGCGGTTTTTTCGGGCATGAACCGCAGGTAGTCCACCTGCTCACCCATCTGCGTGATCAGCGCCACGCCCACCGTCAACGCGCCGCCAAAGAGCAGCGGGTTGAAGGCACCGCCCTGGCCGTTGGCGCCGGCGTAGGCGCGCAAGTCATGCAGCAGCGTGGGGTGGGCGTTGAAGACAAACACATACGGCAGCACCAGCAGCACAACCCACAGCGGCTGCGTCCAGACTTGAAAACGGCTGAGCACGGTGACGCCGTGCGTGACCATGGGGATCACCACCAGTGCGCACACCAGGTAACCCCAGGCGGGCGGGATGTCAAACACCAGTTCCAGCGCGTAGGCCATGATGGCCGCTTCGAGCGCAAAGAAGATGAAGGTGAAGCTGGCGTAGATGAGGCTGGTGATGGTGCTGCCGATGTAGCCAAAACCGGCGCCCCGCGTGAGCAGGTCCATGTCCAGCCCGTACTTGGCGGCGTACACGCTGATGGGCAGGCCGGCGGCAAAGATCACCAGCGCCGTGGCCACGATGGCCCAGAAGGCGTTGACGAAACCAAACTGCATCAGCAGCGTGGCGCCCAATGCCTCCAGCACCAAGAAGCTGGCCGCGCCGCCCAGCGCGGTGTTGGCCACGCGCCATTCGCTCCACTTTCGAAAGGAGCGTGGCGTAAAGCGCAGCGCGTAGTCCTCCAGCGTTTCGCTCGCCACCCAGGCGTTGTAGTCACGCCGCACCTTGATGACGCGCTGCTGGGGTGGTGGTGCACCGGCTTCGGGCAGGATGGGGGTGGTGATGGGCGGCATGGGCGCGCCATGCAATGCACGATGCGGGCCAGCGATGCATTCCGCCATGGGCCTGCGCTGCCGGCTTGGTTACGATGGCATCCAATGTGCTGAGAGCCTGCCCATGGACCTGACCCCCCGCGAAAAAGACAAGTTGTTGCTGTTTACCGCCGGCCTGCTGGCCGAACGCCGCCAGGCCCGGGGGCTGAAGCTCAACGTGCCCGAGAGCATTGCGCTCATCAGTTGCGCCATCCTTGAAGGCGCACGCGACGGCAAGACCGTGGCCCAGCTCATGAGCGAGGGCAAACAGGTGCTGTCGCGCAACGACGTGATGGAAGGCGTGGCCGAGATCGTGACCGAGATCCAGGTTGAAGCCACCTTCCCCGATGGCACCAAATTGGTGACCGTGCACCAACCCATTGCATGAGCTTGAGCATGACCATCCCCGGCGAATACCTCATTGACGAAGGCGAGCACGAGCTCAACCCCGGCCGTGCCAAGCTCATGCTCAGCGTGTCCAACACCGGCGACCGGCCCATACAGGTGGGCTCGCATTACCACTTTGCCGAGACCAACGCGGCACTCAGCTTCGACCGCCAGGCCGCCAAGGGCATGCGGCTGAACATTGCCAGCGGCACCGCCGTACGCTTTGAGCCCGGCCAGGAACGCAGCGTGACGCTGGTGCCCTACGGCGGCCGGCGGCAGGTGTGGGGCTTTCGTGGTTTGACGAACGGAGGCCTGTGATGGCCAGAACCCTAGACCGCCGCGCCTATGCCGAGATGTATGGCCCCACCGTGGGTGACCGCGTGCGCCTGGCCGACACCGGTCTCATCGTTGAAGTGGAACAAGACTTCACGCTCAATGCCGGCGGCTACGGTGAAGAAGTCAAGTTCGGTGGCGGCAAGACCATTCGCGACGGCATGGGCCAGAGCCAGGTCGTCAACGGCCCGGGCCCGCATGAAGCGCATGACCTGGTCATCACCAACGCGCTCATCATCGACACCTGGGGCATCGTCAAGGCCGACATCGGCATCAAGGGCTGCCGCATCGCGGCCATCGGCAAGGCCGGCAACCCCGACGTGATGCCGGGCGTGGACATCATCATCGGCCCGGGCACCGAGATCATTGCCGGTGAAGGGATGATCGTTACCGCCGGTGGCATAGACAGCCACATCCACTTCATCTGCCCGCAGCAGATTGAAGAAGCCCAGATGAGCGGCATAACCACCATGTTGGGCGGTGGCACCGGCCCGGCCACCGGCACCTTTGCCACCACCTGCACACCGGGGCCGGAAAACATCCACCGCATGTTGCTGGCGGCCGACGCATTCCCCATGAACCTGGGTTTTCTGGGCAAGGGCAACGCCAGCAAACTTGAAGCGCTGAGCCAGCAGATCGGTGCCGGCGCCATCGGCCTGAAGCTGCATGAAGACTGGGGCACCACGCCGGCCGCCATAGACAACTGCCTGAACATGGCCGAGGTCACCGACACCCAGGTCAGCATCCACAGCGACACGCTCAACGAGAGCGGCTTTGTCGAAGACACCATCGCCGCCACACGCGGCCGCACGCTGTGTGCCTTCCACACCGAAGGCGCCGGTGGCGGCCACGCACCCGACATCTTGCGTGTGGTGGGCGAGGCCAACTTCCTGCCCTCGTCCACCAACCCGACCATGCCCTACACGGTGAACACGGTGGACGAACATCTGGACATGCTGATGGTGTGCCACCACCTGGATGCGTCCATTGCCGAAGACCTGGCATTCGCCGAAAGCCGCATCCGCCGCGAGACGATTGCCGCCGAAGATGTGCTGCACGACCTGGGCGCCATCAGCATGATGTCGTCCGACAGCCAGGCCATGGGGCGTGTGGGCGAAGTCATCATCCGCACCTGGCAGACGGCGCACAAGATGAAGGGGCAGCATGGCAGCCTCCCTGAAGACAACACACGCAACGACAACTTCCGCGTCAAGCGCTACATCGCCAAGTACACCATCAACCCCGCCATCGCCAACGGCATCAGCCATGACGTGGGCAGCCTGCAAGTGGGCAAGTGGGCCGACCTGGTGATCTGGCGGCCGGCGTTTTTTGGCGTCAAGCCCAGCCTGATCCTGAAGGGTGGTTTCATTGCCGCCGCATTGATGGGCGACGCCAACGCCAGCATCCCCACACCGCAGCCGGTGCACTACCGGCCCATGTTCGGCAGCTACGGCGGCGTGCTGCCGGCCACCAGCCTGACGTTTGTCAGCGGCAGCGCCTTGCGCAACGACATTGGCGGCCAACTGGGCCTGAAGAAACGCCTGTCGGGTGTGCACGACTGCCGCCGCATCAAGAAGCAGCACATGGTGCACAACGACTACCTGCCCAAGATGGAGATCGACGCGCAGACCTACCGCGTGCGGGCTGATGAGCAGTTGCTCACCTGCGACCCGGCCACGGTGCTGCCGCTGGCGCAGAAGTACTTCTTGTTCTGAAGGCCAAGGTTCGACCATGAACACTCAACTGATCGTTGTTGATCCAGAAGTCCACAGCGGCGCGCCCGTCTTTCGGGGAACCCGAGTCCCCATCAAGACCCTGTTCGACCATCTGGAAGCCGGCGACCCGCTTGAGGTCTTCCTTGATGACTTCCCCTCCGTCAGCAAGGAACTCGCCGTCGCCGTTCTGGAGCAAGCACAAGCCGCCCTCACGCCCACCTGAGCGCCCGATGAGCATCCTGCTTGACGACAGCGAAGCCCTGGCACGAAATGTCTCCACCCCGAGTACCGTGGTTGAACTTCCCGCACGCTGGTAAGCAGGTTCCATTTCGTCGGTTCTGGTTGTGCCCCAGCCTTGCCGCCAGGGTTTCACCGCACCCGTTGGCGACTCTTGAGCCAGCACTTCGAACATCACCAACGGGCACAAGGCCGGTATCATCAGAGATACCATGATTGCCTCGCCCAGAATCGTGATTGACACCAACGTACTCGTCGCGGCCTTGCGCTCGCGGCGGGGCTGGTCCTTCACCTTGCTGTCTTGCGTTGGCACCGGCTTGTTTGACCATGTGCTTTCGGTTCCGCTGGTGATGGAGTACGAGGCGGTGCTGCTGCGCGAGGGCATGGTTCCGCTGCAGCATGAAGCCGTGCGCCGCGTGATCGACTATCTGTGCGCGACTGGCGTGCGCCAGCACATCCACTTTCTCTGGCGCCCGAAGTTGCCCGATACGAAGGACGACATGGTGCTGGAAACGGCCGTCAACGGCGGCTGTGGCGTCGTCGTCACCCACAACCTGCGCGACTTCGCGGCGGCGCTGTCTCTTGGCGTGCGGGCGCAGACGCCGGCTGAATTCATGCAATCCCTGAAGGAGTACCCGCCATGAGCGCGATGAGCATCCGTCTTCCCGAGTCCCTGCACCGCAATGCGCGCGCCTATGCTGAGCAAGAAGGCGTGTCAGTCAATCAGCTGATCGCCACGGCACTGGCGGAAAAGCTCGCCGCGCTGGGTGCGCAGGACTATCTGGCCTCACGGGCGCAGCGGGCTTCCAGAGGCGGCTTCGAGCACGCCTTGGCCCAGGTGCCCGACGCAGCGCCCGAGCCGGGTGACGAGCACCTTGCGCGCTGAGCAGACCACGGTGCTGCCACTGGCGCAGAAGTACGTTTTGTTCTGAACGGCACAAGCCGGCAGCGTGAGAATGCCGTGATGGAACGTGTGCTCAAAAAGGTCAAACGCAGCGACGAGCCTGCCGCTGACTTGGCGTACTGGCTGTCACGGCCCATGGCCGAGCGCATTGCTGCCGTTGAAGTGTTGCGGCAGCAAGCGTTTGGCGAGAAAGCTCCCAGCGATGCTGAACAGCGACTTCAAAGAGTTTGCTCAGTCGTTCGGCGTGTGCGCACCATTCCCGGCAATCAGTACGCCGATGTGTTGGGCGCCGGTACCCACCGTGACGCAGGCACTCGCGACAGCACCGCACCCACACCGCCCGACACCTCGTTGACCAAGGTCACAGCCTCGCCCTGACCCAGCAAGGCCGCCAGGCGGCGCGGCAACTGGCGGACTGGAAAGCCATGCACAGCACCGCGCGTGGTGGGACGCATACGGCGCAATGGGACTGCCGCACGGTCCCTTGCTGCCATCGCCCGGGCGGCAAGCCGCTGCGGCGGCCACTGCAGCTTTTCCATGAAGGCGCCGATCTGCATCCACACCTCGTCACCGGCAAACGCCCGGCACCAGTGGCGGTACTGCGATTGCACGCTGCGCAAGCACTGCGGGCAGGCGTCGCGCCGGCTCAGGCGCAGCGTTGACCTGTCCAGCACCGGGTGGGGTTCAGTTGCAGCAGCAGCCGTTCGGCCACGAAGCCTTCAATCTTCGTTTTCCACGCTTCAAGCTGCTCGGCCGTTTGTGCCACCAGCACAAAGTCGTCGCAATAGCGCAGGTACCCACGGCACTTCAATTCGTGTTTCACGAACTGGTCCAGCGCGTTCAGGTACACATTGTCAAAGAACTGGCTGTTCAAGTTGCCGATGGGCAAACCTTTGCCGGGCGGCGCCCGAAACAGCGTCTTGTGCGGGGGCAGGCGCTCCACCAGGCGCGGGTCGCCCTTCAACACGGGTGCACGGTGCAGTCGTGAAACACCAAGGTTTGCGCCAGCCACAGCGCCTGTTCATCGGCCGGCACGCGCGGGTTCAGCCGGGCCGCCAGCATCTGCAACAAGCGCTGCTTGTCGATGCTCATGAAGTAGTTGCGTATGTCCAGTTGCAGCGTAAAGGCAGGGCGCGTGCCGTTGACCGTGGCCTGGCGCATGAACTGCTGCAAGCGCGCCACCGCAGCATGCACGCCCTTGCCTTTGCGGCAGGCGTAACTGTCGTGAATGAAAACGGGCTCCCAGATTTTCTCCAGGTGGCCCGGGATGCGCGACCTCGATATCGCCGAGACGCGCAACAAGCTGGCGGTCTATGCACGGGCGGGCCCGCTCGGGCCGGTGTCCTGTGGCGCGATCCCACTGCTGGGCGACGCGTCTGGCACGCTCTCCAGATAGACCGAGTCCGGGTCGAGGTCGATGCCTGCCGGCCACTGCACCGTGCCGTGGTCGGCCTGGGCCAGCGCGAAGAACGCGGTCTCGCGCAACCGCTCGAACACGGGGTATTCCAAGTACGGGCGCACGTCCATGCGGCGTTTCTCACCGTTGTTGAACTGCAGCAGCAAGGCATGGTCGTCGAGCGGGGTGACGGCGGTAACGCGGGGATTCATGGCTTGCGACCTCTCACTTCAAGGGGTCGATGGGGAAAACGGGCTGACCCTTCACCGCCAGAGACCAATCGGCGGCCAGCTCGTCACGGTGAATTTCGATCCACGCCTGAACCAGCCGGGTCTGCCGGCGCGGCAGCTTGCCATCAAGCATCTCGCCCGTTTCGATCGCGAATACGGCCTCGTCGCCCGCATACATGGCATGGATGTGCGGCAGGTGGTGCTGGCGGGTATCGAGCCAGTACAGATAGATCAGAACGCCGTAAAAGCTGCTGATGAGAGGCATGGTCGCAGTCCACTTCGTAGAGGGCGACATTGTCGCGCCAGCAGCGCTGCCGTCACACGCTGCGCTGCGCCCAGTGGGCGTGCCCGCATTGTCGCTCGCAGCACCTGCAGCAGCACCGCGTGGCTGCCTTCGCGCAGCGCGGTGCCCAGGGTGTTACTTGTGGTAGCGCGAAAACGAAGTTTCAGTGGTGACTAACTTGTACGCAAGTTACGTCGTAACTTAGAGCCCGCGACGAGTTGCTCGAAATGCACCGTCATGCCCAGCGCCGCCTTGTAGATGGGCAAGTGCTCGTAGCGGGCCATGACCCAGGCTCAAAAAGTCGCGCGGTTGGGGGCTACCGCCCCCAAACCCCTGAGAAGGCTCCGAAGCGCTCGAAGGGCCGAAGCGTCAAGCTGGCCGCCTCTTGCGCGCCACCACCGCCGCGCCCAATGCCAGCAGCACCAGCGCCAACGTTTGTGGCTCCGGCACAGAGGCGGCCACATCGCCGGGGCGCACAGCCACGGCATACAACGCGCCGTCCTCGTCGTCGGTGCCCTGGAGGCCACTGCCGGTATCGAAGGTCCACGCGTTGAAGGTATAGGGCGCGTACTCCAGACCGGACCAGTAAGCGTAGGACTGCACATTGCTGAACAGGGCCAGGTTGGCGATCTGCTCGGCCGTGTCGCCGCTTGGGTCCAGCACCGACGTCCAAGCACTGTTGCCCAGGTCAGCCACAAACAGGTGGCTCATTTCGCCGCCGGTGCAGTTGACGCCGAAGTACTGCTGCGCAAAGCCGCCACCGGGGTTGAAGTTGTCGATGCAGCTCGTGTCGCCAGAGTTCAGCGTGGGCAAGCGCCAGTCGTCAAAGCCGCCATAGACCAGGTTGTCAGCCCACTTGTTGGAGGCATCCCAGCCCATGCGGCCGTCAGTCCAAATGGTGTTGCTGTCGTAAACACTTCCGGGGGCCACACCGCTGGCCGCATAGCCCGATGTCTTGGCGTAATTCATGTCCGCCAACCACGTCAGGTTGAGCGTGGTGTCGTAAATCATGCCGCCACCGCGGTTGACCAAGGCCGCTTCAGCACTGGCTGCGCCGGCCAATAGGGCGGCCACAACGGCCAGGGTTCTGATTGCTTGCATGGTGCTTCCCGTTTATTGGTTCTTGTCGTGCCCAGGCATCCCCACCCGAGCATCGGGGTATTCAGAGCAATTCCTGCGCCCGACCGAACCAGGACGGAACTTTTCCCAATCACATCAACAACTTACGCGGCGCGGCGCGGCGTTCGGTGGTCTTGTCAAGTTTCTCGACAGGGATTCGGGCGGTGCCAGCGGCATGGCTGCTGACACCGCGTCAGCCCTTGACGATGCAACACGTTTGCAACACACTTGCCGGATGAAAACCGCCATCCTTCCGCAAGTGCGCGTAGAGCCCCAACTGAGGGCCGATCTCGAAGGAGTGTTGCGCGAAGGCGAGACGCTGTCGGACTTTCTTGAGGCCACTGTGCGCCAGGCTGTGGAGTTCCGGCGCATGCAAGCTGAGTTTGAAGCGCGTGCGGATGCGGCCTGGTCGCGGTTTCAGCAGACGGGCGCGGGTGTGCCGGCCGAAGAGTTGGTTGCCGAGATGCGTGTGCGGCTGCAAGCCCGGCGTCGCGAATTGCAGGGCAAGCACCGGCCGGCTGGAGCATGACCTTCACGGTCATTGTCGAGCCCGAAGCCAGGGCCGACCTGCTGCGGCTGTTCGAGTACCTGCTTGAGCGTGCGGAGTATGTAGAGGACCTGGACATTGCTGAGCGCGCGCTTCAGGCCATCGACGCGGCGATGGCATCACTGGCCAAGGCGCCCTTCCTGTTCCGCAAGGCAGCCGGGACGCGCAGCACCCTTCGCCGTGAACTGGTCATTCCATTCGGCGCTTCTGGGTACGTACTGAAATATGAAATTGCGTCACCTCAACTGGTGGTGGTGCTGGCCGTTCGACACCAACATGAAGCCGACTATCACTGACACCAAACCAAGAAGGCCGCGCCGCCGAGTGGCTATGGACTGCGTCAGCCAGGGGCAAGCTCAGCAGTGGGCGCAGCGGACCTTCTTGCATTGACGCGGTACGGCCGCGCGGCGGCGCGACAATGCCACCCATGCTGACCGTCAACAAACTCATCCCCCAAGGCAAGGGCCTGGCGCCCGCGCTGACCCGTCGTGCCGCCAGCGTGCAACTGAGCTGGGACGTGCGCCAGAAGAGCCGCTTTGACGCGGTGGACTCGGCCGGCCGCGTCATCGGAGTCTTCTTGCCACGGGGCACGGTGGTGCGCGGCGGCGACGTGCTGGTGGCCGAAGACGGCTCGCTGATTGCCGTGCAGGCCGCGCCGCAGCCGGTGCTGGTGGTGCGCCACTGCAGCGAACATGGCAGCCCTTTTGACCTGATGCGCGCGGCTTACCACCTGGGCAACCGGCACGTGCCGCTGGCGCTGCAACCCGAGCGCCTGGTGCTGGAGCCCGACCACGTGCTGGCCGACATGCTGCGTGCCATGCACCTGATCGTGAGCAGTGAAGAGACCGCCTTTGAGCCCGAGGCCGGCGCCTACGTGGCGGGCGGCCACCCGCACGGGCATGGCCACGGACATGAGCACGGCCCTGACCCTCAACACGACCACGGTCACGACCACACGCACGCCGGCCCCGCGCCCGCCGCCGTACGCGGCAAGCCGCTGGGCATCAGCATCAAGGCCGCCCCGGCGCCCCACGTGCACGGCCCCGGTTGCGGCCATGACCACGACGACCACAAGCACTGAAGCCGCCACCCAGCTGCAGCTGATGTGGCTGGCCTCGCCGGCGTTGCCGGTGGGCGGCTTCAGCTACTCTGAAGGCCTGGAGGCCGCCGTGGAAGCCGGCCTCGTCGGCACCGAAACGCAGGCCGGCGATTGGCTGCTGGCGCAATTGCAGCTGAGCCTGGCACGTGCCGACCTGCCTGCGCTGGCCGCTGCGTGCAGTGCCTGGTGCACACACGATGCAGCCGCCGTGACCGCCATCAACCGCTGGCTGCGCCACACGCGCGAAAGCGCCGAACAACGCGCGCAAGCCGGGCAAATGGGGCGCTCGCTGCTGGACTGGCTGCGCAACGGCATGCACGCCAGCGACCCGCGCCTGGCCACGCTGGCGGCGCTGCAGCCCGCACCGCTGTGGCCCACCGCATTTGCTTTGGCCACCGTGCTGGCCGGCGCCACGCCGCGTGACGCCTTGCTGGCCTTTGCCTGGGGCTGGGCCGAAAACATGGCCCAGGCCGCGATGAAGGCCGTGCCGCTGGGCCAGGCCGCTGCGCAACGCATGCTGGCGCGGCTGGCCAGCGCCACGCCGGCCGTGGTGGACAGCGCGCTGGCGCTGCCAGCGGCGCAGTGGCAGGCGGCCACACCCATGCTGGCCATACTGAGCGCGCAGCACGAGGTGCAGTACTCGCGCTTGTTCAGGTCCTGAGCAGGCCACGTCACCCGCCCGGTGGCACGCGGGTGACACATCCGCGCCGAATGCGCCAGCCCGCCACAAGGTTCACGATTCTTTGCAGCCAAGCCCAGCACTCACGCGGCGTGCCAGGGGCATGATGCAAGCCTGCAACCCCCTGGAGGCCCACCGTGAACGCCGCCCTCACCCGCCGCCTGCTGCCCCTTGCCGCTGCCCTGCTGCTGACCAGTGCACCGCTGGCCAGCACAGCCCGTGGCCGCGTGGGCGTGGAGCTGATACTGGGCTGGCC
>CXWL01024596.1_pt1 | contig 13999 bp, 11 predicted proteins | sample 590931 | NCBI WGS metagenome assembly CXWL01 (sample SAMEA3498368, study PRJEB10139) | groundwater metagenome | biome: water well; material: biofilm material | place: Germany | collected 2015-04-27 | reverse complement strand
GGCCATGCGCAGCTCATCGGTGGTGCCCAGGTACAGCTCGGCGTGCGGCCAGAACCCGGGCAACCCCACGTTGGACAAAAACCAGTTCTGCCGGGTGACGATAATGTCGCCGGGCTTGAGCTTGGTGAGCAGCGCGGTGATCTGCTCTTTCGAAATAAGCGGCTTGCCGGCGCGGGCGACGCGGGTATCCCCCAGCCACTCCGCGACACTCTTCTGCACCGGGAAAACGGCTGACGCCGCGGAGTCCTTGAGAATGTCGACGGCGGTCATCAGATAGAGCTGCACGCCCCTCTTGCCCAGCTTGTCTTTGGCGACGCCGCCGTTGCGCTCAAGCTCTTGCATTGCCCACTGCACGTCGAGGTCGAGCAGCGCCTTCTGTCTGTGCAACGCCAGCAGCGCTTGTGGCTGCCAGGTCGCCCCGGTCATCAGCTGGGCGGTGGTGGCGGCGTGCACCGCCTTTACCTTCATGTTCGCGAAGGCCTTCTTCGGCACCCCGAATTCCGGGTTCGCTTCATCGAAGAGCACTTCGAGTTGAGGGTTGCCAGCGGTGAGCTCGGCGAAAGACAGCCCGTGCGCGAGCTCGGCGGTGAGCGCGCAGTGGGTGAGCAGAAACCCCCAAGGGTGGCGATCATCGATCGGGGGCAGCTTCACGAAGTTCCAGTAGCGCTGGCGAATCTGCTCCACCGACATGAAGTAGCCGAACAGCGAGCCCCAGGTGGAAAGCACGGTGCGCTTTTGCTCCGCGGTGTAGGGCGCTGAAGTGGGCGTCGAGAAGAGTGCGCGGTCGGCCATCACCCGCTTGGAAATGTCCGCCATGCCCTTCAAGTACACGCGCAGCGCCATCAGATCTTTGTGCGCCTCGTAGCGAAAGGCGTCGCCCCTGAGCGAGTAGACGTCAACCGGTCGGGTGGGCGCGGCCGAAACGGCGATGGCGAGACAGACGGTGACGAGCATGCGGTGGCTTTAGCATTCGCCAGGTGACCAAGGCCACGGTGGAGCCCACCCTCTTGCGCCAATGGCTGCATCGATATATGGCCATGTGTCGATATGGAACAGATTTCAGACGCGTTTCGAGCACTGGGCGACCCGACGCGGCTGCGGATCATGCGGCTGTTGCAGGAAGCGCCGCTCAACGTGTCAGAGATCGTCTCGCTGGTCGGGGTCGGCCAGTCATCGGTGTCGCACCACCTCTCGAAGCTCAAAGGCCTAGAACTGATCAGCGAAGAACGCCAGGCGGGCTACACCTACTACTCGGTGGCGCTGGGGGAACGCGATGTGCGCTGGCCCCTGCTGCGGGTGGCGCGCGACGCAGATGACGACCACGGCGATCGCGCCCGGCTCAATGAGTTGTTGCGGCAACGTGAAGACCGCCAGGCGTTGAACGAGCGGCTGCTCGAGCCCGGCCAGTCGTGGATGTTGTGGTCGCACGCGATGGCGGCGCTGTTGCCCGCGCTCGACGTGGTTGATTTCGGCTGTGGCACCGGCGCCTTGACGGTGGAAATGGCGCGCTGGGCGAAGCGGGTGGTGGGCATCGACCGCAGCACCAGCGTGCTCGCGAAGGCGGCCGAGCGGGTGGCGCACCAAGGGGCGAAGAACGTCACCTTTCTCGAGGCCGACCTGGCCAAGTTGCCGCTGCCCGCTGCCAAAAAAGACGTGGTGGTGCTCTCGCAGAGCCTGCACCACGTCGAGAACCCGGCGGCGGTGCTCAACGAAGCAGCGCGCATTCTGGTGCCCGGCGGCAAGGTGTTGTTGCTGGAATTGATGCCGCACGACGAACACTGGGTGCTCGAGCGGCTGGGGCATATGCACGCCGGCTTCGAGCCCGAGAGCCTGAAGGCCTCGCTGCGCCGCGCCGGGTTTCAAGGGCTCAAGCTGACGGTATTTCCCAAAGAAGGCTCATCTCCGTTTCGGTTGTTTTTGCTCACGGGAGCGAAGAAATGAACGCGGTCTTAGCGAAGCCCCCCTATTCGTTGTCTGAAGCTGCGCGCCTGGCGCGGCGTGAACGTGTGTCGGCGCTGAAGGCGGCGCTGCGCGAGCGGGTGCTGGTGCTCGATGGGGCGATGGGCACGATGATTCAGTCGAAGGACCTGCGGGCGGCGGACTTCGGTGGCGCCGAGTACGAAGGCTGCAACGAGAACCTGGTGCTGACGCGCCCCGAGCTGATTCAGGGCATTCACGAGGCGTACTTCGCCGCCGGGGCCGACGTTTCCGAGACCAACACCTTCGGCGGCGTGCCCTTCGTGCTGGGGGAATTCGGCCTCTCTGACAAAGCGCATGAGATCAACAAGCAGGCGGCGGTTTTGGCCCGGGCCGCGGCCGACAAGTTCAGCACCCCTGATCGCATGCGCTGGGTCGCGGGCTCCATTGGCCCCACCACCAAGGCGATCACCGTCACCGGTGGTATCACTTTCGAGGCGTTGATCGATCAATTCGAGGCGCAGGTCTTCGCGCTGCTCGAAGGGGGCGTCGACTACCTGCTCATCGAGACCGCGCAAGACACGCGCAACGTGAAGGCGGCGGTGTTGGCATGTGAGCGTGCGTTCGCCCGGGCAGGTGACTCGGTGCCGCTGGCGGTGTCGGGCACCATCGAGCCGATGGGCACCATGCTTGCTGGTCAGTCAGTGGAGTCGCTAGCCACTTCGCTCGAGCATTTGGACCTGCTGTATCTCGGCCTCAACTGCGCAACGGGCCCCGAATTCATGACCGACCACCTGCGCACTCTGGCGGCGCTGACGCCCTTTGGTGTGAGCTGCGTGCCGAACGCGGGACTCCCCGACGAGAACGGTCAGTACCTGGAGACGCCGGAAATGATCGCGAAGGCGTTGCGGCGCTTCGTGGAAGCGGGGTGGCTCAACGTGGTGGGCGGCTGTTGCGGCACCCATTCAGGGCACATCGAGGCCTTGGCGGCGGCGGTGAAGGGGTTGAAGCCCCGCGTCGCGAACCCGATCGTGCGTTCGCGCCTCTCGGGAATCGATTGCGTGGAAATCGAAGACGTGCGGCCGGTGATCGTCGGCGAGCGCACCAACGTGATCGGCTCGAGGAAGTTCAAGGAGCTGATCGTCGCCGAGCAGTGGGAAGACGCGTCAGAAATCGCCCGCGCCCAGGTGAAGCGGGGAGCACAGATTCTCGATCTCTGCCTCGCCAACCCTGATCGTGACGAGCTTGACGACATGCGGCGGTTTCTCGAAGTGGTGATTAAGAAGACGCGCGCTCCGCTGATGATCGATTCGACCGACGACAAGGTGATCGCGATGGCGCTCACCTATTCGCAGGGCAAGGCGATCATCAATTCCATCAACCTTGAAGACGGGGAAGAACGTTTTCAAGCGGTGGTGCCGTTGGCTCGGCGATTTGGAGCCGCGTTGGTGGTGGGGTGTATCGATGAAGTGAGCATGGGGGTGCCTCGAGCGCGCAAGCTCGAGATCGCGGCGCGCTCGTACCAGTTGCTCACGGAGAAATACGGCATCAAGGCCGAAGACATCTACTTCGACCCGCTGGTGTTCCCCTGCGCGTCTGGCGACAAGCAGTACGTCGGCAGCGCGGTAGAGACGATTGAAGGCTTGCGGCTGATCAAGCAGAAGTTTCCGCAGTGCAAGACGGTGCTCGGCATCTCCAATGTCTCCTTTGGGCTGCCGGCCGCGGGGCGTGAAGTGTTGAACTCGGTGTTTCTGTATCACTGTGTGCATGCGGGGCTGGACCTGGCGCTGGTGAATTCGGAGAAGCTCGAGCGGTACCCGCACATTCCCGAGGTGGAAAAGAAGCTGTGCGAAGATCTGCTCTACAACCGCGGCGCAGACCCCACGGCCGACTTCGCGGCGCATTTTCGCGAGCGCAAGGTCGAGAAGAAGGCGATCGGCAGCCATCTCAGTGTCGACGAGCGGCTGGCGCATTACGTGATCGAGGGCTCGCGCGACGGGCTGATCGCCGACTTGGATCTGAAGCTCAAAGACACCAGCCCGCTGGCGATTATCAACGGCCCGTTGATGAAGGGCATGGACGAAGTGGGGCGGCTGTTTGGCGCGAACGAGCTGATCGTCGCCGAGGTGCTCCAGAGCGCCGAGATCATGAAGGCCGCGGTGGCCTATCTCGAGCCGAAGATGGACAAGAACAGCACCGCGCTGCGCGGGAAGATTGTCCTCGCCACGGTGAAGGGCGACGTGCACGACATCGGCAAGAACCTGGTGGAGATCATTCTCGCCAACAACGGGTTTCAGGTCGTCAATCTGGGCATCAAGATTCCTCCCGAGCAGTTGGTGGCGGCGGTGCGTGAGCACAAGCCCGACATCGTGGGCCTCTCGGGCCTGTTGGTGAAGAGCGCGCACCAGATGGTGACCACCGCGGAGGATCTGACGCGCGCCGGCATGACGCTGCCGATGTTGGTGGGTGGGGCGGCGCTGTCGCGCAACTTCGTCGACAAGCAGATCGCTCCCGCGTACGGGGGCACGGTCGCGTACGCGCAAGACGCGATGAGCGGTCTCGAGCTCGCCAAGCAGATCGTTGACCCAGCGGCGTTCGAGCAGCTGAAAGCCGATTTGGTGGTGCGCCGCGAGAAGCTCAAGGCTGAAGCCGCGGCCCGGCCCGCTCCGGTGCCGGTGACGACTTCGCGAGCGAAGACGATACCGGTGCTCGAGGCGTTGCCTGCTCCTCCCGACTTCAAGCGGCACGTGGTCACCAATACGCCGGTCGATCAGATCTGGCGCTTCGTGAACCCGGTGATGCTCTACGGGCGGCACCTGGGCGTGAAGGGTTCGGTGGCGAGAGCACTGGGGACTTCGGACGAGGGCAAGCTCCACGATAGCGACGAGGGCAAGAAGGGCTTGCAGGTCAAAGAGGTGCTCGACGAGCTCAAGGGCGAGTTGCGCAAAGGCGCGATCAAACCGCGCTCGGTGTTTCAGTTCTTCAAGGCGGCGGGTGACGGCAACACGCTGCACCTGTTCGATGGCGAGAGCGGCAAGCCGGTAGTGGGCTTCGACTTCCCCCGGCAGGAACGTGACTCGCAGGTGTGTTTGACGGACTTTGTCGCTCCGCTGCGTGACGGCAAGCCGGTCGACGCGGTAGCGCTCTTTGTCACCACCGCGGGCGACGGTCGTCGCGCGCTGGCGGACAACTACAAGGCGGCGGGCAGCTTCTTGCGCATGCACGCGGTGCAGGCGCTCGCGCTGGAGACGGCTGAGGCCTACGCGGAAATGCTGCACACCCAACTGCGCAGCATGTGGGGTTTCGCGGACCCCCCGGGCATCACCATGCTCGAGCGCTTTCGCGCGGAGTATCAGGGCAAGCGGTACTCGTTTGGCTACCCGGCGTGCCCGCGGCTCGAAGATCAGGCGAAGCTCTTCGCGGCGCTCAAGCCCGAAGAGATCGGCGTGCAGCTGACGGACGGATGCATGATGGAGCCCGAAGCGTCAGTGTCGGCGATCGTCTTCCACCACCCGGCGGCGTTCTACTATTCGGTGACTTAGTTCTGCCCCGGCCGTTAGCTGCGGGGCAGACGGGCGACTACCGCAGCAATGTCCAGTCACGATGCGGCCGGGCGATAATCTCCGTCGCTAACAGAAGCGCTGGCTCGATGCTCGCGGCGGCTTGCGATAGCGACGCTTCCACATCGGCCTGCGGCCCACACACCACGAACCACGCCTTACCGCCGATGCCTCGGGCGAGATGCAAATGCGTCAACCGCACTGAGGCCCGTTTCAACCCGGTGTCCGCCGCGAGAATGGCCGACGCCACCGAGTGCGTTTCAACAATGCCGACGCTATCGAGCGGCAGACGTGCTTCGGGCTTGCCTTCAAGCGCGCTCTTCACGCTCAACGACAGTTGCGGCAGCAGAACCTTGTCGATCACCAGCGCACCGGCCGCTTCAACGCCAGCGGCGAACGCTTCTTCGACATCGCCAACCGCCCCCGTGAAGACGATCACGAACTTCCCCGGAGACGTCGGCTGAGCGAGGTTGATCTGCACCTGTGCGCGCTTGACCAAGACATCGACCACCACCACGCCCCGAGCGATCGACTCCAGCTCCAGAAGCCCCAAGGCCGGAGCGGTGAGCACCTGATCTTTCGCCAGTTGTGGCAATCAGACGATCCGGAACGAGTCTTTCAACGTGCACCGGCGCTCGCGCGTGAAGCTGACCGCGGTGGTGAGCCCTTCGCCGGTGGGAGAAGCGATCGTGAACGAGGTGTACCCCTCGCCGGTCAGCCCCAGGCCCGCGTACGACGGGCCGTTCTTCACGAAGATCGACGTGTTGATCACCCGCGCCATCGCGTGAAGGTTGTCGATATTCGTGGAGTGCATGGTCGCGGTGTGCCCGAACCCGTGCTCGGCCTGAACCGCGGCGGCGATGCAGTCTTCCACCGTCTTCAGCCGCGAGAAGCCGATCACCGGCATCAACAGCTCCGCCTGAATGAAGGGGTGCGTGGGGTCGACTTCGGCGAACAACAGCCGCGTACCGCTCGGTACTTTGAGCCCCGCCGCTTCGGCGATCTTGGTCGCGTCTTTACCGACCCAGTCGCGCGCCGCATGCCCGTCGTCGACCACCAGCTTCTCAAGCCGGTTGATCGCCGCGCCCGTCACTTCGAAAGCCTGGTTCTTCTGCATCTCGGTCTTCAACGCGTCGGCGATCGACGCCACGGCGAAGACTTCTTTCTCGACAATGCAGACGATGTTGTTGTCGAGCGAAGCGCCCTTAACGATGTCGCGCCCCGCGTTGGCGATGTTCGCCGTTTCGTCCACCACCGCCGGGGGATTGCCTGGGCCCGCCGCGATCGCGCGCTTGCCACTGTTCATCGCGGCCTTCACCACCATCGGTCCGCCGGTGACGACAAGCAGTCGAACGCGAGCGTGCTTCATCAACGCCTGCGCTGATTCGATCGAAGGGTCACCAATGGTCGTAATCAAATTCGCCGGCCCCCCTGCGGAAGTGATCGCCTCGTTCAACCAGGTGATGAACTGCGTGCATACCCGCTTGGAGCTGGGGTGGCAGTTGAAGACCACCGCGTTGCCGCCCGCCACCATGCCGATCGCATTGTTGATGATCGTCTCGGTGGGGTTGGTGGAGGGAGTGATCGCCCCGATCACTCCAAAGGGAGCCCGCTCGGTGATCATCAACCCGTGATCTCCGGTAATGGCAATCGGCTTCAAGATCTCCAGCCCCGGAGTCAGGTTGGCGCAGAGCAGATTCTTGGAGATCTTGTCCGGTACGTTGCCGAGCTTGGTTTCTTCCACTGCCATGCGCGCCAGCTCTTCAGCGTGGCGGCGCGTGGTCTCGCGCATTGACTCGATGACCTTCGCCCGCACCTCGAGCGAAGTATCTGTCCACTTGGCCAAGGCCGCCGTCGCCCCGGCTGTCGCTCCGTCGAGATCATCGAAGATGCCCGCGCGCCCGGTGATGATCGCGGGGCCACTCGCACGCGAAGGCCGCGCCGAAGATGTCGCGGAGGGCAGGGCGCCCAGCTCGCTCGACAACTTGCGAACCACCTGCTCGACGATGGCGTTGATCTGACTCTCGTTCATTTCACTTCACGTAGTTGAGCTTGCCGTCGACTTCGACCTGGTCGACGATCGCCATGATCGTGGCGTCGACCGGGCGATCCTTGGTCATCTCGGTCTGCCGCGCTGAAGAACCCGAAGCGTAGAGCACGACTTCGCCCGGGCCTGCGCCGACCGCGTCTACCGCCACCACCAAGGCCGCCGTCAGTTTGCCGTCTAAGTCCAGGCCTCTAACCAGCAGGAACTTCGACCCATCGAGCGTGGGCTCTTTTCGGGTGGAGACCACGGTCCCCACCACTTTGCCTAAGAACATCGACCGGCCTCTTACTTCGCGCCGGTTTCGGCCTTGGCCTGCTCGATACGGCCGAGCGGGAGCACAAGATCGATGTTCGCATGCGGGCGGGGAATCACGTGCGTCGAGACCAACTCGCCCACGCGTTCAGCACCGCGCGCTCCGGCTTCGACTGCAGCCTTCACCGCCGCGACGTCGCCGCGCACGATGCAGGTGACGTAGCCGCCGCCGATTTTCTCATAGCCAACGAGATCGACCTTGGCCGCCTTCACCATCGCGTCGGCAGCTTCAACCATGCCGACGAAGCCTTTGGTTTCAATCATTCCCAGTGCGTCTGCCATAGTCGTAGTTCACTCTCTCACTGCGGGTAAGTACGGCGAAAACCTTACTTGTCTTTGAAGGGCGGCGGTTCTTTGCCACTGACTGCTTTAATCGCGGCGATCGCTGCTTGCGCGGCAGAATCGATTTCAGCCTCTGAGCCGCACATATACAAGCGGCCGAAGGCACCGAAGACCATCACGTCGACCAGGCGCACGTTGGCGGCCTTCTCGGCTTCGTTGGCAGCGAGCGCGGCATACGCGGCGGGCTCACATTCCATGATGAAGAGCGATTGGCCCGGCTCGATCATCGAACCGAAACGAATCTTGTCCAAGATCATCGCGTGCATCGGCTCGATGGCGCGAATGATCGTCGTAGAGACGATTTTGGGCTTAATGCGATCGTTCTCAGCCACTCCGATGTGCTTCAAGATTGCGTCGCCAGCGCTGCGTACTTCACCTTTGTCTTCGCTGTGCAATTCCAACATGCCGTAAGCGCGCTCGACGACCAACGTCGCCGGCTGCACTTTTGTTCCCTTCAGCGCCACGTCCATCAGGCCGTGAATCGCCATGCCCGGCGCGATCTCGCAGAAGAGCGACGCCACGTACGGCACGGGGAAATACCCGCGGCAGGTGGTGCAAATATGCGCGGCGAGCTGAGGCTGAAGTGAATCGAGGAAAACATACGTCCGAAGCGACGTTGCCAAAGTGAGTTCACCCTTTCGGTTTCAGCGGAGGCTTAGTTTTCCTCAGCCGAAATAACAAGGAATCTCTAGGGATATCGCGGCACTCCGAAGAAGTGATAAGCGATCGCCCTTTAGGGGCGACGCCTTTCATGTCCGGCTTCATCGATCTCCATCTCCATCTGCTCCCTGGTGTCGACGATGGCGCCAAGACGCTCGAAGACTCGCTGGCGATGGCGAAGGCGCTGGTTTCTTTGGGTTACGCCAAGGCCGCGCCCAGCCCGCACAATCGATCTGAATACGCACCCAAGTCAGAGTGCTTGGAAAAGTTGATGTCGGTGCAAGCGGTGCTCACCGAGCAACAGATCGCGCTCGAACTCCACAGCAACAGTGAGAATTTCTTTCTCGATGAAGGCCTGCTCCACGCACAGAAGACAGGCTCGGCGCGCACCATCAATGAGCTGGGCAAGCACCTGCTCGTCGAAGCGCCGTACCAAGCGACACTGCCAACCTTGAAAGACATTCTCTTTCGCCTTCAGGTGAAGGGAGTGACCCCGGTGATCGCCCACCCTGAGCGGTGCCTGGAATTTGAGGCCAAAGGGCGGGCCGCCGAAACAGTGGCCGCCGGAGCCAATTTGCAGCTCGATATGGCGGCGCTGATCGGGCGTTATGGCCCCAATGCGAAAAAGCTCGCCGAGCGGTTCTTGGGCGAAGGGCTCTATGCGATCGCCGCGACCGACGCGCATTCTCCGCACAAGATGGTGGAATGGGTGGGAGATTCTTTGAAGGCGCTCGAGAAGGCGGCCGGCGCAGCTTACTTTCGGCGGCTGGTAGTCGATAACCCGTCGCGGCTGTTACGCGGCGAGGCCGTGGTATAGCGGGCAATATCCTGTGAAACGAGCGGCCCAACTCATCCTTAACCTGGGAATCACCGGCGGGTGCTTCTGGTGGACTTTCAAGGACACCGATTGGCACAAGCTGAAGGAATCGCTGACCACCGCGAACTATTGGTGGCTGGTTCCCTACCTGGGAATTCTCGCGCTGGTGCACCTGGCACGCACCCTCCGCTGGGGCTACTGGTTGTCGGCGCAAGAACGCCTTTCGTTCAAGAAGCTGAATGAGGCCGCGGGCATCGGCTTCATGATGCTGATCATTTTGCCCTTTCGCTTGGGTGAGTTCGCTCGGCCGTTCTTGATCGCGCAACGCAGCAAAGTGCGTCGCAGCGCCGCGATGACCAGCGTGGTTCTCGAGAGGGTGATCGATGGTTTGATCATCGCCGTGCTGTTGCGGGTGCTGCTCACGTTTCTCGACGTCGACGCGCTGGTGCGGGGCTTGAGCGTCGCCGAGCGTGACGACGTGCTCAAAAGCGTGGGCCGAATCACTTTCGGCGCGAACATGATGTTCGCGGTGTTTGGTGGCGGTGCGCTCTTCCTTGCCTTTGCCGCGTGGAAGCAAGAACTAGCCGTGCGGCTGATTCAGGCCACGGCAGGCCGCTTCTCGAAAGGGCTGAGTGACAAGGTCGCTTACATCGTCAACGGCTTCGTGGGGGCGCTGCGGCAAGTGCCCAGCCGAAAAGACCTCTTCTTCTTTTTCTTCTTCACCGCGGCCTATTGGCTGCTCAACGGCTGGGGCATGACGGTTGTGTCCCGCGCCTTCGACTGCAGCAATGGCGGCTCGCTGACCTGTCAGCCGATGCAGCTGTCGCTCTACCAGGCGTTCGTCGTGCTCTGCGCGCTCATCGTCGGCATGATGATTCCCGCCGCGCCGGGCAGCGCCGGCACGTTTCAAGCCTTTGTCGCGATCGCGTTGGGAGTGTTCTTCTCGAAGAGCCTCGTCGACACGACCGGTGTCGCGTACGCGAACGTGCTGTGGATTTCGCAGTTGGCCCAGCAGATTCTCTATGGGCTGGTGCTGATGGTGTGGTCGCGACAGACCTTTCGAGATCTCATGGGGCATATGCATGACGAGCCCGCGGGAAGTCCGGCGACGTAAGGTGAGGCAGCCATGAAAGATCAGATTCAACCGAGCATCGGCATCGACTGGGTTTCCACCGCGATTGTGATGGGCGCCTTCATCTTCGGTCAGATTCACGCGATCTCGGCTCGCGTTCGTTTCGCGGTGATGGCGGCGGCGTTCTTCGCGGCCATGGGTTACCGGCTGCAGGCCGGCATGCGCGGCGGCGTCAATGACGTCGTGCTCGGAATCGCCGCGGTCGCGGGCGTGTACTACCTCGTCAAGGCGTTGCGCTACCGTGCCCCTCCCAGCGCGGCGGACTAAGCGTCGCGACGCTCTATGCCTGCCCCTGCCCATCGGTGCGCACGTATTCAAACTCCACCGGCTTGGCGTTGACGCCGCGGGGCGGGGGAGCGATCCAGTTTGCCATCTTGCCGGGCTCGACGATCGCTTTGCCTTGCAAGCTCTTGACGTAGGCGCGGTCGGCAGCCGACGGCAGAAACGCGTCTCTCTTCGCCGCCCATTGCTCGGCTGTGAGCCGGTTGCCGTTGGTATCGAAGTGCATGCCTGAGAAAATGCCCTGCTGGCGGTGAAAGCGGCGTGAAGGCAGCTTGAGCTCATGCGCGTGGCCCGCGTCGCGGAGCACCTTGTTCCACCGGTCGACGCCGCGTTGACAGTCGTCGACGTAGCCATCGCGCAGCACCTCATTCATCGCGGAGCGCAGCGGCACTTCTTCGCGCTGCATCTCGCCGGACCCTGGCTTGGGCACATCCATCGGGTAGACGCCTTCCATCGCGACGTGATCAGCGAACTTCTCTTCTTTCGCGCGCCCTTTGAGGCCCGAGGCGAAGAACGACGCGGCATTGGTGGAGATTTCAGATCCAAAGAGATCCAGCGAGAGCGAGTACCAGAGGTTCAGGTACTTCTGAATCGTGGCCAAATCGATGCCGCCCAAGGTACGCACGTCTTCGTTCTTGGCTTCTTTCATCAGCGCCGAGGTGCGTTGCACGATGCGCCCGATGCCTGTCTCGCCCACGAACATATGGTGCGCTTCTTCGGTGAGCATGAAGCGCGTGGTGCGCGAGAGCGGGTCGAAGCCCGATTCCGCGAGCGCAAGCAGCTGATACTTGCCGTCGCGGTCGGTGAACATGGTGAACATCATGAAAGAGAGCCAGTCTTCGCAGGGCTCGTTGAAGGCCCCCAAGATGCGCGGCTTGTCTTGGTTGCCGCTACGGCGCTCGAGCAGCCCTTCCGCCTCTTCGCGCCCGTCTCGGCCGAAGAAGCGCTGGAGCAAGTAGACCATCGCCCACAAGTGGCGGCCTTCTTCGACGTTCACCTGGAACAAATTGCGCATGTCGTAAAGCGACGGGCAGCTGTGGCCGAGCATGCGTTGCTGTTCCACCGACGCGGGCTCGGTATCGCCTTGAGTGACGATCAGCCGGCGCAGGGTGTTGCGGTGTTCTCCTGGCACGTCTTGCCAAACCGGTTGGCCGATCACGTCGCCAAACCCGATCTTCCGATCAGGCACGGCGTCAGCGAGGAAAATGCCCCAGCGGTATTCGGGCATGCGCACGAAGTCGTAGTGCGCCCAGCCCTCGACGTCGGTGCTGATCGCGGTGCGCAGGTAGACGTTGCGGCTCTGAAACCCTTCAGGGCCCATCTCGTTCCACCAATTGATGAAGTTCGGCTGCCACTGCTCGAGCGCGCGCTGGAGCTTCTTGTCTTCCGACAGGTTGACGTTGTTGGGAATCTTCTCGTTACTGATCGCGGTCATGGGTGGCTTTCCTTAAGTGCGGCGCATGTCGAAGGTGGGGCGAACGCCGGCTTGGCCATAGAGAGAGAGGGCTCCCTTTTCACCGACGGCGTTGGGGCGTTGAAAAATCCAGTTCTGCCACGCGGTGAGGCGGCCGAAGATCTTCGTTTCCAGCGTCTCGGGGCCGGCGAAGCGCAGGTTCGCCTCCATGCCTGTCAAAGCATCGGGAGAGAGCGAGGCGCGTTCTTCGAGGGCGACACGAACTTCATCGTCCCAATCGAGCGAGTCGGGAGCGAAGGTGACGAGGCCGGCGGCCAACGCCTCTTGGGCAGAAAAGGCGCCTTTGTGGCCGAGGATCTCCTTTGTCTTCTCGGGCGTGCCCAACATGCGGGTCTGCAACCGTGAAAGCCCGTTCGGCATCGGCAGCGCGCCGGCGCTTAAGGCCCCAAGCTCAATGGAGGCGGGCTTATCAGCATCGTCGAGCATGTAAGTGCGGTCAGCGGCCAGAGCGATCTCCGCCAGCGTGCCGGCGAAGCACGCGCCCGGCTCGATGGACGCGTAGAGCGTCTTCGCGGTGACGTCGAGGCGCTTGAGCACGCGCTTCTGCAAATGCAGCACTTCGCGCACCAGCCAGTGCTTGGCGTTGTCGGCGAGAAAACGGTCCCACCCCAGCACCTTCTGGCCGTCGCCCACGGTCTTGAGCACCACGGTGCCGATCTCCAGGTAGTTGATACGCAGCCGCAGCAGCGCGTCATCGAGCTCACGGAAAGCGCGAACGCCCCAAGCGTCACAGCCCATGGCCGAGAGGGCGGCGGCCTCTTTAGGGGCCGCTTCACCGGGCCCGCGCACCGTCAGTTCCGCCACGCGCAGCCAGGTGTTGAGCTTGACGCTGACGTACTTGTATTCGACTCCACCGGCCGTGACCTTGGGCTCGACCGACTTGAGCTCCATGCCTTTGCCGTCAGTGGGGCGGTCGCTGCCCGCGGCCAGGGCCTTCGCGCGGTCCGCCACCACCTGAGTAAACTTGCTCTTGGGAATGATCTGGTCGACCAGGCGCCATTCCACCGCGCGCTTGCCGCGAATGCCTTCGGCGGTCGTCGAAAAGAAATCGGCCTGATCGCGCCGCACCTTGCGCTTGTCGACGACGCGGGTGAGGCCTCCGGTGCCGGGCAGAACGCCGAGCAGAGGCACCTCGGGCAGCGAAACCGCCGAGTTGCCGTCATCGATGAGCAGAATTTCGTCGCACGCCAGCGCCAGCTCGTAACCGCCGCCTGACGCGGTGCCGTTGAGCGCGGCGATCGTCTTCAGCCCCGAGTTGGCGGAGGCATCTTCAAGGCCCAGCCGGGTCTCGTTGGTGAACTTGCAGAAGTTCACTTTGAAGGGGTGCGAAGAGCTGCCGAGCATAAAGATGTTGGCGCCCGCGCAGAAGATGCGGTCTTTGAGCGAGGTGACGACCAGCACCTTCACTTCGGGGTGCTCGAAGCGCACCCGTTGAATGGCATCGGCGAGCTCGATG
>CXWL01021815.1_pt1 | contig 14001 bp, 10 predicted proteins | sample 590931 | NCBI WGS metagenome assembly CXWL01 (sample SAMEA3498368, study PRJEB10139) | groundwater metagenome | biome: water well; material: biofilm material | place: Germany | collected 2015-04-27 | reverse complement strand
CGATTATTTTTTCTTTGGCCATGTGATCGACACCAAGACCCGGACGAGCATGACCAATGAACGAATCCAGGAGATCAAGGCTGTTCGCCGTGTTCCGATAGATTCTTTGCCGTTGCAATCGGCTATCAAGGTCGTGAAAGGCGATGGCAAACGCCGAGTGGCGATTTTTACCGATCCTAATTGCCCATACTGCAAGCAATTGGAAAAAGAGTTGCTCAATGTGACGAATGTTACGATCTATACCCTGCTCTATCCGGTGCTCAAAGGATCTATGGAGTTATCCAAAAAGATCTGGTGCTCAGATAACAAAATTAAAGCTTGGGATGATTTTATGCTGAAAGGTGTTGCGCCAACGAGTAAAGATTGCGAAACACCTTTGGACGTACTGGTGAAGTCTGGTCAAGAAAATAAAGTAAGCGGCACACCAACATTAATTTTTGCAGATGGCTCGGTTGTGGGCGGCATGATTCCGGCGACAGCGATTGAGGAAAGACTGGAAAGCGCCAGTAAGAGCAAATAAAGTTTCAAGTTGAACACGCTTAAAAAGCTTGCTGGAGTAATTCAGCAAGCTTTTTTTATTGCCGCGTCAATGCAGGTGCCGTATAGCCACGGGGCATCAACACCCACATTTTCCCTGATTGCTTCATTCTACCCGCTTGATTACCCGCTTCATGGCCAAATCCCCAGAAGAAGTCAGCGCGAATCCCGCCTTTGATGGCGCTACCGACATCCTGCGCTACCATAAGCCGATTCAAGGGTTTGTTGGTGTTTGGCCAGGTGGTTGCCAGAAATACCGGTGCGCCTTGCGGGATTGAGAGCGGATCAATGGCGATGCTCCTCCCGGCTGTTAATGGCACACCCAAAGCGCCGATCGGGCCGGATAAATCGGCGGGTAGCTCACGAAAGAATACGTAACGCGCGTTTTGTTGCAACAACTCAGGCAACTTATTCGGGTTTTGTTGCCCCCATTGCTTGATACCCTGCATGGATGCTTTTTCCAGGGGTAATTCGCCGCGCTGTACCAGAAGTTTGCCAATGGAGTTATACGGGTGGCCGTTCTGATCGGCAAAGCCTATTTTCATCATTTCTCCGTTATCGAAAACGATTCTACCGGAACCTTGGATGTGCAGAAAAAACAATTCCACTTCGTCTTCCACCCACAAGAGTTCATAACCGTTCAATATTTTCGGGTTAGTCATGATTTCTGCCCGGCTGTAATAAGGGACTATTTTGCGTCCATCCACTCGGCCACGCAGACGCAGGTCTTTAAGCTCCGGATAGGCTGCGCCTAAATCAATGGTCAGAAGTTCACTGGGTGTAGCATAAATCGGATAGCGATAACGGCTGGAGGGTTTTCGGCTGCCTTTGAGCAGCGGTTCGTAGTAGCCTGTCACTAATCCTTCTTCACTGTTATCGGTGTTGATAATCTGATAGGGCGTGAAGTAGCTTTCAAAAAAATTTCTCAGCGTTGTGTTATTGGGTTTCTGCAGTGCAGTAGCCGCTTTGCAATTTTCTTTCCAGACCGGTTGTTTGCTTAAAACCGTACAACTTTTCAGAAAAGCCTGCCATGCAGGTAACAGATCATCATCCGCCCAGCCAGTTAACGCAGACCATTGAGCACGTTTATGGATAGATTTTGTCAACGGTTTCTCGGGCGGTGGTGTGATGGTTTCGGTCGGCTGACTCGGCGGCAAGGTGGGGCTGATTGTTCCGGTCGTACAGGCAGTGAGCAACAGGAACGAAGCAGCTACAATAAAACTTAATTGGTTTTTCATCAAATTTTGGTTAAAGTGGCAGCTTGGTTTCTTAACTTTATAGCAAACTTAAATTATGTGGTTACTTGCAGTCGAAGCAGCTGTGGTATTGGGATTATTACTTTTTGTCGTCTGGTGGACCATGTTTTCAGGTAAAAAAAAGAAGGATGATGAAAACAAAGACTGATAGATAGCAGCTATTCAGCCCGTTATTATATATTCTGATTGAAATATTGCCAGATTATGTCCCGTCACACCGGATTCTCAATATCAATAAACTGATGCTGGATACCGAATTTTTGCGCAATGTGGTCACCCAATGCTTGTACACCATAACGCTCCGTTGCATGGTGCCCCGCAACGATAAATGCGACACCGGATTCCCGTGCAGCATGAACATTTTGCTCTGAGATTTCACCGGTGATGTAGGCATCAACACCTTGGCGGATCGCTGCTTCAAAATAGCCTTGCGCGGCACCGGTGCACCATGCGACGCGCCGGATAGTTTTATCGGGATCGCCGATTATCTTCGGTTTGCGTAACAAAGTCCGTGATATTTTTTCACCCAAAGCACTCAGGGTTTTAGCTTGGGCTAATTCTCCCTGTACTGCGATATCCTGATCGCCAAAATGACCCGTTTCGATAAATCCCAGTTTCTTTCCCAATAGCGCATTGTTACCGAACTGCGGATGCGCGTCTAACGGCAGATGATAGGCAAATAAATTGATTTGTTGGTGCATAAGCAACGCAATGCGGCGGGCTTTCATGCCGGTTATGCGTGTATCTTCTCCGCGCCAGAAATAGCCATGATGAACGAGAATGGCATCTGCCTTGGCTGCCGCGGCTGCTTGCAGAAGATCGAGTGAAGCCGTAACGCCACTAATCAGGGTAAGAATGTTGCTGCGCCCTTCCACTTGCAAGCCATTTGGGCAATAATCATGGAAGCGGGGTATATCCAGTAATTGATTCAGATGATTTTCCAATTCATCTCGATGCATTGATTTTCTCCTTCGCGCATATACTACTATCAATAGTACCGCAATAATTTTAATTTTGGAGTGACACGCTTTGATGTACAGACTCTGGTTGATTTTTGCACAAACGGCAGCGGTATTGCTGGCTATTTTTTTTGTGATCTCCACGCTCCGGCCTGAATTGCTTCCCTGGAAACCCCGGGGAGAAATCGTGACGGTCAAAGAGGCCGCACCTGTCGTTGATGCGGAAAGATCAGACAGTTATTCCAAGGCGGCCGAAATAGCTATGCCATCCGTTGTCAACATTTTCACCCGTAAAGAAATAAAAGAAGAACCTTCTCATCCGTTGCTGAATGACCCCATGTTTCGCAGATTCTTTGGTGAACAATCTGAAACCAAAGCGCGCCGTACATCAAGTCTGGGTTCCGGCGTGATTGTCAGTCCTAATGGCTATATATTGACCAATCATCATGTGGTGGAAGCTGCGGATGAAGTTGAAATTGCCTTGGTCGACGGTAGAAAAGCCAAAGCGAGCATTATCGGCTCAGATCCTGAAACAGATCTGGCAGTGCTGAAGATAAAACTGAAAGAATTGCCGGCCATTACTTTTGGCCAGTCACAACAGGTTAAGGTCGGTGATGTGGTGCTGGCAGTAGGAAATCCCTTTGGCGTCGGGCAAAGTGTTACCATGGGTATAGTCAGTGCAATGAGCCGGAGCCGAGTTGGGATTAATACTTTTGAAGATTTTATTCAAATCGACGCGGCGATCAATCCGGGTAATTCGGGAGGGGCGCTGACCGATACGTCTGGAAATTTGATCGGTATTAATACGGCGATTTATTCCAGCAGCGGTGGTTCACTGGGCATTGGTTTCGCCATTCCTATTCATGTGGCTAAACAGGTCATGGAACAAATTATCCAGTCTGGCAGCGTGACTCGAGGCTGGTTGGGTGTCAGTATGCAGGATATGACACAAGACCTGGCAGAATCATTTGGCCTAGATAATCCAATCGGAGCCTTGGTGGCGAGTGTGCTCAGAGATGGTCCGGCAGACAAGGCGGGCATCAAACCTGGCGATATCATCATAGCTGTCGAAGGTAAGCCGATGAAGAATTCATCAGACATGCTTAATCGGGTTGCGGCATTGTCGCCCAATGACAAGGTTGCGGTCACCGTAATCCGCAATAAGCAGGAAAAAACAATCCAAGTCAAAGTCGGTATACGGCCTAAACAACAGTAATCGCATTCAAGAAAATCAAATCTGAAGCAGACTAAAATTTATGAAGAATCTATTACCAGCTAACGGATTTTTATCCGTTATTGCCCAATGGTTTAGCGCTAATATTCTTGCATTAGGGCGTGAAATGCGGCTGTCTTATTTACCGCCGCTGATGGTTTATGTGGCTGCAGGTATTTCCGGTCTGACAGGTATTGTTGGCACATTTTACGTGAAGGAAAAGCTTGGACTCTCCGCCGAATTTCTAGCCATGCTTGGATTTTGGATGATGTTGCCGTGGGCGCTAAAAATGCCTTTGGGCCATTTGGTTGATCTGGTATGGCGCTGGAAGGGTTTGTTGGTGTATCTGGGGGCCAGTTTGATCATGCTGAGCTTGCTGATCATGATCGGATTGCTTGGGCATACCGAAGCGATGGCAGCCATGGCTTCGGTTGAAACTTGGTTTGTGATATCGGCTTTACTGGCACCGATCGGTTATGTTTTGCAGGATGTGGTGGCAGATGCCATGACCGTTGAAGCAGTGCCGCGCGTCGATGAGAATGGCCAGAAGCTGGACCCGGATAAACGGAAATTAATGCATGTCACCATGCAAACCTTAGGGCGTGTCGCCATCATCGGCGGTGGTGTGCTGGTATCCATCGTCAATGTTTTCTTACTGCGCGATGCGGGTGCGCTGCCAGAAGCTGAGAAAGAAGCTGTCTACTTATTTGTTTATCAGTTGGCGTTAATTATTCCACTGGTTTCTATTTTTGGCGTGGTCTTCGCATCTTGGTTGCAGCGGCGTGACATGAAACGTTTTCTTGCACAAGGCCATAGTCGGCAGGAAGCGGGTAAATTACTGGGTCTTCATTCGGAACCACCACCAATTAACTGGTGGATTCTGGGTGGTGGATTAGTTTTTACTGTCCTGTCATTGGGTGTTGGTCTGAGCCGTATATCCGGTGGAGAAGAAATCGTATTTATTATTTCCATGGCAATCGTTATATTTCTGATGTGGCGATTGACTGGGGAACTTGAACCGGATGCGCGTAATGTGCTGGTTGGCACAGCCGTTATGATATTCGTATTCCGTGCAATCCCCGGGCCGGGCGCCGGTTCCACCTGGTGGATGATTGATACATTGGGCTTTGATCAGCAATTTCTCGCCGTATTGTCTTTGGTTGGGGCTGTACTGACACTATTCGGCATGTTTATTTTTCGCCGTTTCATGGCCGAACGCTCGATTGCTTACATCATCGGCTTTCTTACCATCGTCGGTACCTTCCTTTCGGCGCCGATTATTGGCATGTATTTTGGTCTGCATGAGTGGACGGCTTCAGTAACGGGGGGTGTAGTCGATGCGCGTTTCATTGTGTTGATTGATACCGCATTGGAATCACCGCTGGGTCAAATTGCTATGATCCCGATGTTGGCTTGGATTGCAAATTCTGCACCGGAAAAACTTAAAGCTACTTTTTTTGCGGTGATGGCATCCTTTACGAACTTGGCTTTATCCGCCTCGCAACTGGGAACCAAGTATCTCAATCAGGTTTATGAAGTGAAACGTGAGGTGAAAGATATTGCCTCAGGTCAAGTGGCTATTCCGGCAGACTATAGCGAGTTAGGGCATTTATTGATTACCGTCACAATCATTGGCTTTGTATTGCCGCTAGTTACGATTCTGATCGTTAAACATTCACGCTTTCGTAACGCTTGATTAACTCGAGTTCTATCCAGTGCCTTCGAGATTTATATTGTTAACTATATAAAAGTTAATAGATTAATGTGCTATCTAAATTAATTCCGGCTGAATCCGTTATCACTTTGACCGGTGTACATAGCAGTTTTGAATTATGTATGCGGGTATTTTTTAATCTACAAAACTGAAGCGTTTTTTATGTTCTACGCATCAGTATTTGTTTTTGATAAGGGAGATATTATGAAGCAATTGTTTTTAATGATGACTTTATTATTTCTGTTTACGGGTACTGCATTTGCAGCTGTCAATATCAATACAGCTTCGCAAGCTGAGCTGGAAGCTCTGCAAGGGATTGGCCCTACCAAAGCAAAAGCGATCATTGAGTATCGTGAGAAAGTCGGTCTCTTTGCTTCGATAGATGATTTGGAGAAGGTCAGTGGTATTGGCTCTGGAACTGTCAAACAACTGCGTGATGTAGTTACCGTAGAAGGCGAGAAAAGCGCAGAGGCTCCAGCTAAACCGGAGTAATGTGACTGTTGTAGATTAAAATCCCCCCGCTGAAGAGAATTCAGAGGGAGTTTTTATTTGAATGAGTGCAGTGTTTCATAGCAGGCCGCATATGTGATAATCTCGAACGATCTATTATAAAATTTGCATTCATGTATAAAACGATTGAGAATTTTGTTGGTAATACGCCTTTAGTAAAACTTAAGCACCTGCCTGGAACAACCAGTAATGTCATTCTTGCCAAGCTCGAGGGTAATAATCCGGCCGGTTCGGTAAAAGACCGTCCCGCGTTGTCGATGATTTCTCATGCGCAGCAACGCGGAGAAATTAAACCGGGCGATACGCTGATTGAAGCAACCAGTGGCAATACCGGCATCGCGCTGGCAATGGCTGCCGCGATTATGGGGTATCGGATGGTATTGATCATGCCAGAGAATTTGAGTATAGAGCGGCGGCAATCCATGAGTGCATACGGCGCAAAAATTATACTCACTCCAAAAGCAGGAAGTATGGAGCATGCGCGGGATTTAGCGGAGAAGATGCAGAATGAAGGACAAGGGATAATTCTTAATCAATTTGCTAATCCCGATAATCCTTTGGCGCATTACGAAGGCACAGCGCCAGAAATCTGGCGGGATACCCAAGGAAAGATTACACATTTTGTTAGTAGTATGGGAACTACCGGTACGATTATGGGTTGTGCGAAATTCTTTAAAGAACAGCAATCAACGATTAAAATTATTGGTGTGCAGCCGGAAGAGGGGGCGCAAATTCCAGGCATTCGCAAATGGTCCCCGGCTTACTTGCCTAAAATATATGACCCGAAACAGGTTGATGAATTGTTATACGTTTCTCAAAATGAAGCTGAAGACCTGACACGACGGCTGGCCAGTGAAGAAGGAGTTTTTGCAGGCATTTCATCAGGTGGTGCCTTAGCGGCTGCATTAAGGATATCCGCTCAAGTTGAGGATGCGGTAATTGTACTGATTGTTTGTGACCGCGGTGATCGTTATTTGTCTACCGGGGTTTTTCCTGCTTAGCAGGCCGTTGAAAAACTATCTGTGTTGCCGCTGCGGTGTTAAAAACAGGCTCAAAATGCTCATTTATTAAGCAAAAACTGCGCTTTCTCGCCTGTTTTTGCCTTGCATCGGCTGCCTCGAATACGTTTTTCAACAGCCTGTTAGAGAAATTTGCACGGTAATTGGGTGCAACTGAAATTCTAAGTAGAGCTTGCTAAAAAAGTGTAAATAGTTGATTATATTTAATAATATTGTATTTTTTGGTAAAATAGTGCACGTAAATATGTGAATTAACACCAGGAACAGAAGTGGCCTCGCAAGTTTGGACAGTCGGATAAGTGTTAATCTTGCTCAACTTGCGATTCCCCGTGGTCTTGCCACGGGGATAGGTGGAGGGCGCGCGGAGCTAATTTATTTAGTGCAATTAGACACTAATCGATGCAGGTAGTATAGTTTCCAGGGCAGGTCGAATTCAATCCGCCGGATGGATTTTTGTTTTGTGTACTCCAACTCAACACTTCCAGCACTTTTTTATAATAAACTGGGTCTCGTACCCAGAAAATGTAGTTGACTTTTAGATTTTGCTGTGCAAAAGAGAGCAGCTCCCAGACGGTTGGTTTATAACCTGTATTATCCCACCGAGTATTCCGATAATTTGATGACTCCACTTGAACTGTCAGGGGCATCAGCCCAGAATTTTCAGAATAGTAATTATAGATACCTGGAGGAGTCCATTTATCCCCTGGAGAGAGTAATCCCGGATCTTTAATGAAAACATCCGGACAACCCAGTGCTGATCCCATTCCTTTGAGCCCGCCTACTAATGATGGCAAAATCGAACGCGGGTGGTTTGCGAACTGGAATGTCATAGTGTTGGGGAAGGACTCGCGCATCTTTTTGTTTACTACGAGCAGGTTGCTGTAAAATTTATCGCTCTGAGTGTTGGTTAGCGGTGTTTTAGGGTACCCCAAAGAGGTTTCTGTCAAGCCGATACCTTCGAAGTACTCATGCGAATTAAACTGCTTTCCTAATGCGCTAATTAGTGCAGTCAGACGATCACGCACCATGGGATTCCACAGTTTCATGTTGTACCCTACAATGCTGGTACTGCCGCCATTATTAAAAGCGAATACTCCTCCTTCGTATGTTGCCGTTTTCAAGTAATTTGGAACGAGAGCTTCGTCAGGATCCCATGATTTTAGTTCTAATAGAATCATAAGTCGTTTATTTTGCGCTGCAAGCTCAGAAAGTCTCTTCTTAATGGATGTGAAATTATATACACCATACGATGTTTCTAGTTCTGCCCAACTATAGCGCACTTGTATTCCGCGCAGAGCTGGTGTGTCATTCAGTTCACTATAAACTTGCGCCAGATATGCAGGATCATTTTTACCCCAGCTCACAAGTGTATAGTAATGGCCTGGATGCCATTTGACTGATCCGGGTGTCCCATAGACGACAGCATGCGCTGTTCCGAAGGGAATCCATATCATGCTTATAATGAATAATATTGCAGCCAATATGCTATGCGTTGGCCTCATTGCTACAGAGAGATTAGTGCTATTCTTGGGTTTCGTGGGATTAATAATTCCCATACAAAATACTCCTATTAAATATTGAAGATAAGTTCCTCAATTTTTTGTTAAAAGTGATCTTTTAACTACTACGGAATAAATAAATCTATTCTTGTCAGAAAAAGAACACTCCTTAGTATTACCTACTTCGAGAATTCCAAAATTGAAATAAAAGCGGTAAAGATCTTCCTATTTTGACGGTTAATTTAGAGTCTTTAATACAGGCTTAACTCGAGGAGAAATGAAAATAAGTGTGAAAAAATACCACAGATAAAATGAAAAAGAAACAAATTTTCTTGGCAAAGTAGCTTAAAAAGACGTCGCCTATTTTCTGCATATATTTATAACCAGATAATAATTATAGATAAAATATAATTTTTACAACTAAACTGTGATTTTTATTGGCGTATTCCATTAGGAACAGAGGCAATGAGCTTCACATAAAGTCCGGATGTATGGCTGCAATCTTTAACCTTCTCAAAATCATTGATTGAAAGCTTGGCATACCGCGGGTGTCCATGTATGTACCACTGAAGCGCACTAAATTTCGCGGGAATGGCGGAATAAAAGCGTACCAGTCTGATGCGTCTAGTATCAAGTGAAAGGCGAGAAGGATGTACTCAGTGGAACTATATATAAAGATTCGACGTGCGGTGATGGTGGAAGGTAGAAGCGAACGCGAAGTTGCACGTTATTTTGGCATTCACCGCAAGACCGTCAAGAAGATGTGTCAATACGCAGAGCCACCAGGTTATCGGTGTAAGAACGAGCCGGTATCTCCCAAGCTTGCCCTTTCACTGGCATCATTTATGCTAAAGTTTTTTATGCCGGTCAGGATTGAATCGAGCCGTAGTTTTTGTTCGTTAACAGGACAACAGTGATGTTTACTAAATCATTCTTAGCGTTATTCTTTGTGTTTACGATTGGCATATCCATACTGGGATGGTTTGTGTTTCAGGAGCAATCTACAGTTCTGATCGTTTCCAGACAGCCGCTGAGTCAGATCGAAGCCAACTATGTGGGGCGTCAAGCATGTGTGAGTTGTCATGCAGAGCAAGATAAATTGTGGCAGGGATCACACCATGATCTTTCGATGCAAGAAGCGAATCAACAGACAGTACTTGGGGATTTTCGCAATGTTGAATTCAGTAAGGACGGTATAGTTACAAGATTCTTTTATGAGAATGGACGTTTCTTGGTAAATACGGATGACCCGGATGGCGAGCTTACCGATTTCGAGATCAAGTATACTTTCGGTGTTGCACCGCTTCAGCAGTATTTGGTCGAGGTTACAGGCGGCCGGCTACAGGTTCTTTCCATTGCTTGGGACAGCCGGACTAAGGAGCAAGGCGGGCAACGCTGGTTCCATCTTTATCCGAATAATAAAATTGACTACAAAGACGAGTTGCACTGGACAAAGCGTTCGCAAAACTGGAATTTCATGTGCGCTGAGTGTCATTCGACTAATTTGCAAAAAAATTACGATTCAGATAGCCGTACTTATACTACTGATTGGTCGGAGATAAATGTCGCTTGTGAAGCGTGTCATGGCCCTGCTTCGCAGCATGTGGCTTGGGCTGAACGTAGGCCTGGCTTCGAAAATATCAATATCAGAACCAAGGGCTTGATCGTTTTGCTGAACGGGCATCGGGATACCAAATGGGTGATTGATCCAGCATCGGGTAATGCTCACATTAACACCCCACAGGGTGCCAATAATGAAATCCAAGTCTGTGCAAGGTGTCACTCACGGCGTACTCAACTATCTGGGGATTACCGCTATGAGTCGCTGATGGATACTCATCTTCCTTCGTTGTTACAACAGACGCTGTACCATGTCGATGGGCAGATTAAGGAAGAAGAAACTTATGAATATGGTTCATTTCTGCAAAGTAAGATGTACCGAGCAGGGGTAATCTGCAGTAATTGCCACGAACCCCACAGTCTGAAGTTGCGTGCACCGGAAAATGAGGTTTGTCTTCAGTGTCATGCGGTTAACAAGTACGATTCCACGACACATCATTTCCACGATATGGGTTCTGCTGGCTCTTATTGTATCGATTGCCATATGCTGGGAAAGACCTATATGGTAGTTGACTCCAGGCGTGACCATAGCTTTCGTATTCCACGTCCTGATTTGTCGGAACGACTTGGCACTCCTAATCCCTGCGTCGAGTGTCATGCGAACAAATCGAATCGTTGGGCGGCGAATATGCTACAGGAATGGTATGGTCATAGTCCGAAAGGCCACCAAGACTACGCTGAAGCACTATATGCTATTCGTAGTGGGACAATGGACGCTAAAGCTAGACTGGCGACCTTGCTGCAAGATAAAAATCAGCCAGTCATTGCACGTGCTACAGCGATTGAAGAGTCGAGTATGTGGTTGAACAAGGGATCACTTCCAGCACTGGTTGATGCGTTGAGCGACCCTGATCCAATGATGCGTAGTGCAGGGCTCAAAGGATTGGAGCCACTGCCACTAGAGCTTCGCTGGGCACTTGCTCATGAACACCTGCGTGATCCAGTGCGTGGGGTACGTGCTATGGCAGTGGTTACGCTTGCTGATATTTCTGTCGAAAAGATGACGCTGGGTGAGCAAGCCGGCTTTCTCGGAGCTGTCGACGATTATCTCGGGATGTTGCGTTTTAATGCCGACGACCCAGGCGCCCAAGTAAGTATGGGAAATTTGTATGCGGTTCGCGGCGAGTCTGTTCAAGCTGAACGAGCTTACCGGGAAGCACTGCTTCTTGACCCTGATTGGGTACAGGGCTATGTCAATTTTGCTGACTTTCTGCGTCAAATGAATCGCGATGGTGAAGGTAAAGCGCTACTTCATGAAGCCATAGCCCGCCATCCTAAGACAGGTATTCTCCATCACAGCTTGGGTTTATTGCAGGTGCGCACAAAAAACCTGGCGGAGGCACTGGTTTCACTAAAGCAAGCAACGGAACTTGAACCTGAAGAGACGCGTTTTAGTTATGTATATGCTGTAGCTCTGCATAGTGCCGGGTATATGCAAGAAGCTCAATCTGTTGTCCAATCTGCACTGATGCGGGCGCCCAATGATTCTTCACTGAATGTACTGAAGGCTCAACTAATCGCGGAAGATTAAACTTTTTCGATTAGGCTAGTCGTAATTGGGCGAATTCATATCATCTCAAATCCGTAGGTTTAAAAATTAGTGGACGAGATCATTTAAGATCTTTGCAAAAATTTGTTTCTGTTTCTAAATATCAGATTCAGCGTATTGCCATTCTTTTTAACNNGTCTTCAATCATTTTGCTACTAAAGTCGGCATGCCAGGATTGAAAAAGTATTTTTTGCCAAACTTGGATGAATTTTTATTTCATCGTGCAGAAATTCCAGAGATAAATAGGCAATTTTCTTATATCTATATTAGACTACTTGGTGTTGACTACATTAAAAAATAAAAGAGAGGGCAGTATTGCAGTGTTGTTTACTGCCCTTGAGAAGGGGGCTGGTCATGTTTAAATCTATGGGATTACTGTTAGTTGCGTATCTATGGTGTAGTTCTTCCTGGGCTATTCCGCCAAATATTCTATTTTTACTTTCGGATGATCACAGCTATCCCTTTTTGGGTGCCTACGGGAACAAGGATGTTCGTACGCCGAACATTGATCAGTTGGCGGCGCAAGGAATGCGATTTGACCGTATGTTTGTGACTTCCCCGTCATGCGTTCCTTCTCGTGCCTCGCTAATGACAGGTCGCTCGCCTGTGGCCGTTCGCATGGGGCGCTTTACGTCGCCGCTGCCGGCAGAGATTTCAGCTTTGCCGGACTTGTTGCGCGATAAAGCTGGCTACTTTACTGGAGTGGGAGGACGCGACTATCACCTAGATGGTCCGCCTGCTGACAAGAGACCGTTCGTTAATAAAATACTCGATCAATATGGCTTACGTACGTTCCAAGACCGATTGGACTATGTTCAGACGACGCCAGACCTCAGCGCAAGAGCAGCTTTATCTGCCTTCCTCGATGTGATTCCAAGCGGAAAACCGTGGTTCTTTTGGTTAGGTTTTGTCGATCCGCATCACTCATGGACATCCCAAGGGCCTCTGGGGTTGCCTGATCCCGCTAAGTTAACAGTACCAGGGTATCTGCCCGACTTGCCAGGTGTGCGTGACGATCTAGCTCACTACATTGCCGAGGTAGAACACCTCGACATCGCCGTGAAGGAAGTGCTTGCTGTGCTTTCCCAAAGAGGTTTCGCTAATAATACTGTCGTTGTTTTCATGGGGGATAACGGTTATTCGATGCCCCACGGTAAAGGTGCATTACATGATCCTGGTGTTCATGTTCCTTTGCTAGTGCGCTGGCCCGGTGTGGTTCGACCTGGTTCGGTAACCCGTCAGCTTGTCTCCGGGGAGGATTTTGCCCCTACCATGCTGGAAATCGCTGGCATAGTGCCACCGGAAGAGATGAGTGGTGTCAGCTACCTGAAGCTGCTGAAAGGCGATACATCATTTGTGGGACGCAAGTATATCTTCACAGCACGAGTGCCGCATGGTGGAGATGGCGTCATGAGAGCCAACATTCCTGCCTCCTTATTCGATCTGTCCCGCAGCGTTCGCTCGGCTAATTTTAAGCTTATTTATAACACTACTCCGAATCAACCGGTGGAGCCGCTGGACAGCCTTCTTAATCCTAGTTGGCTGGAAATAAAAGCCGCATTTGCCGCTAGTACCCTGGCACCGCAATTTGTACGTGCTTACTTCACCTTGCCGCGCGCCACATATGAGCTCTACGATTTGCAGGCTGATCCCAACGAACTTGTCAATCTCGCTAGCAATCAGCTGTATTCCACGGTATTGCTTGAACTCAAAGAAGCATTGGCGGAAAAAATGGTTCTCGATTGGGATTTTCTACCACCACCGATGAAGTGATGTTTCGATAGATCGACGGATCTCAATGGCATCTGTTAGTGTTGAATATTGGAATAGCGCTTCTTTTGGTTTACCTTGATTCTTTACATACCGCACAACCAAACACTAATCCGCTCTTTTTTCCACAGCTGCAACCTAATAGCCATCCATCCAAAACTCGCCACCCCACAGATCTTGTTTTCAACCCAGCTTCCTCTTAAACAATTTCCGCGTTGTTATACCTTTGAACACTCAAACAATCTGATCCGGTGCAATTTTCAGATTTGCCTTACAGATGTTGACACCCTTCGAAGACTATTCTTCGGGAGAAGCTCACAAAGCCATACCGTCATATAACCATTACGTCTGCTTC
>CXWL01124449.1_pt2 | contig 14002 bp, 15 predicted proteins | sample 590931 | NCBI WGS metagenome assembly CXWL01 (sample SAMEA3498368, study PRJEB10139) | groundwater metagenome | biome: water well; material: biofilm material | place: Germany | collected 2015-04-27 | reverse complement strand
CACGCCAAAAGCGCCCTAAGCTCAGATCGAAAAAGTATTTATCGAATGGTTTTTAGAACTTTATGCTCAGCGCTATTTCGTTGAAGATCGAGCGCGCCATGTCTCTACGTCGTCCATTTGCCGCTGTACTCGGGTTGCTGGCCTTTTCTGTCGCCGTGAGCGCAGAGGCCCAGGAAACCGTGCGCATCGGCTACCAGAAATCCTCGACCCTGATCACCCTGCTGAAGACCCAGGGCACCCTGGAAAAAGCCCTCAAGGTCGACAACATCGACGTGTCCTGGCACGAATTCCCCAGCGGCCTGCCGCTGCTGGAAGCGCTGAACGTGGGCAACGTGGACATCAGCGCCGACGTCGCCGACACCGTGCCGATCTTCGCCCAGGCGGCCCAGGCCAAACTCACCTACTTCGCCCAGGAAGCGCCCTCGCCTTCGGCCCAGGCCATCGTGGTGCGCAAGGACTCGCCGATCCAGCACCTGGCGGATTTGAAGGGCAAGAAAATCGCGGTGACCAAGGCGGCCGGCACCCACTATCTGTTGATTGCCGCGCTGGCCAAGGCAGGCCTGGCGTTCTCGGATATCGAGCCGGCGTATCTGTCGCCGGCCGATGGTCGCGCGGCGTTCGAGAACAACAAGGTGGACGCCTGGGTGACCTGGGAACCCTTCCTCACCAGCGTGCAGCGCCAACTGCCGACGCGTACCCTGGCCGATGGCGCAGGGCTGGCCAGTTACAAGCGTTATTACCTGACCGGCACGCCATACGCCAAGGCGCATCCCGAGGTCTTGAAGGTGGTGTATGCGCAGCTGGAAAAGGCCGGGCAATGGGTGAAAAGCCACCCGCAGGACGCGGCCAAAGTGCTCGGCCCGCTGTGGGGCAATCTGGACGTAGCCACGGTGGAGGCGGCGAATGCACACCGCAGCTATCAGGTGCAGCCGGTGAGCATTGACCAGTTGGGGGAACAGCAGAAGATTGCGGATGCGTTCTTTAAAGCGGGGTTGTTGCCGAAGGCGGTGGATGCCAAGGATGTAGACACCTGGATGCCCTGAGAACCGCTGTGCTTTAAATGTGGGAGGGGGCTTGCCCCCTCCCACATTTGATCTCCATTTATTGTTAGAGAAGGGTTCGGGCCAGGGCCTTTTTCCATTCTGCATAGCGGGCCGCCATGGCAGGGTCCTCCTGCGGCTCAAACCGCTCACGCTGGCGCTCCAACTCACCCAACGCCGCATCACTTGCCCAAACCCCCAACGCCCTCCCCGCCAAATGCGCCGCACCCAGCGCCGACACTTCCGGCGACAGGCTGCGCACCACCGGGCGTTGCAGCAGGTTGGCCAGGAACTGCATCAGCCAGCGGTTGCGCGTCGCCCCGCCGTCCACCCACAGCTCCTTCAACGGGCTGCCGATATCCTGCTGCATGGCCTCGAACACATCGCGAATCTGATAGCCGATGGACTCCAGCGACGCGCGCAAAATATGCGCGCCGGAGGTGGCTTCGGTGAGCCCGCAGATCAAGCCGCGCGCGTCGGCTTTCCAGTGCGGCGCCCCCAGCCCGGACAGCGCCGGCACAAAGTACACGCCGCCGTTATCCGGCAGTTGCGCGGCCTGTTCGGTCAAGGCGTCCAGGGATTCCCCGGCCACCAAGCGCGAGGCCCACTGCACGGCGGCGCCGGTATGGACGATATTGCCTTCCATGCCAAACGTGGGCTTGGCGCCGTCGTGCCAGGCCAATGTAGTGGAGAGCCCGTGGGTGGAGGCAATCGGGCCGGTCATGGGGGTCATCAGGGATGAGCCGGTGCCGAGGGTGGCCTTGACCAACCCCGGGGCGAAACCGCCCTGCCCGTAGAGTGCGGCGTGGGAATCACCCATCATCGACATCACCGGGATGCCGGCGGGCAAGCCGCCCACCGCCACGGTTTCGGCAAAGAAACCGGCGCTGGGCTGGATCGGCGCCAGCGCCGCCAAAGGAATCGCAAACAGGTCCAGCAGCTCAGGGTCCCAGCTACATGTGTGCAGATTGAACAGTTGCGTGCGCGCCGCGTTGGAATAATCGGTGGCAAACACCTGGCCGCCGCTGAGTTTCCACAACAGCCAGCTGTCCACCGTGCCCAGGCAGATCTCGCCGGCGGCGGCGCGGGCGTGGCCGTTTTCCAGGTTATCGAGAATCCAGCGGAATTTACCCGCGGAAAACATCGGGTCCAGCGCCAGCCCGGTTTTCTCCAGGATGACCGCTTCGTGGCCTTGCTCATGCAATTGCGTGCACAGCGCCGTGGAGCGTCGGCATTGCCAACTGATGCACGGCGACAGCGGCTCACCGGTTTGCCGATCCCAAGCCACCACCGACTCGCGCTGGTTGCTGACGGCCAGCGCGGTGATTGGCCGGTCGACCTGCGCCAGGCATTCTTCAATCGCGGCCAGGGTGTTCTGCCAGATCAGCAACGGGTCCTGCTCGGAGAACCCGGCCTGAGGGTGGCTGATGCTCAGCGGCCGTGAACCCCGGGCAATCACCTGCCCCAATTCGTTGACCAGCACCGCCTTGGCGTTGCTGGTGCCTTCGTCTATCGCCAGGATCAGCGGAGTGTTGTCTGTCATTGCATTCACCGCAACCGAGTGGCAGCCGCCACAATCCCAGCCGCGTCGATGTTATGCAAGGCGCGGGTCGGTTCGCGCGCACCGGCGGCGGCGTATTCGCCATCGCCGATACCGAGGCGAATCAACGGGATACCCAGCCCGGCTTCGGCCAGCACTTCGGCCACCACGCTGCCGACGCCACCGTTGATGTTGTGTTCTTCGACGCTGATCACCGCGCGGGTGCCGCTCAAGGCACTGAGCAACACATCGCGCTGCAGGGGCCGGATCGACGACAGGTTGATCACCTGCGCCTGGATGCCCTGCTCCGCCAGCAACGCGGCGGCGTCCACGGCTTCGTGCACCACCGAGCCGAGGGCGACGATGCTCACGTCGGCGCCCTGGCGCAGGATATCGACCTGACCGGGTTGAAATTGGTAGTCGGCGCCATGCACATCCGGCAAGGCTTTGCCGTCCAGGCGGATATACACCGGGCCCTCGTAGCGCAAGGCGTAATCAACGATCTGGCGGCATTCAATTGCATCGGCCGGGGCAAAAATCTGCACATTGCCGAAGCCGCGCATCACCGAGATATCGTCAATGCTGTGGTGGGTACTGGCCAGCGGGCCGTAGCTGGCGCCGGCGTTGAGGCCGAACATTTTCACGTTGGCCTGGTTGTAGCAAACATCGACCTTGATCTGCTCATTGGCCCGCGAAATCAGAAACGGCGCCGCGTTGCAGGTGGCGGCGATCTTGCCGCCCAGCGCGAGGCCCGCCGCGACGCTGACCAGCGACTGCTCGGCAATCCCGACGTTGATCAGCCGCTCGGGAAAACGCTGCATGAACGGGCCGATCTTGGCCGTGGACGTAGAGTCGCTGACCACCGGCACCACATCCAGCCCGGCATCCACTGCGTCAATAAAGGCCTGCACCATGACGCTCGCCAAATGTTCACTCGCCATGGTTCAACTCCTCCAGTGCTGCATTGATTTCATCACCCTTGGGCACGCGGTGGTGCCATTCGGGGCGGGCTTCGATAAACGACACGCCCTTGCCTTTGATGGTGTGGGCGATCAGCACCTGGGGTGCGCCGGTCTGGGTCTGCATGCTTTCCAGGGCGCTGATCAACTGACCTACGTCATTGCCGTCGCACTCGCTGACGCGGAAGCCGAAGGCGGCCCATTTCACGTCCAGCGGGTCCAGCGGCATGATCTCGGCGGTCAGCCCGGCCAGTTGCAGTTTGTTCTTGTCGACGATCACAAACAGGTTATCCAGGCCGTACTTGGCGGCGGCCATCGCCGCTTCCCAGTTGGAGCCTTCGGCCAGTTCGCCGTCGCCGGTGAGCACATAGATGCGCTTTTTGCTGCCAGACATCTTCGCCGCCAGCGCCAGCCCTACCGCCACCGGCAAGCCGTGGCCGAGGGCGCCGGTGTTGAGTTCGATACCGGGGGTTTTCTGGCGCACCGGGTGGCCCGGCAGGTGGGAATTGAAATGCTGATACGTCGGCAACCACGCTTCAGGAATGTAGCCCGCCTGCGCCAGGCAGCAATACAAGCCGCCCACGCCATGGCCCTTGCTCTGGATGTAGATATCGCGCTCAGGGTCCTGGGTGCGTTCCGGGCCGGTATTGAGGATGCGGAAATACAGGGTCGCGAGGATGTCGGTTTCCGACAGGTCCGCCCCGGTGTGGCCGCCGGCCGGTGAGTCGGCATTCAGGCGGATCACGTGGCGGCGGATCAGGCGGGCCTGTTCCTTGATCTGGTGGGCGTCGTACTGGAAGGCATTCATGCAGCGGCTCCTGTGGGCTGACCACGTGAGTTGAAAGTGCCAAAAGCTGTTTTGAATATTTATTCAGCANNAAAATGAAATAAATCCCTCGGACAGACGGCCAAAATCCCACGCGGGCTTATCTATCCCGTGGCTTTGCGGCGTATAAAAGTACCGGTCTAGAGGCGTACCGGAAAAATTAAGCGCTTGACTTTGACACGGTGTCACTGGAATCTGAATTAACAGTCAGGCACGCATAAATATTCAAGCCGCCTGAAAGCACTCCAAAAAAAATAAATCAGGAGAACACTGTGGACACCAAAGCTATTGTCCAGCACCCGGCCGAACTCAAGCCGCCACCGCGCCCACGCCTGGTGAAACTGCTCCCCAGCAACATCGGCGGGCCGCTGATCGGCCTTGTGCTGCTGGTGCTGGTCTTCTCCTTCAGTTCCGAATTCTTCTTCTCATTGCGCAATGGCCTGAACATTCTCGATCAGGTCACGGTGCTGGGCATCCTCGCGATTGGCATGACGGCGGTGATCGTGATCGGCGGCATCGACCTGTCGGTCGGCTCGGTGCTGGCCTTCTCGATGATGATGCTCGGCTGGCTTTATCAGGATCAGGCGGTGCCGCTGGGCTTCGCCATTCCGATCTCGATTGCCAGCGGCATGCTTGCCGGGCTGGTGTCCGGCGGGTTGATCACCTATGCCAAGTTGCCGCCGTTCATTGCCACGCTGACCATGATGTCGGTGGCCCGTGGCCTGGCGAATATCCTCACCGAAGGCCGGCAGATCGTCGGCTACCCGGACTGGTTCACCAGCCTGGCGACGGTGCGGCATTTCGGCTTTCTCTCGGCGACCGTCGGGCTGTTTCTGGTGATGCTGGTAGTGGCCTGGGTGTTCCTGCGCTTTCGTGCCGGTGGCCGCAACCTCTATGCCATGGGCGGTAGCCCGGAAGTGGCGCGCCTGTCGGGCATCAAGGTGCGTGCGATTACCCTGTGGGTCTACGCCATCAGCGGCGCCCTCGCCGGCATCGCCGCCGTGACCCTCGCCGCCCGCCTCGACTCATCGCAACCCAGCGCCGGCCTGAGCCTGGAACTGGACGCCATCGCCGCCGTGGTGATCGGCGGCGCCAGCCTCAGCGGTGGCGTCGGCAGCATCGGCGGCACTTTGGTCGGTGNNACACCCTCCAACAATAAAACCAGGAGTCACCGACATGTTCAGCCCCAAGAAACTGCTTATCGCTACTGCTTTGGCTGCCGCAACGCTCACCGCCACCGGCACCACCTGGGCCAAGGATCTGACCATCGGCCTGGCCGTGGCCAACCTGCAGGCCGACTTCTTCAACCAGATCAAGCAATCGGTGGAAGCCGAGGGCAAGGCCAAGGGGATCAAGGTGATCACCGTGGACGCCCAAGGCAACTCCTCCACCCAGGTCAGCCAGATTGAAGACCTGATCACCCGCCAGATCGACGTGTTGATCTACATCCCCGCCGGCGCCACCGCCGCCGGTGTACCGGTAAAAGCCGCCAAGGCCGCCGGCATCCCGGTAATCGCCGTGGACCGCAACGCCCCCGACGCGCCCGGCGATACGTTTATCGCCAGCGACAGCGTGGCCGGCGCCAAGACCCTGGCCGAGTACGTGGGCAANNTGAAAGCCTTCCCGGACCTCAAGGTCGTGGCCCAGCAACCCGCCGAATGGGCCCAGGACAAAGGCTTCGCCGTAGCCCAGGACCTGCTCCAGCGTGACCCGAACATTACCGTATTCTTCGGCCGCGCAGATGCCATGGCACTCGGCGCTGCCCAGGCGGTGAAAGTCGGCAACCTCGACCACAAAGTCGTGGTGGTTGGTTTCGACGGTGACGTCGCCGGCCTGAAAGCCGTGGAAAGCGGCGTGCTCAACGCGACCATGACCCAGCAGACCCAGAAGATGGGCCGCCTGGCCGTGGCCTCGGCCATCGACCTCAAAGCCGGTAAAGCCGTACCCAAGGAGCAACTGCTGCCGACCGTGCTGACCACCAAAGAAAACGTCGCGCCGTTCCTGCAACAGCACCCGTAAGCCTTGGAGGTCGTCATGCAAGCAGCAGCTCTGGATAACAGCGCCGACACGGTGCTGTGCCTGCGCAATATCAGCAAGGCCTACGGCCCGGTGCAGGTGTTGTCGCAAGTCAACGTGGATATTCGCCCCGGCGAAGTCCTGGCCTTGCTCGGTGAAAATGGCGCGGGCAAATCCACCTTGTCGTCGATCATCGCCGGCCTGGTGCAACCCGAAGCCGGGGGCAGCATGACCTGGCTCGGCGCGCCTTACGCCCCGGCTTCACCGGGCGCGGCGCTGAATGCCGGGATCGGCCTGATCCACCAGGAAATCCGCCTGCTGCCGCAATTGTCGATCGCCGAGAACATCTTCGTCGGCCGCCTGCCCATGCGTCACGGGCGGGTGGACCGCGAGTACATCGAGGCCCAGGCGCAGATCCAGTTGGAACGCCTGGGGCTCAAGGTGCCGGCGTCGCGCAAGGTCGAAGGCCTGAGCGTGGCGGCCCAGCAACTGGTGGAAATCGCCAAGGCGCTGACCCTCAAGGCCAGCCTGTTGATTCTCGACGAGCCGACCGCCGCCCTGGGTGGCGAGGAAACCGAGCTGCTGTTCAAGCAGGTCGAGCGGCTGAAAGCCGAGGGTGTGTCGTTTATCTATATCAGTCACCGCCTGGAAGAAATCGCGCGCATCGCCGACCGCGTACTGGTGCTGCGCGACGGTCGTCAGATCGCCCTGCACGCCACCGCGCAAGTGCCGGTGCGCGAGCTGGTGGAACAGATGGTCGGGCGCAGCCTGGAACGCATCTTCCCTGCCCTGCAAGCACCAAAAGACCAAGTGATGTTGCAGGTCAAAGACTTGAGCTGCCGTGAGTTCGCCTTGCACGGCATCGACTTCAGCGTGCGCGCCGGCGAAGTGTTCGGCATCGCCGGAGTGGTCGGCGCCGGGCGCACGGAGCTGGTGCGCACCATCGCCGGTGCGGCCCAGGACATTCAAGGGCATATGGTGCTGGACGGTGAAGTGCGCCAGCTGCGCAGCCCCTTCGAGGCGATCCAGGCCGGTGTGGTGCTGGTGCCCGAAGACCGCAAGCAACAAGGCGTGGTGGTGGAGCATCGCATCGAAGACAACCTGATCTACGGCAACACCGACCTGCTGGATAGCAGCGGCTGGGTGTTCCCGGCTGCCCTGCGCGAATTTGCCCGCACGGCGGTGGCGCGCCTGGGAGTTAAAGGTGCGCCGCAGTCGCGGATTTCCAGTTTGTCCGGCGGTAACCAGCAGAAGGTCATCATTGCCAAGTGGCTGGCGCGCAATCCCAAGGTGTTCATCCTCGATGAGCCAACGCGCGGCATCGACGTGGGCGCGCGGGCGGCGATTTATGAAGTGATTGCGGACCTGGCGGCCAAGGGCATGGCGGTGATTGTGGTGAGTTCGGATCTGGATGAAGTGCTGGGGCTGTCCCATCGGGTGATGGTGATGAGCCGGGGCCGGCAGATGGGGATTCTGGAGCGCGGCGAGGCCACCCCGGTTTCGGTAATGGAAATGGCCACCGCNNACTGTGATTTCAAGATTGGAGTAATTCATGCAACTTTTTAGTCTTCAGGGCCAAGTCGCCTTTGTCACCGGTGCCGGCAGCGGCATCGGCCAAGCCATCGCCGTTGGCCTCGCCGAGGCCGGCGCCGACGTCGCCTGCTTTGACCTCCCCGGCAGCCCCGGCATCGCCAGCACCGTAGAACGCATCCAGGCCTTGGGCCGTCGCGCCCTGGCCCTGAGCGGCACGGTCACCGAACGCGCCGCGCTGGACGCCGCCGTCGCCCGCACCGAACAGGAACTCGGCGAACTCAGCGTGGCCGTCAACTGTGCCGGCATCGCCAATGCCCAGGCCGCCGAAGACCTCGAGCTGCAGCGCTGGCAGACCACCCTGGACATCAACCTCACCGGCATCTTCCTCAGCTGCCAGGCCCAGGCCGCAGTGATGTTGCCGCGGGGTAAAGGCGCCATCGTCAATATCGCCTCCATGTCCGGCAGCATCGTCAACCGGGGCTTGTTGCAAGCGCACTACAACACCTCCAAGGCCGGGGTGATCCACTTGAGCAAAAGCCTGGCGATGGAATGGGCCGACAAGGGCCTGCGCGTCAATTGCATCAGCCCCGGCTACACCGCCACGCCGATGAACTCACGCCCGGAAGTCGCCGACCAGGTGAAGATTTTCGAACAGACCACGCCCATGGGCCGCATGGCCAGCGTGGAAGAAATGGTCGGCCCGGCGATCTTCCTGGTCAGCCAGGCCTCGTCTTTTTGCACCGGCGTCGACCTGTTGGTCGATGGCGGTTTTGTCTGCTGGTAGGAGCTCGTCATGTCGCAACGATTCAGCGGTAAAACTGTAGTCATCACCGGCGCCTGCCGTGGCATCGGCGCCGGCATTGCCGAGCGNNAGGAATACGGGGTCAACGCCCTCGCCCTCGGCATCGATGTCACTAACGAGGCCGACATCGAAAAGCTCTACCGCGAAGGCCACGCGCGCTTTGGCAGCATCGACGTGTCAGTGCAGAACGCCGGCATCATCACCATCGATCACTACGACAAAATGCCCCGCGCCGACTTCGACAAGGTGCTGCAGGTCAACACCACCGGCGTGTGGCTGGGCTGCCGGGAAGCGGCCAAATACATGGTCAAGCAAGGCAGCGGGCGCTTGATCAACACCTCCTCCGGCCAGGGCCGCCAGGGGTTTATCTATACGCCGCACTACGCCGCGAGCAAGATGGGCGTGATCGGCATCACCCAGAGCCTGTCCCTGGAGCTGGCGCCGCATAACATCACGGTCAACGCGTTTTGCCCGGGCATCATCGAAAGCGAGATGTGGGACTACAACGACCGCGTGTGGGGCGAGATCCTCAGCACCGATGAAAAACGCTACGGCAAGGGCGAGTTGATGGCCGAATGGGTCAAGAACATCCCCCTGCGCCGCGCCGGCAAGCCGTCGGATGTGGCCGGCCTGGTGGCGTTCCTGGCCTCGGACGACGCGGCCTACCTGACCGGCCAGGCGATCAATATCGACGGCGGCCTGATCATGTCGTAAGGGTTTGGTATCCTCACCCGCATTGAGTCAACCATTGAGGCCTTCATGAGCCAAATCGAAGAACAGCGACTGATCACCAAGATCGCGAGCCTCTATTACGAAGAAGGGCTCAAGCAGTCCGAAATCTCCACGCAGCTGGACCTGTCCCAGTCGTTTATCAGCCGCGCCCTGCGCCGGGCNNACCCAGTTGCAGCGCCGCTACGGCGTACGCCGGGTGATCGTGGTAGAAGCCACCGAACCCGGCAACGATGAAAGCATCAAGCAAGCCATCGGCTCGGCCGCTGCGCATTACCTCGAAACCAGCCTGTCGCCCCAGGACCATATCGGCATTTCGTCGTGGAGCAGCACCATTCGCGCCATGGTCGGGCACTTGCACGCGCAACCGGGCAAACAGGCCGCTCAGGAAGTGGTACAACTGCTGGGTGGCGTCGGCAACAAAGGTGCGTTTGAAGCCACCCTGCTGACCCAGCGCCTGGCCACCCTGCTCAACTGCCCGGCGTTTCTGCTGCCGTCGCAGAGCATCGAGCAATCGGTGCAGAGCAAGCAGCGCATCGTGCAGATGGAAGAGGTCAAGGAAGTGCTGCAACGCTTTGACAGCATCACCCTGGCGATTGTCGGCATCGGCGACCTGGAGCCCTCGCAGCTGCTGCGCAACAGCGGCAACTACTACACCGAAGACATGCTGCGCCTGTTGGCCGAGCGCGGCGCCGTCGGCGATATCTGCCTGCGTTACTTCGATGCCCAGGGCAAACCGGTGCTGGAAGAAGATGAAGAATTCGTGGTGTCGGTGGCGCTGCCCAAGTTGCGCGCCATCCACCGAGTGCTCGGCCTGGCCGGCGGGCTGAACAAGGTCCAGGCGATTCGTGGCGCGCTCAAGGGCGGCTACCTGGACATCCTGATCACCGACCTGGATACCGCACAGGCCCTCAACCAATAACCTTTTTTGGAGACAGCCGCTATGACGTCCAAGCTCGAACAACTCAAGCAATTCACCACCGTGGTCTGCGACACCGGCGACCTCGAAGCCATCAGCCGCCTGCGCCCGGTGGACGCCACCACCAACCCTTCGCTGCTGCTCAAGGCCGCCGCCATCCCTGAATACGCCGAGCTGCTGCGCAGCGCCGTGACGCTGTCCAAGGGCGATGTCGACCTGGCCTGCGATCACTTTGCGGTGTCGGTAGGTGCAGGGATTCTCAAGGTGATCCCGGGGCGTATCTCCACCGAAGTCGACGCGCGGTTGTCCTTCGACGAAGACGCGCTGTGGGCCAAGGCCAACCAGTTGATCGCCCTGTACGACCAGGCCGGCATCGGCCGTGACCGCGTGCTGATCAAACTGGCCTCCACCTGGGAAGGCATCCGCACCGCCGAGCGCCTGGAAAAGGCCGGCATCCAGACCAACCTGACCCTGCTGTTCTCCTTCGCCCAGGCCCAGGCCTGCGCGGACGCCGGGGTGTTTTTGATCTCGCCGTTCGTGGGTCGCATCTACGACTGGTACCGCAAGAGCACCGGCCAGGACTACACCGGCGCCGAGGACCCGGGCGTGCAGTCGGTGACGCGCATCTACAACTACTACAAGGCCAACCAGATCAACACTGTGGTCATGGGTGCCAGCTTCCGCACCCTCAGCCAGATCGAAGAGCTGGCCGGTTGCGACCGCCTGACCATCAGCCCCGACCTGCTGCAAAAACTCGACGAAGACCAGGGCACCCTGGAACGTAAACTGGCGCCTGGCGCCGACGGCGAGCCGCGTCAAAACCTGACCGAAGCGCAGTTCCGCTGGGCCTCCAACGAAGATGCGATGGCTACCGAGAAACTCGCCGAAGGCATTCGCCAGTTCGCGCGGGACCAGGAAAAACTCGAGAAACTGCTGAGCAATCCGTAAAGCTGAAGGCGTCGCGCAGTGCCCGATGGGACCTGCGCAACGTCTGCCCGTTACGGCGTGACGCGTTGCACGGCCACGTTTTCAAACGGCATGGGCACCGATTTGATCGCGCCGTCGAGGTTTCGGTAGCGGCTGTAGACGCCGGCCGAAGGCAGCACCCGACCGCGCTCGACCACGCGACGGCCATCAAGCACGTAGCGCACGGTCTGCTCGACCTCGGCCGGGTTGTCGGCGGCGCGCAGGTCTTGGGCCAGCACGCGCATGGACTCGTCGATGCAGCGTTCAAGCTGCTCGTTGACCTTGGCGGTTTCCAGGTGGCCGTCGTCGATGCACTGCGCCCCGCAACTGCGGAACGGCTGGCCGACCACTTCGATCCGCCGCTGGTAGAGCACGGAGCCGGCGATGTCCTGCACCTGTACGCGGTTGACCAGCACGAAGCTGCCACGGTCGGCGCTGAGCACCAGGCGCGGCTCAATCAACACCAGTGCGCTGACCTGCCCTTGTGCCGCCGGCAAGCCTGCCGCCAGGCCAGTCTGCTGGTAGCGTTGGGTAAACAGCGTGTCCAGGTTCTGCTCCGCGAGCAATGCCGCCATCGGTCGCGAGTCGTGCTCGGCACTCTGGCGTGCATCGCGCTCCAGCGCGCCGACACCGGTGCGGGTGTTGATGGCGCTGGCGATCAACAAGCCCACCACGCCACCCGCGCCCACCGCGTTGCGGGTCACNNGCGGTGATGAAGCCTTCGGTCGGCAACCGCACCTCGACCTTGGCCCCGTGGGCATTCACATACGACAGCGCCGACGGCGTGTTGAAACCGCGCTCCGGCAACGGTTGCTGGGCGCAGGCACCGAGCAACAGGCTGCCGGCGGCCAGCATGGCGCAACGCAACGCCCTCATTGGGCGAACGGGGTAATAACCAGTTGGCGGCTGCTGTCCACGGCCTGGTAGTAGGCGTTCGACAGGTTGCTGTAGTTGGGCTGGTCCCACTCGCCCTGGGCGGGCTGGGTCACGGCGAACGGCTTGTACCAGAGCAGGTGGTTGTCATGCAGGTCGACCACCAGGCCGATACCGCCGACTTGCGGGGTCGGTACGCTGGTTGGCACCACGCTGTAGTAGGTGCGGTAGGCGCCGCTCGCGGTGTAGGAAATCAGCAGCAGGCGATCCACGCCGTACTTGGCTTGCAACGGCGTCAAGTCGCGGCCAAAGAAACCTTCGCGGAATTTGTTTTCCTTGAACAACTTGACGTCGACGGCGTCGTCGATGCGCTTGGCCTTGTAACCCTTGGCCACCAGCTTGGCGACGATTTCATCCGGGATCGACGTGGTGTCCTGCAGCTTCCAGGTGCTGACCTGATCGCTGAGCTTGCTGTTGATGCCCTTGTTGATCGCCAGGTCCAACAGCCCCTGTTGTCCGGCCAACACCAGTTCCGACGGCGGCAAGGTGCTCATGGCTACGCCGATGGTCTGGTTCTTGTCACTCCAGAATTGGGCGTCGAGTTCGATGGGCTTTTGAATATTGGCCGCGCAGCCAAACAGGCCGGAGCATACAAAAATCAGGGCAATACAGTTTCGGAACGCGCGAAATCCCACGGGAAAGTCCTTTTAAGGGTGAGGTGTGTAAGCAATGTCGGGCACAGCAGACGGACAACTAATATCACTATGCCATCAATGGCTGGCGATATTAGAAGGCAGGAAAAATGACGTCAACTTAATAACTTTCTGAACAATGAAAGTCGACCAACGGTAGCGGTGCGATTTTATAACGCAAAAAAAAGGAAGCGTCTCCCTGACAGCTTCCTTTTTCACGACCGCGTCACAAAGGTGCGATATTCAAACCGACCCGCGTGTGCCCAGACCCCGCGCGGCCAATGCGCCCAGCACCCCGCCGGCAATCGGCGCCACCCAGAACAGCCACAGCTGCGAGATGTACTCCGGCCCGGCAAACAATGCCGGCCCGGTGCTGCGCGCCGGATTGACCGAGGTGTTGGTCACCGGGATCAGCACCAGGTGAATCAAGGTCAGCGCCAGGCCGATGGCAATCGGCGCAAAGCCGGGAGCCGCGCCCGGTGCAGTCACGCGCATGATGATCAGCACAAAGAAGAACGTGGCGAGCACTTCGGCCAGCAGCGCGGCCTTCATGTCAAACAGGCCGGGGCTCAACGGGCCGAAGCCGTTGGCGGCAAAGCCACCCAGCTCGAAACCGGGCTGCCCATTGGCGATCACGTACAACGCCGCCGCCGCCGCAATTGCGCCCACCACCTGCACCACGATGTACGGCAGTACATCAATGGCCGGTACGCGGCGCCCCACCCACAGCCCGATGGTCACCGCCGGGTTGAAGTGCCCGCCGGAAATGCCGCCCACGGCATAGGCCATGGTCAACACGGTAAGCCCGAAGGCCAGGGACACCCCGGCAAAACCAATGCCCAACCCAGGAAATGCCGCCGCCAGAATGGCACTGCCACACCCGCCGAAGGTCAGCCAGAAAGTCCCCAGGAACTCTGCGATCAGACGTTTTTGCACAATCGACTCCATTGCAGTTCACGCGCCGTCACCACTGGATGTGGGCGGTCGTGGCGACGGTAGCAATCGGCATCAAAGTGCCCTGTAAGACTTATCTGGTTTGTGTTGTGCAGGTCGTTAGCGTCGACTGGGAGCTGTTGGCTAGCCGCTTTCGCTTAGCAGGCGTTCGTC
>CXWL01011641.1_pt1 | contig 14002 bp, 10 predicted proteins | sample 590931 | NCBI WGS metagenome assembly CXWL01 (sample SAMEA3498368, study PRJEB10139) | groundwater metagenome | biome: water well; material: biofilm material | place: Germany | collected 2015-04-27 | reverse complement strand
GCCCGTGACCTTGCTCTTGGCTTGCTCATCGAGCTTCTTCTGCGTGCATTCCAGACTGTCGCAGCCGACGAAGACTTCCGCCGAGAAGGCGAGCATCTTGCCGTCGCGTGAAATCGTGAAGCTGGCGACATCGAGGGGAGAAGTGGTCACCGCCACCGGCTCTCCGCCTTCGAGCGAGAGTTGGTAGACCTGACTGATGCCCGAGCGCGAGGAAAGGAAATAGACGCTCTTGCCGTCAGGCGCCCAGCGCACATCGGTGTCATTCTCGGGGTGACGGGTGAGCTGCTTCAACCCGGTGCCGTCGGTGTTCACCAGCCATAAGTCTATGCGGCCGCGGTTGGCTTCGATATCGGTGGCACGCACCACCATCGCCACTTTGCTGCCGTCGGCGGAAACATCGAGCGACGCCAAGCGGCGTAGCGCCACCTGGTCTTTCACCGAGTATGGGTGTGAATTGGCCGGCGCGGCGGACACCGTCAACGTCAACGACAGAGCGATGGCAAACATGAAACGCCTTTCTCGAATGGAAGGACGCCTCGGTAGTGAAGTCGGGCGCCGAGCGCAAGCACAACACGCGGGCCACGCCACGCCCGGAAGGCTGAACTCTAGGCTTCGACGGGAAGCACGCGCCGAGGATCAGTGAGCAGCTCGAGCGCACTTCCGATTCGAAGGCCCGATGCGCCCGCGCGAACTCTCTCGGTTCCCACCAGCTGATACGCCGTCTTCGGCTTTAGGCGTTCCGCGAAGTGACGCAGCGACACAGTGGGGTGTGGATCATTCCACTTGGCTTCGACGAGCGCCCAGACCTGGTCTTCGCGGGTGATGACGAAATCTACTTCGTGGCCATCACGGTCACGAATGTAGTGCAGCTCATACCGGTAGCCGTCACGGTCTTGGTACCACTGGAGCCATTTGTACAAATGAGTGGCAACCAAATTTTCGAAGCGCGCGCCCTCGTCACCGATGACGTCGGCATTGTCGAAGAAATACACCTTGGGTGGCTTGATGATGGACCGGGCGACCCCGCGAACGAGAGGTCGCACCACGAAAACGACGTACATGCGCTCGAGAACTTCCAGCCAGTTCTTGGCCGTGTTGGGGGAAATCTGCAGATCGGTAGCGAGGTTGGCGAGCACCACCAACCCTCCGACGCGGCGTCGCAACAAATCGAGAAACAGCATCATGCCTTGCGTATTGCCGACCGATTCGAGGTCGCGCACGTCTTCGCGCAAGACACGTTGGTAGCGTTCGGTTCTCCACCGGCGCGCCTCGGCCTCATCGCCGTCGAGAAAGGGCTCGGGAAAACCGCCCACCCGCATCAGACGGGCGAAGGCCTCGCGCGCGCTTAGCTTTTTGGGGAGCTCGTCCAACGTAAAGGGGTGGAGCCGCCAATGGTGGTAGCGCCCCAACAGCGAATCTCCCCCTCTCCGATAGACGTCGAGCCGCGCGCTGCCAGTCACCAAGAACTGGTGCTGCTCATGCTCCACGTCATAGAGCCCCTTCAGCCACTGCTTCCATTTGGGCCGCTTGTGAAGCTCGTCAAGCACCAGGAGCCGGTCGTCGTCACGCCAACTCTTGGTGACAATCAACCGCCGGTGTTCCTCGTGATCCCAATTGAGATAGGCGCCCCCCACCGTCTTCAAAATGTCCTTGGCGAGAGTCGTCTTGCCGCACTGCCGTGGGCCCGAAAGGAAGACCATCTTTCGCGAGAGGTCTTTGAGAATGTGAGGGGTCAGGTACCGCACGGCTATTATTCATACCACTGCAAAACAGCCGCGGCTACTTTGCAGTGGGCTGAAATATAGCCGTTAATGCAGCCGGCGAAGCCTCGCGGCGAAGAACCCGTCCCACCCCTCGGGGCCCGGCAAGGTGCGCAAGTGGCCCTGCCACAGAGGCAGCCCCAGTGAGCCATTGGGAGGCGACTCGGTCGTGAAGTCGGGGTGCGAGCGCAAGAACATCTCGATGGCGTCAGGCCCTTCGGTCGCATCGGTGCTGCACACCGCGTACACGAGCAGCCCGCCAGGGTTCACCACCGCCTGGGCCGTTTCGAGAATTTGCGCCTGCAACTGGTGCAGCGCCTTCAAGTCGTCTTCGGTGCGCCGGTAGCGAATTTCTGGGTGCCGCCGCAGCGTGCCCAGACCCGAACAAGGCGCGTCAACCAATACCAAGTCAAATGTCCCCAGCGCCTTGGGCAATGGCTTCGTCGCGTCTGCCGCCTGCACCCGAAGCGACTCGCTCAACCCCAGCCGTTTCGCTTCATTTCGAATCTTGTCGAGCTTGTTGGCGTGCAGGTCCAACGCCCAGACCTGATTCGTCTGCGCCAGGTGGCAGGCTTTTCCCCCCGGCGCCGCGCAGACATCGAGCACCCGCGCGTTCTTCGGAGCCGCCGCGAACAGGCCCACCAACTGCGCCGCTTCGTCTTGCACCTGCCACAGCCCTTCTGAGTAGCCGTAGAGCTCTTCCACTTTGCCCACTGGCGGCAGCACCAGCCCGAGGGGAGAGACCGGCGTCGGCTTCACTTCCACCCCCATCTCGAGGAACGCCTGGCACAATTCATCGCGCGTGGTGCGCTGGGTATTGGCGCGAATCACCACCGGGGCCGCCTGGTTACCCGCGCGCATCATCGCCAGCGCGCGCTCAGCGCCGAATTGCCGCAGCCACCGGCGCACCAGCCAGGGCGGGTAGCTCTCTTCGTACGCCCAGCGCACCGCTTCGTCTGGGTTGTCCAAAGGAGGCAGGCCCGACATCGCGGCCAGCTTGCGCAACACCGCGTTGACGAAACCCCGGGCCCGGTCGAGCTTGAAGACTTCCAGCGCTCCGACGGTGTCGCTGACGGCGGCGTGCTTGGGCACCCGGGTGAAGAATAGCTGGTAAGCGCCAAGACGCAGCGCCGCCAACACTTTGTCTTCGAGCTTGGAAAGCTTCTGGTCCGACACCTGGGCCAACACCGCGTCGAGGGTTAGCCGCCGTCGCACCGCGCCGTAACAGAGCTCAGTGACGAACGCCGAATCGCGCGAATCAGCCAAGCGATGCTCATCGAGCGCGGTGTCGAGCACCACGTTCAAGTAGGCGTCGGTCGCTTCCACCCGGGCCAGTACCGAAATCGCCAGCGCCCGCGCGGTCATCGGTACCGAGGCGCGCTTCGGTTTCGCAACCTTGGCCGCCGCCGGCTGAAGTCTGGAAGGGCGCTTCGCCTTGCCCGGTGCGCTCACGGGCCGTCCAGCTGGGCCATCAAATCAATCAGGTGCTCGTCGCGTACGCCTGCTGACGGAGTGGCCGACAGCAACAGTGTCTGCAGCGCCTCTTCGAGTTTTTCGCGTTGGCCGCTCTCGGCAGGCGCGCCCCGCTGCACCAGCTGCCACTGGGTGCGCGCCCAGGTGGCCAGGGCCGATGGCGAGAGCTTGCCACCTAAACGGTCGGCGATTTTCTGGCGTACCAAAGCCCGGCTGATGACCTGGGTCTGGTGCGCGCCGCCACCCCCTTCACCGGTCGACTTGCTGCCTCCTAAGGTTTTCTTGCCTTGGCCCTTCTTGTCTTCGCCTTGCGGCGAGCGGCGGCCCAGCGTCTTCACCACGTTGCCATGGTTACCGTTCGTTTCCGTCGGGCGCGCGACCCTCGGGCTGGACGTCTCAGCCACGCCCAGCGTCTTTGCCACCTGTTTGCCAGCGAGCTGCTTGAGCGCCTGCACGTAACCTTCGGAGCCTTGCCCCACGAATTGCCGTTCGACCACGGGTTTGAGGAGCGAAGTGGCAGCGCCTTTGGGGTCGAGCACCACTTCGATGACGGGCTTGCCGAGCAGCTTCACCGCTTCGACCAGGCTGTGGCAGGTAACCCCGAGCGAAGTGGGGCAAATCACCGCGCCTTGCAACCAGTCGCGCTGGGTAAAGAGAACGTCGACGAGCGCGCCTTCGTGGTTGGACTGAAAAATCTTCAGCTCGGCTTTGAGCGAGAGCCCGGTGCTTTTAAGTTTTTCATCGAGCGCTTGAAGTGAAAGGCCATCAACTTGGCGCCAATTGAGATTGGGCCCGTGCAACACGACGATTCGCTGGATCATGGGTGGCGAAACCTTACGCGAAGGGGTGCGTTCCCGGTACCAGCTTTCGGGAAGCCAAGAACTCAGCTGCGCTCATTACCCGCTTGCCTTCGGGCTGCAGTGAGGTGATCACCAGCGAACCCGCGCGGCAGGCGACTTCGATGCCCTCTTTGCCCGCGTGCAGGAGCGTTCCCGGCGCGCCCTCACCTTTTCCCACCTGCGCGGCGTGCACTTTCAGCACCGCTCCTTCGAACGAGAGCGTCGCGCCCGGCCAGGGGTAGAAGGCGCGCAGCCGCCGCTCGAGCTCGGCGGCGCTCTTCGAAAAATCGAGGCGACCATCTTCTTTCTTCACCATCGGCGCCATCACCACGCCTTCACCCGCCTGCGGCACAGGCTTGAGCGTGCCTTCGAGAACGGCAGGCAGATGCGCCCGCAGCAAGTCTCCACCCAGTGCTGAGAGCTTCTCGTGCAGCGACGCGCTGGTGTCGGTGGGCAAAATGTCGAGCTCGGCGCGCGCCAGGAGGGGACCTGTGTCCATGCCGGCGTCCATCTGCATCAGACACACGCCGGTGCGCGTGTCTCCTGACGCAATCGCCCACTGAATCGGAGCGGCACCGCGAAAGCGCGGCAACAGCGAGGCATGCACGTTGAGACAGCCGTGCTTGGGAGCGCTCAAGACATCGGGGGGCAGAATTTTTCCGTACGCCGTCACCACCGCCACGTCGGCGTTGAGCGCCTGCAGGGCTTGCGCGAAGTCAGTGCCTTTGAGCTTCTGCGGCTGCAACACCGCGATGCCTTTTTCGCGAGCCAGCACCTTCACCGGCGACTCGCTCGTCTTCTGACCACGCCCGCTGGGCTTGTCGGGCTGGGTCACCACCGCCACCACTTCACCCAAAGCAAGACATGCTTGCAGCGAGCTCACTGCAAACTGCGGAGTTCCCATGAAGACGATGCGTGGCATGGTTCTTCAGCTTTTACCCCCAACGCGCCCCTCTTTCGGGGGTTTCCGTTGACCCTATTTACCCTCGGGACTAATCACCGGTACTTAAACCGTACGTCTCTCGGGGGTGCCCCAAATGGTTCGATGGCTCGCTGCCTTGTCGCTGGTTTCGATGTTGGCCTTCGTCGGCTGCAAGGGCGACATCAACAGCCCGAAGTACTGGGAAAAAGCGCTCTCGACCAAGGGCAAGAAAGAGAAGATTCGCGCGGTGGAAGAGCTGCGCAGCGCCAAGGTAGTGAACGCCTCGTTCTTGCCGATGCTGCACCAGCGACTCAATGAAGAAAGGTCGGCCGAGGTGAAGTCGAAGATCGCGCTGCTGTTGGGCGAGCTCAAAGACCCGTCGTCGATTGAGCCGATGACCAATGCCATCGACTTCGCGGCCAGCGAGAGCGACGTCAAGCAGATGAACCGCGAAATCGCCACCGCGCTCGCCAACACCGGTGACGTCAAGGTGGCGAGCACGCTGCTCAAGCTGCTCAAGACCAAGGACAACTACACCGTCATCGACGCCATCGAGGGCTTGGGCACGCTGCGCGCCAAAGAAGCCGTGGAGCCGCTGATGGAGCTCGCCACCTCAGATGCGACTGAGCCCTTCATCACCAAGAAGGCGATTCAGGCCCTGGGTAATATTGGCGATTCCAAGAGCGTGCCGGCGCTGACGAAGATGATGTTCCGCGAGCGCAAGGGCATCAGCTTTTACGTCGAGAGCTCGTTCGCGCTGTATCAGATTGGCCCTTCGGCCGGGAACGCGATGCTGGAAGTGCTCGGCACTCAGAATAAAGAGCTCTTCAAGTGGGCTGAGCAGAACAACATTCTCGCGCCGGCCCTGCATGCGAAGGCTGCACAGGTGCTCGGCGATTTGCACGACAAGCGCGCCGAGAAGCTGCTCATCGAGAAGCTCGGGTACAACAACGAGATGATGGACATCAAGCTCTTCGTGCGCATGCGCATGGCCGATGCGCTGGGGCGTATGCGCTCTAAAGAGGGCGTGAAGGCGTTGTCGGGCATGCTGGAAGAAGAAGAGGCGAATACGCGCAATGAGTATGTGCGGGCGCTGGTGAAGATTGGGGCGCATGACGCCGTGCCGGCGATGATTAAGGCAGCGGGTAAAGGCAGCTGGGACGCACGCGAGACCGTGATTCGCGGGTTGGCGATGCTGGCTGATGAGAATGACCTCGCGGCGTTCGATAAGCTCGCGAAGGAGGAAGAGAAGACCTTCGCCGCCGAATGCAAAGAAGACCCTGACTATGAGCCCTGCAAGGACGTGAAGGGCGCGGTCGCGAAGCATGTCGCCGCCATCGAGGAAAATAAGAAGCGCGCGTCAGTGGCCAAGGAGTGCAAGAGCGATTCGGCGTGCTGGGTGAAGAAGCTTGATGATGCCGATACGGGGGTGCGGGAGCGGGCGGCTTATGAGATTGGGCGCTCGGGTAACGCGGCGATGGTCGACGTGCTGACCAAGCGGCTGAGTGAGAAGAATTTGGACGCCCGGTTGGCGATTATTCAGGCCACTGATTGGTTGGTGACCGATAGCAAAGACGCGGCGAAGCAGGCGGCCGCGGTGGTGCCGGCGCTTGAGAAGCAGATCGCCGATGAGAAGGGTAAGACTGAGTTTGTGAAGGTGAATGAGGACTTGAGGCGGTTGCTGGTGCTGCTCAAGCGCGGCACGGCGTAGAGAAGGTGCGCAGGGGGTTGTTCTGAGGGTACGAGTGCGGGGCTAAAGCCCCCGCTGCCCCAGAGGGGAACGTTCCCTTCCCCTGTGACCCCTTTCCGTGGAGGACCGTCCTCCACACCTCCTGGAGTAGGGTGCGCCCGAGCTCGGATCCGCCTCCGCGGAGGATAGCGAGTGCGTCATATGCGCCTCGCTCTCGAGGGTCGTTGGAGATGCGCGAGTGGTTTTCTTGGAGTGGCTTTTCGTTTAGCGCGGCTTTTCGCTTACCGCGGTGAGACCTTCTTCGGCTCGCGCTCGTAGAGGGTCGCTTGGGCTTAGACGGTCGCGCGCGGCTTGGAAATCGAGACGCGCGCCTTGCGGGTTTTCGGTTTTGGCGCGCGCTTCGCCACGCACCACGTAGGCCAAAGGCACCAGCGTGCTGCTGGAATGCTCTTCGAGGAATTTTGAGGCGTCGGCTTCGGCTTCTTTGAGCTTTAGGTTTCGGCCCGCGGCTTCGGCGCGGCGCAACAGCGCTTCGGGAGCGTGGGGGCTGCCTCCGTGGGCTTCAATGAAGGTGCTGAAGGCCTGGTGGGCTTCGCCGTTGCGGCCCGCTTTGAGCAGCACCATGCCTTTGTAGAAGCGCGCCGCCGCCGCTTGGCCTCGCTTGGGAAACTGGACGATGACTTGGTCGAAGAGCTGCAACACCGTGTCGGGGTCGGCCTTGTCGCGAAACATCATCGCCTGGTCGAGGAGCGCCTGGGCGCGTGACGCGTTCTGGTCGTCACGCCGGCGCAGCTCGTCTTCTGCCAGACGGTCGAGCCGGTCTTGCTCACGCTCGTCCGCGTGTTTGGACATCGCTTTGGTGGCGTCGGACGCCGAAGCCTGCACATCGTCGATACCACTGCTGAGCATACGAAAGAGCGTGATCGCCCCCGCGATGAGGACGAAGGCCACGAGTCCACCCATGATCAGCCCCCGGGTGGGGTTCTGCATCGGCATCTCGGGCATGCTGTGCCCGGCCAAGGTCGTCGGCGCCGCTTCGATGGCCGTCGCAGGGGTCGTGTTCGCTTGGGCTCGGTCTGAGGCTTTGAAGCCTCCGGTTTTGATGCCCGCCACCAGGTCGCGGGTGCTTAGGCCCTTGGGCGTTCCGACGCTGCTGGGAATGAGGGCGCGTAGACGTTCGCCGGTCAGCTGAAAGAGCTGGTTCGACGCGTAGGAATCGTTCGGGCGTACCCGCAGATACCGTTTGATGTAGATGGCCGATTGAATGAGGTTGCCTTCGAGCTTGTAGAGCTGCGCCAGTTGTTGAAGCAGCGCCGGCGCTTTCGGCTTTTCTCTCAAGGCCGCTTCGAGCTCGGCGATTTTTGGGTTCTTTGATGGCCCGAAATAGAGCGCCATTTGCCCGCGCAGGTGTTCCCACATCGCACGGGCCTCGGCGTTGTTGCCGTCGAGCTTCAGCGCCAGGTGCAGCTTGATGGCTGCCTTGTTCTTCTCGAGCGCGCTGCCGTCGACCCACTTGCGTGCTTCGTTGACGTACGCGGCCGCGGTCTGCGCGTCGAGCTCGGCTTTGAGCTCTTGGGGCCGCTTCAGACATTCGGCCACCAGGGTGGGCTGCAACCGGCGGCGCTCGGCGATGAACGGCATCAACGCGTCGAGCGCGGCGCCCGCGGTGGCGAAGCGCGCCTGCACGTCGTGGGCGAGCAATTGGTCGAGTATCAACTCCAACTCCACCGGTGCCGTGGGCTTCACTTCGAAAATGGGCGGCGTCGCGTCCGAGAGAATCTTCGTGAGCGACGTCGACGGGTTCTCTGAATCGTGCGGGTTATGACCTACCAAGAGCTCGTAGAGAATCACCCCCACGGTGAAGAGATCGCTTCGCGCGTCGACCTTCAGCCCTTTGGCTTGCTCCGGGCTCATGTAACCCGCCGTGCCCACCAACATGCCAGTCTTGGTGAGCTTGCTCTGGTTCACCGTGCGCGCGATGCCGAAGTCGGCAATCTTCAAGATGCCACCCGCGGTGAGCAGAAGGTTCTCGGGCTTCAAGTCGCGGTGAATCACCCCGCGCTCGTGGGCGTGCGCCAGCCCGGCCAGCAGTTGCGCGGTGAGCTCCGCCGCGAGCGCGGGAGGACATTCGCCGATGTCCTTGAGGAGCGAGGCGACCGTGCCTGCGTCAATGTACTCGCCCGCCAGGTAGTACCAGCCGTCTTGTTCCCCGTGCGCGTACACTTCGACCACGTTGGGGTGCTTCAAGCTCGCGCATGAACGCGCTTCGTGCAGAAAGCGCTCGATGAACTTGGGGTCGTGGCCTAACCCCGGGTCCATCAGCTTCAGCGCCACGCTGCGGCCAGTGCCCTTCTCTTTCGCCAGGTAGACTGCCGCCATGCCGCCGCGGCCGAGCAGGCTTTCCAGAACGAAGGGCCCAAGTTGCGGCGGAGGCGCGAATGGCCCCGGAGCAATTGCCTGCTTCTTGCCCACCGCCGTGCCTTCGATTTCAGTGGGCTCGCTCATGCTTAAGAAGGCCTCACAGTCTAGTGCACGCTGTCTTCGTTCTCGTCTTCTTCGTCGCGGAAGGCGCTGGGTAACATATTGAAAGGCAACACCCGGGCCAGCGCGATGAGGAGCAATACGCCCCCGGGAGCCGCGAAGATCGCCAGCGCCGGCACCGCCTTGGCGATGTCGATGAGCTGCTCTCGCATCGCCCGGCGCTCGTCGCGGGTCAGGGTCTGCCCGCGTGCCACCCGTGAGAGCAGCACCGAGAGCTCGCCGGTCTCCTTCACCTCTTGCAGCAGGCGCGCGAAGTTTTTCTCGACGGTGCGGGTCATGCCTTCCATCAATTCTTCGCCCATGATTTCCGCGCCGGCGGAAACAGTGAAGACGTCGACCACTTCGCGGTGCTTAGCGTAAAATTCCGCCATCTCGACCTCGAGGCGCCGCACGTCTTTGGGCGCGTACCCCAGCTGCGTGCCCAGGGTGTGCAGGTACTCGACTTCGCGCGGAGACCGCCGCCCATCGACGAGAGACGCGAGCAGCGCTTGTTCCAAGATGAAGCGCTTCACATCGCGGCTGCGCACGCCTTTTACCGCCGACTTCATCGAGCCGGGCCGGTCGAAGGACTTCTTGGCGAAGGCACGGGTGGCGTCGGCCACCTCGTCGGGCAGCCGCAAGTCGTCGATTTGCCGCAAAATGGCCCGCCGCGCAGGGAAAGCCGGCTTACGCTCGGCGCAGGCGAGGCCGATGAGGACCTGTACCAAGAGCGACTTCTGCACCGCGGCCACGGTGAGCCTCCGCTCGGCGGCACGCTTCGAAAACGTACCGTCTGAAAAATACGCCAGCGCCATGTGCCCGAAGAGCTGCGCGTCGGAATAGACGGCGCCGTTGTGCAGCACCAACCCGTAGTACGGGTCACCCGCGAGCGACATCGCCCGTTCTTCGAGCACGGCCTCGACCTTGTTCCAGAGCTTCTCGGGAATGGTGGGTGCCTTGCCTGCGCTCAATCGGTCGTGAATGGCCTTCGCTTCTTCGAGCTGGCCGTTGAGCGAGGCGGCGAGCACGAGCAATTGCTCTTTTCGCGGCCCCGCAGGCGCATGCACCAGCACCGCGATGTCGAGCGCCAACCGGCACAGCGTGCGCAGCACCGCCAGAAAGAGCACCTCTTCAGGGGTGCGGCCCGCCACCGCACCCACCGCCGTCTTCGAGGGAGTACCGAAGAGCAGCCCGCTCTCGCGCAGCGATTGCCGCAAGTGCTGGCGTGCCAAGCCCCGGGCCGACACGCCCTTGGAAAGGTCGACCCTGATGGCGGGCAACCGGTAGCTCGCCACCTCGCTCGCGAGCAGAGTTCCGAGCCACCCCTGTTTTCCGAGCTGCATTCGAAACGCACGTTAGCTGATCGCGAAAGCTTCTTTCACCCCTTGGAGCGATGGACTATTCACGCCCCATGCTCCCACTTGTGTTGCTCACGGCTTTGGCGGCGGCGCCAAAATTGGCCGCCCCCGGCCTGACGTGTGCCGGCATTCCCCCCGGTACGTGCAATGCGTTCTCAGAACATTTGGCCCAACAGCTCACCGATAAGACGCTTTCGGTTTCCACCGCCTCGGACATCGAGGCCGTGCTCGGCCAAGAACGGCAGAAGCAACTCTTGGGTTGCGACGACAACAGCAGTTCCTGCAGCCTCGAAATCGCCAACGTCCTTGGCGTCGACGCCATCTTGCGCGGCAGCCTCGCCAAAGTCGGCCAGACGGTCATCGTCAACATTCGTGTCATCTCGGCTTCGAACGCGAAGACGCTCGCCACCTATTCTGAAACCGCCCAGGGGTTGGAAATGGTGCCCGAAGCGCTCGAGCACGCCGCGGTGCGTATCGCCTCAGAGCTGAACCTTGAGACATGCGCCGGGACCGGGTCGCGGTGGGCGACGCCAAAAGTGCTGGTACCCGCGGGCGTCGCGGTGGCCGCGGCCGCGGGAGGCGTGGCGACGCTGTTGATGGCCAGTGGCCAGGCTTCGCAGTTGACCGGCCGGGTGCCGCCGGAATTTGACCCCTATGCCACCCGAGACCAGGCCAACACGCTTTCCACCACCAGCTACGTGCTCTTCGGCATCGCGGGCGCAGCCGCGGTGACGGCCGGCGTTTTCTACTTTTGGGGTGGCTCGTCTTCAGCGGCGAGCAGCGAACCTCTTCCTGCCACGATGGCCATTGGTCCCTCGGGGGCGTTCATCTCTTTCACTGGAGTTTGGCCATGAAGCGTCTACTGGGCTCTGTTGCTCTCATCGCGTGCTCGGGTTGTTTCAGCCTCGACTTGAACGAGTTCTGCAAGACCAACCCCGACAACAAGGTGTGCCTTGATGGAGGCGGCGGCACCGGTGGAGGAACGGCAACCGGCGGCGGCACCGCGACCGGTGGTGGAACAGCCACGGGCGGAGGCACCGCGACCGGCGGTGGAACGGCCACGGGCGGTGGAACGGCAACGGGTGGAGGAACAGGTACTGGCGGCGGCGTGATGGACGCAGGGTCTCCGTACGCTCCTTGCGACCTCGACGCCGGCTATGCAAATGCGACGACCATTTTTGTTCAGGCCGACGGTGGCAACGACGCCTTCACCGGCAGCATGAATTCGCCAGTGCGTACCATCACCCGCGCCGTGCAACTGAGCGCCGCTGATGTCGCGCGTCGACGCATCGTGCTCGCGGTCGGCACTTATGGCGACGCGGTGACGGTCAACAACACCGTCGACGGTCTGCTCATCGAAGGCGCTGCCGTACGCGCCGGCTCCGGCGTGTGGAGCCGCAACTGCCAGGCGGGGCGCGAGGCGCTCACCAAAGTCGGCAGCACGGCCAACACCGCCATCACCGCCAGCAACTTGTCCCTCACTTTGAGCGACCTGACGGTGGAGTCTGCCAACGGCACGCCCAGCGCCGAGACTTCGCAAGGCATTCGCGGCTCCGACGTCGACCTCACCTTGCGCAACGTCGTCGTCTCGGCGGGAAGCGGGGCCAATGCAGCGCAGCCGGCCACTCCGGCGCAGGCCTCGATGACGGTCGGTTGCAACGGCAGCGCCGGCACGGCAGCAATGGGCATGAGCGGTCTGTCGGGCATGGCCGGGGCTCCCAGCTATTTCAACAGCACGGGTTACATCAACACGCCTGGGTTGCCCGGAAGTAGCGGCACTTCAGGTCAAAGCGGCACTTCCGGCGGTTCAGTGATGAAGAGTTGCTACGGCTGCGTGTGTGCCCCCTCGAGTTGCCCCACGCAATACACGACTTTCCCTGTCTTCAATGGCACCTCTGGCTGCGGCGGCGTGGGGGGCGCAGGAGGCGTAGGTGGCCCTTCGGGCGGTGCTTCGGTCGGGGTCTTCCTCTCTGGCGCATCTCAGCTGACGGCTTCGTACAGTTTCATCACCGCTCGCTCCGCCGGCAACGGCGCCCCGGGCGGCCAAGGTGGCGCGGGAGCACCAGGGAGCGCCGGCGCCTACGGGCAGATTCAGTGCCCTAATGTCGCGAGCCAGATCAGCTGTGGCGGTGGCGGCAGCTGCGGCGGCATGTTCGCGACCTGCATTCTCAATTTCAACAACGGCCCCATCGTCACCGGAGGCCCTCCCGGCAGCAACGGCGGTCAGGGCGGCCCGGGTGGACCCGGGGGCGCCGGCGCCGGAGGTTGGTCGGTGGCAATAGTGGCACCGACGGCGGCGGGTTTGAACTTCATGGTCTCTGACGGTGGCCTGGGCCCCGACGTCGGGCTCACCGTGGGCGCGAGCGGCCAGGGCATGGGCGGCGCTCCCGCGGGGTCAGCGCAGTTGATCTTGCGCTATTGATCATTCGCCGGCTCAAAGCGCCGAAATAATTCGAGCGAAAGCCCGCGCGGCCAGGCTCGCGATGATCCACGTGGATCATCTTTCTTCAGCCCAAAAAATTGCGCGACCGTTCTCGTGTGGCACCCTGTTGTCTTCAACCCATCACACTACAGGGAGCTTCACCCATGAACCGCACTGCACAACTCACCCTGGCGGCGGCCATCGTTTTCTCTAGCGCTTGTTCGCGCCACAAGGTCTATGCCTCGTGGGAGCCGAATGATCCCAACGGTAGCGACACCGTGGTTTCGTACACCGACAAAGACGACGCGCTGCCCAAGCTGCTCAAGCACAGCGTGCTGCACTTCGGGTTCGACGACGCCACCTTGACCGCGTCTGATCAGAAAATGCTGCAGCGCCTCGCCGAAGCGTTGAAGGCCCGCCCCTGGGTCACCATTCGCGTCGGAGGTCACTGCGACGAGCGGGGCACCGCCGAGTACAACATGGCCTTGGGGCAACGCCGCGCCGACGCCACCCGTAACTACCTCGTCGCCCTGGGCGTCAACGCCGACGCGGTCGACACCGTGAGCTTCGGAGCCGAAGTGCCGGTGATGGAAGGCGCCACCGAAGAAGCGTGGGCCGAGAACCGCCGCGCCGAGTTCAACCCCGGTTCGGTCGAGCTCTACGGCTACGTCGGCAACGGTGGCTCTCGATGAGTGAGCGGCGCTTGGGTATCGACCGGCGCCTGCGTCACCTGATTCCTGAACCGCTGGCGCGGCTCACAACCGAACGGCGTGACAATGAGCGCCGCGATTCACCCCGCGTCTCTCACCGCTTCTGGGTTTACTCAGACGGCGAAGCGGCGGGGTTGTCGCAAGTGTATGAAGGCACCCTGGGGTTGGGCGGTGTCACGTTCTGGACGCCATTTCCCCCCTCGAGCCCACGGGTAGAAATCGGTCTGCGCATCTATTCGTGGCCCGAGGAATTCAAGGCCATCGGCCATGTGGTGCGTGAGATGCGTGATGACGGCATGGTGCAGGTG
>CXWL01023810.1_pt1 | contig 14004 bp, 8 predicted proteins | sample 590931 | NCBI WGS metagenome assembly CXWL01 (sample SAMEA3498368, study PRJEB10139) | groundwater metagenome | biome: water well; material: biofilm material | place: Germany | collected 2015-04-27 | reverse complement strand
TGGAGTTCGATATCGGATCGCTTTACGTCTTCCGCTCAAACGGGACCCCGTATCGTAGCATTCCCGGCCGTCCTCGTGGAGAGATATTCCAGGCCCCGATGACCTTCGGGAATCCGATCGTGGCGAACATTACCGGCGATCAGTATCCGGAAATTATCTTCCGGGGCGGCTATGCCCTTCCCAGCACAGGTTCCGAGAAATTGATAGCACTCGATTACGAGGGAACGCCGATCCCCGGCTGGCCCATTGCGACTTCGGCAAAGCTCAGCCAGGTCATCTCGAGTCCGTATGCACCCTTGATCGACGATGTTGATGGCGACGGGCTGGTGGAGATGATTCTGGCCGGAGATGCTAACGAGATTTTCGTGTGGGATTTAGACGCTTCTTCTGATGGAGGCAAAAACACCGGTCGCATCCTCGGTGACAACTTCAACAGCAGCATCTACGGTCTCCCCAACACGATAATCGATACCTCTCCATCGAGACCACACGTGCCCTCTCACTTCGATCTGACCCAGAACTACCCTAACCCATTCAATTCGGCGACGAGGATCGCTTTTGCCTTACCGGAACAAGCACACGCTGTCCTCGACGTTTTCAACGTGCTTGGCCAGAAGGTGGCCACACCGCTCAATGTCCATCTGCCGGCAGGCACGCACTATGTCGACTTCGACGGCGCCTCTCTGGCGTCAGGAGTCTACTTCTATCGGCTCAAGGCTGGTCCCTATCAGGAAGCCAGAAAGATGGTTCTGCTGAAGTGAAGAGGCTAACCCTTGCCTTTCTTGCCTTGGTCGCGAGTGCCTCACGTTCGGAAGCAGACATTCCCCGTGACCCTGACCACACGCTATTGTGGAACAGCTTTACAACGGTGACAGTTGTTGATAGCTTCGCGGTTGTAACCGCCAATGACGGCCTTGAAGTGCTGAAATTCGAGCCGAGCACGTCGCTGTATCGTTCGCAAACACACCTATTCACGAGTTCGAAGGGGCGCGATCGAAAGCAGTACGGTTCACTGCTGGTTGTTCGCACATACGATGACCTTCTCCACTTCTACGATCTGTCTCATCTGCCGGAATTGCACTCTCTGGGAAGTGTCGACATAGGGATTCCGTATTCCGATTTTGCGATCAGAAATCAGAGCCTGTATCTGGCGTGCGGATTCAAGGGAGTCTGGCGTTATCAGCTGAGCGACTACCAATCCCCGGCATTCGCCGACTCCAGCATGCTGGGCATACACTGCGTGAAAGTGGATATTTCAGGTGACGAGTTACTGGCTATCGACGATTACAACGGTGTCCTGCGCTATCGGCTGACGAGAGAAGGTTTCGGCCAATTCCTGGACTACGTCTACATCCCGTTTATTGCCCGGTCAATGGTTCGCCGAGATTCGACACTGGTAATTCTGGCCGGGGTCGATCAACTGTGGGTTGCGCGCTACCATGCCGACGGTTCATCGCAACTCGACAGCATCAACCTCCTCTTCGAGCCACTGAGTGTATACGTTACCGACACCATGATCATTGGCGCGGGCGGACCGGGGAACCTTGCAGCCATCGTGAACCGGCCAAATCATACAGTCACCTACCGAACGCTTAAGGGGCAACCCGATTTCCAACGTCAGGGATCGCTGCGAACTCGAGGTAAGCGAACCGACCTCGTGGTACCCGGTTCGAACNNATTCAACTCCAACGACCGGGCTCGAGCGACCCGGACCGATCAATTCACTTCACATGAGCGGTGGCCTTTTGTTCACCGCCGGTGTATCAAATCCACTGGATGTCTATCGGATCGGCGCTGACGGGGACCCCACATTCGACACCAGCTATTTTCCCGGACTCTCCGAAGTGACAGGGATGGATCGAAACGGAGACACACTGTTCGCATACTACCCGACCTTGAAACAGATACTTGTACTCGAGCTGAGTTCGGACACGCTCGTGCTGCAAGGTTCGATTCCGGTCGGAACTGACGAACTGACCTCCATCAAGTTCTCGCGTCATACCTCTGACACGATGAGCGCGATTATCGCCGCCCGTGGAAACGAAGTCGACATCTGGGGCATACCTGACTCCGGGACAGTCCTGCTGACGACGACGATTCGTATGTTTGGGCGAGTTTCAAAGGTAGTCACCGCTGACTCGTTCATCGTGATGACCACCAACAAAGGGCTCTGGATATATCGTCTCTTCCCAGACCTGACCGTCGCTTTCCGCAACCGGATCGATCTGGTCGATCAGGCCAATGAACTTTGCTGGTACAACAACCGTCTGTTCGTCTTCATTGGCAACGATCTGACTCTGTATCAGGTGATGAAAACCGGAGAAATTGTTCCGGAACTGGAGATGCACATTCCAACCGGCGTGTACAATTCGGTTATTTCGAATCAGCGAATGTACACGACAGGCCCGTTCGGGATGGCCGTGTTCGACGTAAGTGGTCCTGTTCCGACGGTTCTGGACTGGGGGGGGCGAGGTGGTTCGCTAATTGCAGTCGAGCATGGCATCGTCGCTATCTCCGATAGGTCCTCAATTCACCTTTTCGATCTGCGAGGAGTTGGCCCAGACCCCGCGGATGGGAATCAGACGGCTCTGAATGACCTCTCACTCGAACCCAATTTCCCAAATCCCTTCAACGCCGCGACGACGATCAGCTACAGCCTCAAGGAGCCGTCGAATGTACAACTTGATATATTGAACATACTGGGTGAGCGGGTCGTAATGCTGGTTGATATGCCGCAGGCGGCCGGTCACTATCGTGTCGAGTGGAATAGCACCAACCGGCGTGGTCACGAAGTAGCGACCGGAGTCTATCTCTATCGGCTGCGGACAGACGGCCGACAGCAGGTCAGAAAGATGCTGCTTCTCAAGTGATGCCAGGGATGCTGTCGCGTGATATCCTCAGCCCCTCAGTGATTGGCAGAGTCCTTGCCCTCGCGGCCGCGATTCTGGTTCTATCCGTTCATCCACTTCGTGCCGGAAAGACCTTCCACGTTACGACCTCACGCGACAGCCATGATCTTGCGCCCGGTGACGGCTTGTGTAGCGCAGCAGATGGCGATTGTTCCCTTCGGGCGGCGCTGGAGGAGGGTAATGCTCGTAGCGGCGGCGATACAATCCTCATTTCATCTCAGTCGGCATGGATCAAGCTGTCTCTGGGTCAACTCGAGATCAACGCGCCGAGGACCGTTTTGACCGGCAACTCTGGAGAGGTTCGGCTCGACGGCATTGACAATCCGTTTGCGTGCGCAAGTCTGCGGATTTCCTCTGACAGCAATGTAGTTTCTGAAGTAACCTTTCAGCGTGCACGTGGGCACGCGGTGGTGATTAGTGGGGCGTACAATACGATCGGGGGCACATCGCCCCTGCAGCGGAATCAGTTCATCGACAACGGCTTGGATGTCGCCGAGGCTTACGCGCTCGTAGTCGTGGGCGAAACTGCATCGCGCAACCTCATTATCGGCAATCATATCGGAATCGGAGGCAACGGCACGGAAGTCAGACCGAATGCGAACGGGATCCTGATTGGCGATAAGGCGCATGACAACCGTATCGGTCAATGTGGTTCGTCGTTTTCCAACCTGATCTCCGGGAATCGCGGCAACGGGATCATGATAACCAACAGCGCTCACAGCAACAGCGTGATCAACAATGTGATCGGGCCAGATGTCAATGGCGATGATGGTCCGGGAAACAGCGGAATCGGCGTTGTCATAGAGCGTCGATCACACGGCAATATCATCGGAGGGGACACGCCGGGGTGTGGGAATTTGATCGCGCTGAACGGTCACTCTGGCATTGAAATCTCCGGCGCCGGGACAGACCAAAACATCGTTTCCGGGAACTTGATCGGGGTTGACGTGAGGGGGAATCGCATCATGGGGAACGGCGAAGCGNNCGGGACGGGATTCGCATTGTCGGAGCGGGCACTGATGGTAATCAGGTCACAGGCAATAGGATCGGGCTCGACAGTCGCGGCTACGGGGGGATCGGAAACGGGAATCGTGGCGGTCATGGGGTTTCTATCAGCGGTGGCGCACAGTATAACGTGATCGGCTCAGAGCAGCGCCACAACGTCATTTCAGGCAATGACGGCGCCGGGGTCTGCATCACCGGCGCTGGGACGAGCTTCAACCGCATTGTCGGAAACTTCATTGGCCTGATTGCACTGGCCGATGGCACTCAGGGGAACGGTTGTGGAGTGTTGATCGACGATCAGGCGAGCGACAATATCGTCGGTGGCAGCTATCGATGGGAACGAAACGTCATTTCGGGGAACGATCTCTATCCTTTCCCATTGGGGGCCGGAATAGTGATTATCGGCAGCGGCTCGTCGCGTAACCGAGTGATAGGAAATCTGATCGGGACAGACACAACGGGCACTCGCTCTGGAAGAAACCGAAGCGCCGGTGTCGTGATCGGTCTCGGCGCGAGCGAAAACGTGATTGGCGGCAGAGACAGCCTGAGCCGAAATCTGATCTCCGGTAACGGGGCGGATTTACCCGCCGTTGCCTTCGGACGCGGAATCTCCATCTACGGCAACAAAACCGCTGCTAACGAGATCGTCGGCAACTGGATTGGGTTGGCCATCGACGGAGTGTCAGCTTTGCCCAACAACGGACATGGTGTGGCGATTGTCAGCGGCGCTGCCCGCAATGTGATCGGAGGAGTGAGCGCCGCAGACGGCAACAGGATTGCCTCGAACAGAGGACACGGGATCCTCATCGCCGACAGCATGTCGCGCCTGAACTGTACTCGATATAACGAGATTCGGAACAACGACAGCCTTGGAATCGCGATTCGCGGAAAGGCACAGAACGGAATCAAGCCACCGACGATATCAGAGATCTCCTCAGGGAAGATTACTGGTCAGGCGGCTCAAGGGGCGCAGATTGACCTCTATCGATCTGATGGTGATCCATCTGGAAGCGGAGAAGGGAGCAGCTTCATCGCAACGATCCGAACCGATGTGAACGGCACGTTCGAGTTCAACGATCTGTCATACCTGCACGGAGAACTCGTGACCGCCGTTGTGACTGACACGCTCGGGAACAGTTCGGAATTCTCGGTCAATGTCAGACTCGATGCGACAACGATCGCGCGTGATTTCTCGTCGCTTCAACCGGGATCGTTTGGATTGGATCAGAACTATCCAAATCCTTTCAATCCATCCACAACGATTTCGTACAGTCTCCCCTTTTCTGCTCCAGTAGAACTCAGGATCTTCAACGTACTCGGGGAGCGCGTATCGACCCTGACGACAGGAGTATCAAGTGCAGGAGAGCACTCCGTTGCGTGGGACGGAAAGAACGACCGAGGCGGACAGGTAGCCAGCGGCGTGTACTGGTACCAGCTACAGAGTGGAAATCAGCGAGCTACGCGCAAGATGCTCCTCCTGCGTTAGACCGATCGATACCCCTTCATTACAACTTCCACGATGCGCCATTCGTCCGGTGTGACCGGTTGTATCGATAGCCTGCTCCCTCTACTGCAGAGAACCATGTTCTCGAGTCCCGGCGTTTCTTTCAGGACCTGAAGCGGCAGAATCTCATTGAGCTTGGATTCGAATTTGACGTCGACCATGTACCAGATCGGGTTTACTTTCGAAGCCCTGGGATCGAAATGGTCGCTCTTTGGATCCCAGGCAGTATGGTCGGGATACGCCGCACGCACGACGACACATGTACCCGCGATTCCGAGCGGTTTGGTCGAGCTATTGTAGAACAGCACTCTATCGTTGAGTTGAACGTCGTCGCGGAGAAGATTTCGGGCCTGGAAATTCCGCACGCCGTCCCATGGTGCTGTTTGTGCCGGCGATGACTTCAAATGATCGATGGAGAAACAATCAGGCTCCGACTTGAACAGCCAGTATCGTCTCATGAGGAACTCCCTTCCAGAACAGTTTCCTCGTAGAACCGATTCCAGGCGCGTCAGGTTCCTTCAATTGTCGTGTAATTGCAATGGCGACAACAAATTACCTGTTGACAGTGAGTGTTGATTACGTATATTTCATGAGTTACTCTGAAGTACTCGTGTACCTCGACCGAAAAACAGAAGTGAAGCAACCAGCGTAAGGAACAACTGATGACACGCATTACTCATCTGGCCCTGGTGACGAGCCTGTTCGCCGTGGCTTTAGCAGGAACTGTAAACGCCGATCTCGACTACGCCGTGAAACTCAAGACTGGGGATCTGAACCCGTCGAAGATGAAACTCGCGCCTCCACAGGCGGGCCTGATCGACAAGCATGTCATCGTTCAATTCGACGGACCGGTCGTCGACGCCGAGCGGGAACGTCTCGGCCGGGAGGGGATCAAACTCCTCGAGTACGTCCCCAATTTCGCATATACCGCTTCCGTCACGAAGAACTTCGATCCATCAACACCTTCTTTGAGTTCGATTCGCTGGTATGACCTTATCCAACCCTTTCAAAAGCTCTCCCCCTATATCACCTCTATCGGAATAGGTGACTGGGCGCGCCGAGGGGGGGATAAAGTGCAATATGTTGTCGTTCTCCATCGCGATCAGGATCCAAAGCTCTGGGCCGCCTACTTCCAGAAGGAATACAACGCCAACCTGGTAGGGATTGAGCCGTCGACAAATTCCGTAGAGATCATTGTCGCCGAACCGGCGTATAATCGCCTTTCCGAGCTTGACGCAGTCGTCTGGATTGAACCTGCCGCGCCGGAACCAATTGAGTACAACAACCTATGCCGAACCAATACCGGCGCCGATATAGCGCAGGCTGCTCCCTACAACTTGAATGGCTCGGGGGTGACAGTCGCCGAGTGGGACGGCGGCTCAGTGGATAACAGCCATTCCGATTTTCAAAGTCGCGTGATCGTATTGGATTTTTCTCCCGTATCGACGCACTCCACCCATGTAGCGGGAACCGTGTTGGGTGCCGGGATACAGTCGTCGGGAACCTATCGCGGGATGGCGCCGGGGGCAATGCTCGCCAGCCAGCAATGGTGGAATAGTGCGAGCGAAGCCGCCGCCGAGTACGCGGATGTGATATCCACTCGGAACGCTTCAATCAGTACGAATTCCTGGGGGTATGGTGTTGGAGACCCGGCCACGCAATCGGCCTGCGTTGGCATGATGGGTAACTACTTCACGGAAGACGCGACACTGGACAATCTTGTTCGCGGATCGGCCGGTCGACCCATTACGATCGCCTGGGCGGCTGGTAATGAAAGGTCAGGTTCTACCCAATACTGCGGGTCGCTGGGTTGGACATACAACACGATCGGCGCCCTCGGTTGCGCTAAGAACGTCATCACGGTCGGTGCGATCACCTCCAGTAACAATGGCATGACATCATTCTCCTCGTGGGGCCCGACCGATGATGGGCGCCTTAAACCTGATGTCGTAGGGCCCGGCTGTACCGTCACCAGCGTGAAGCCCGGAGGCGGTTATACCTCGATGTGCGGTACCTCGATGGCGACTCCCGCCGTAGCTGGCGTTGTCGCCCTGATGCGGCAGGCGTGGAATCAGAGCTTCGGGATAACTGAGCCACTGCCGTCGACGATGAAGGGGATTCTCATCAACACCGCCATCGATCTCGGGAATTCCGGACCCGACTATCAGTTCGGTCATGGTAAGGTAGACGCCGTGAAAGCATGTGCTAAGGTCAAGATCGGTGGCCCTTCGTATCAGGAAGGGATCATCGCGACCGGGGAAAGCCAGATATTCGATCTGACCGTGCCGAGCGGCACCGCGCGCCTCAAGGTGACCTTGGTATGGGATGATCCGGGCGGCTCGGCCCTGGTCAGTAAGGATCTGAAGAACGACCTGGACTTGACATTAATCGACCCGTCACAAGTCGATCAACTCCCCTGGATTCTTGATCCGGCCGTTCCGGGTCAGGTGGCGACCAAAGGGGATGATCACATCAACAACGTAGAAACGGTCGAAATTGTTAATCCCGAACCGGGACTTTGGAAGGCCAGCGTGAAGGGGTACAATGTACCTGCTGAATCCGCCCAGAAATACTCAATCATATTCACGCCGGACAGCCTCTACACACCCGGAAACAACCGTGCCCTGGCCATCTTTGACGGCGGCGACCTGTCACTGAACCCGGGGAGCTTCGCCAATGTCCAATTCTGGGTGACAAATGTCGGAGCCGTCACGGACTCAATGCATGTGACTATCAGCGACAGCGCCGGTTGGCTGCAATCCACGGTTGACACGAACGTGACCCTTGCGGCGGGCGATTCCGTCTATTTCCCACTGGTGTCTCATATCCCCTCGACCGCCCTCTACGGAGATCGGAGCCCGGTTACCTGCAACAGTGTCAGCAAAACGGACCCGCTGATCAAGGCGATCGGGGACGTTATTGTCGCTTCAGCGGCGGTCCATGTTATTTCCCTTAGCCAGCCTCCGGACGCTTTTGTCAAGTCGCCTCAGATTTACACGATCGGGCTCACCGTGCAAAATCTGGGGAACGCCACTAACATCATCACGATTACACCCTCTGAAAAGCACGGCTGGCCGTTTAGTCCACCGAACAAAGCAGTGACGCTGACTCACGACAGCAGCACAATCGTTTTCTTCTCTGTCGACATACCCGCCGAGGTCGTCGATTTGACGGTCGACTCGGTGACACTGAAAGTCACGAGCACCGGCGGAGTGACCGATTCCGTGGCCTTGACGTTAACTGTCAACAATCCGTTTCCTCCCCCCGCTTTGATCCTGCCTGACACTCAGGCCTTTATGTTGAGCCGAACCCCCACGTTCACCTGGTCGCGGAAACTCGGAACGACCTTCTCGTTACGTCTTTCGACCGACAGCATGTTTGCCAACACGGCGCGGTACTATGGGGGGCTTACGGACACGGTGTTCACGATCCCTTTACCGGACGAACTGAGCGATGGTCGTTACTTCTGGGCGGTCCGCCTATACAGTGGAGCCGATTCTTCATCATTGCAGAGGTACTCGCGGCGCTTTGTCGTCGACAACGTTCCCCCCGCTCCTGTGTCGCTTAATTCACCGGCCAACGGCTTCTACGACAGCTCAACCTACGAGATCTTTGTCCTGAGCGGGACGCCAACGGCTCCCCCTCTGTTCAATAAGGCGCCGGAATTCAACGTCATTCAACTGGCTGCCGACTCGGGCTTTACGGTTGACATGCGTATCTATAATCAGGCGGCGGATTTCTCCTATCAGATGCCGGATACTCTGTCGCAAGGGCGCTGGTATTGGCGAGCCAAGAGGGCGGATTCGGCAGGAAACGAGACTCCCTATTCACAGCATCGGGTCTTTGTTCACGACACACGTGCCCCGGGGGTCCCTGTTGCCGTTAAGCCAACCGGCGGAATGACCGTGGGAGGGGACAATGTTGTTATTAAATGGACCGGTGATCCGCCGGCGTCGTACGACATCTCTCCTGAGTCCTTCATCCTCCACGTTTCGAACATGCCCAACTTCGGGGAATACGGCGTTTTCATAGATTACGTCTACGCAGACAGCATTGCAATTCCCGCCGCTTTGCTACAGAGCGGAGTGACCTATTACTGGCGCGCCAAATCGATCGATTCCGCGGGGCATTATTCAGACTACAATGCCCCGTCGAATTTTGTTTATCAGAATTTCATCTGCGGCGATTGCGATTTCAGCAGTTCAGGCCCGGACATTTCCGACTTGATGTACTTGATCGATTACCTGATCTACAGTGGTACTCCCCCGCACGTGCTCGAGTCTTCGTCAGTCGACTGCAACACAACCATCGACATTTCCGACGTGTTCATCATTGTCGACTACCTTTCAGGGGCGGTCACGAGCCTCTGCTGCCCTTAACACGTTTGGTCACCGTTCACTCTTGAGACCAGCCCCGGGGCTGGTCTCTTTGTTTCTGTCGTCAGAAAACGATGGCGACTTCGGGGAGACACCCCCTATCATTCCCAGCATGGGACGACACAACTCGTTGCCGACCGAAACCGAGTTCGAGCGCATGCGCTCTCACATGATCGAGGAGCAACTCATCAGGCGAGGCATTACCCGACATGATGTCCTTGAGGCTGTGCGGCGGGTTCCCCGTCACCGGTTCGTGCCCCTGGAATTTATATTGGAGGCCTATGCCGATGGACCGGTCAGCATCGGCTGCGGGCAGACGATTTCACAGCCTTACGTGGTTGCATCGATGACCGAGCAGCTCGGCCTCGCATCGCAGAGCCGTGTGCTTGAAATCGGAACAGGCTCCGGATATCAGACTGCAATTCTCGCGGAAATCGCAGCTTCGGTGTACACGATTGAACTGATACCTGAGCTTTCTCTGCAAGCCACAGCGCTGCTGGCTGAGCTGGGGTATCGGAACATCAATGTGCGCATTGGGGATGGATCAGAGGGATGGCCGAAATCCGCACCCTTCGATGCTATCATCGTCACCGCCGCGGCCAGCGAAGTTCCCGAAGCGCTGATCGCCCAGCTCGACCCGGGCGGAACGATGGTCATTCCTGTACAGGAAGAGTCCCCCCGGAGACAAATCCTGACGCGCATACAGAAGACCTCCCGGGGCGTTGTACGTGAAGCGCTCTACGAAGTTCGTTTTGTGCCGTTTGTGAGACGTCCCTAAGTCGCGACCTCGGTAATTGCCCGAGCCCGACAAGCAGGGTGCTATGCGTCTTTAGTCGCTCTAATCCTTTACAGACAATGTGCCTCTTGTTATACTTCGATGTAGAAACAATTCTCAGCGCCGAGAAAGGAAACCACGAGATGCGTTTGAACCGTTTTGCCGCTGCCGCGATGCTGTTGGCGATTTTGGCCGCCGACACAGCCCTCGCCGCCCGACGTATTTACACCCTCACCGGACTCAAGAGATCGAACGACCAATCGGCAGGTCAAAAGCCGACAAACCCTGGAGATACAGAAAAACCGTTTTCCGAGCTCACCAAGGATCGAGTCGTGATCCCGGGTCTGTTCGCGTTTTATCGCGACACAGCGAGCAACTCCCTGTACATGGCGATCAAATCGACCCAGATCGATCAGATCTTCCTGTGTGGGGCGACCATCTCGCGCTCTGAAGGGGCCTTCTTCGACAACGGAGCCATGGATGCCACGTTCCCGTTCTATTTCAAGCGTGTGGGTAAGAAGATCATGATGATGGAGAAGAATCTGCGCTTTCGCACTGACTCGTCCGCGGCCATGAGAAAAGCCGTGGAGGCAGGCATTTCCGATCACCTCTACGCCACCGCCAAGATCGAATCGAAGCCGGACTCCTCCGGGACAATCCTCGTCGATGCCTCCAACCTTTTCATTCGCGATGCCGACAATGTGAACTACTTTGTCGGTCAGCTTGGCCAGACCGGCGTCTCATTTGACCGTGATAACAGCTACTTTGAGCTGGTCAAGTCATTCCCGGAAAACGCCGAGATCGATGTCAAGCTTCACTACCGTACGAGCAAACCGATCGACGCGGTCACGATGCAGAATCCCTACAGCTTGTTCCATACCTACCACTACTCCCTGTCTTCCATGCCAGCTACCGACTATGTCCCAAGAGTAGCTGACGATCGCGTGGGGCACTTTCTGACGGTGTATCAGGATTACAGCGCACTCAACGCGGAAACGCCGTACGTTCGCTATGTTGAACGCTGGAGCGTCAAAAAGAAAGATCCCGACGCGAGGATTTCAGAACCTGTGGAACCAATAGTTTTTTGGATCGAGAATACGGTGCCGAAGGAGTATCGGGGGGCGGTTGCGGAAGGGATCGAGTTCTGGAATCCGGCTTTCGAACGGATTGGCATTCGGCATGCGATTGTCGCCAGGGAGATGCCGGATACCGCCAGTTGGGATCCTGCCGACGCTCGCTACAACACGGTGCGGTGGATTCTTGCGCCCGGTGGAGGCTACGCGGTGGGACCGCATCGCTCGAATCCGTATACCGGACAGATTTACGACGCCGACATCCGGGTCTCCTCTGATTTCATCAGGTATATGTTCATGAACATGGCTCGATTCATCGGACCATTGTCGGCCGACGGCTCGCTGATAGCGCAGGACAATCCCCAGGAATGGAGAGGCCCATATAGTGCGCGTCGGAGTCCATATGCATGTGAGTACGGCGAGGAATCGGCTCGCGAAGCAGGTTTTGGTCTTACGTACTTGCTCAGTTCAATTGGAGACTTCGCCGAAAAGGACTCGCTGACGAAAGAGTACATTCATGCCTATATTACTGAATTGATTGCCCACGAAGTTGGTCACACACTCGGCTTCCGCCACAATTTCAAAGCCTCGACGGCGTACACACTCGAACAGGTCAACGACCCCGAGTTCACGCGTCTCCACAGTACCGGCGGCACGGTTATGGATTACACACCGCCGAATATCGCGGGCAAAGAAAGGAAACAGGGAGAATTCTATGCCTCAGTCCCCGGCCCTTACGACAACTGGGTGATCGAATATGCCTATCGCGATTTTGGCGCGAAGAATCCGCAGGAAGAGCTGCCCAGGCTGAAGGAAATCGCCTCGCGCGCAGCCGAGCCGGAATTGGCTTACGGAACTGATGAAGACGCGTTTGGCACAAGTCCGCGCTCCATCGATCCGATGTGCAATCTCTTCGACTGCGGAAACGACCCTCTGAAATACGCAGAGCACAAGATCAGGCTGACTCGTGAACTGTGGGGCTCGGCAATGAAGAAATTCGAAAAGCCCGGTGAACGCTACCAGAGGATACTGGCTGTTTTCCAGGGTGGATGGCGATCATACACCGAGTCGGCGCAGCTGGCTCCCAAGTACATCGGTGGACTTCGCCATCATCGTGACCATATTGGCGACCCGAACGGCCGCAGCCCATTTGAACCGGTCGCGGCATCCGAGCAGCGTCGAGCCATTGCATTTCTGGCTCAGAACTTCTTCGCCGCCGAGGCGTTTGCCCTACCGGCTGAATTACTGAACATGTTGCAGGCGGAAAATCTGGAAGATTTCGAAGGGAGCAGCTTCAGGATTTCCCAAGTCGATTATCCCTTCCATCAGATGGTCCTGAACGCTCAGCGAGGCGCGATTGACAAGCTCTACAGCGCCTTGACTCTCGGCCGTCTTCTGAATAATCTGGAACGCGTGAAGCCGGGTACCGAGAGGTACACGATGTATGACATGTTCACCGATCTGCGCAAGAACATTTGGACCGAAGCCTTCACGCCCTCCAACGTGAACAGCTTCCGGCGTCCTCTCCAGCTGGTCCATCTCAGCAAGGTCATTGAGATCTATCTGAGTAATCCAGCCCTTTACCCTGCCGATGCCCACTCTCTTGCTGCTCACGATCTTGACGCCATTGAAGCTGCGGCAAGCAAAGCCCTCATGTCGTCGGCGCTGGATAATATGTCTCAGGTGCATTTCAAAGAAGTGCTCCGCCAGATCGCTGCCGCTAAGAAGGCTCAACGCCAGTTTTCGTCGGGGATGATGCTCGGCTTTGGGGGTTGAACCGGGCTCACAGACTGTAAGAGACGCAGGGGCTGGGCACATCACCCAGCCCCTGTTGATATCAGAACTTGGAAGGAACTCGCCGCCCGACTGATATCCCGCTACTTCGCATACAGTCTTCGGCCGCAAATGCTGACCTTCCTGAGGCAACGCGGGTTTCCTGCTCAAAAGGACTATTTCTGCTTGTGATTGTTGTCGCTCGCGTTGAAGAAGAACTTGATGTAGTTCCAGGCATCGAGCGCCTTGTCGGCGTAGACGAAGAGCTTGAGATCCTGCTCGTCGATCGTCCCCTCATTGACCAAGGCCTCGAAGTTGATAAGTCGTTTCCAATACTTCTCTCCAAAGAGAACGATCGGGAGCGGCTTGGCCTTCTTCGTCTGCACCAGTGTCAACGCTTCGAATAATTCATCCAGGGTTCCGTAACCCCCGGGGAACGCGACCAATGCTTTCGCCCGCATAAGGAAATGCATCTTTCGAATCGCGAAGTAATGGAATTGGAGGCAGAGATCGGGTGTTATGTAGGCGTTTGGTTCCTGTTCCATCGGCAGGGTTATGTTGAGACCGATAGACTTGGCTTCGGCGTCGA
>CXWL01006394.1_pt1 | contig 14004 bp, 11 predicted proteins | sample 590931 | NCBI WGS metagenome assembly CXWL01 (sample SAMEA3498368, study PRJEB10139) | groundwater metagenome | biome: water well; material: biofilm material | place: Germany | collected 2015-04-27 | reverse complement strand
GCCCTCATGCGCCCCGGTCGCTTTGACCGCCGCGTGACTCTGGATCGCCCTGATGTTAAGGGACGCGAGGCCATTCTTCGAGTTCACGTCAAGGGTAAGCCGTTGGACCCAGCGGCTGATCTCTCCACGATTGCGCGCGGCACACCCGGTTTCGCTGGCGCTGACTTGGAAAACCTGGTTAACGAAAGCGCCATCCTTTCTGCCCGCCGCAACAAAAAATCCATTGGGCAGGCAGAATTGGAAGAAGCCATCGAACGCGTAGTGATGGGACCTGAACGCAAGTCCCGCCTCATCTCTGAAGAAGAGAAGCGCATCATTGCCTACCATGAAGCTGGTCATGCCATCGTGGCAAATGCCATCGCTGAAGCAGACCCCGTTCAAAAAGTGACCATCGTAGGCCGCGGACAGGCTGGCGGCGTCACCTGGTTCCGCCCCGATGAAGACCGTATCCTCATGTCCCGCAAGAAGATGCTCGCCACCCTCGCCATGGCTCTTGGCGGACGCGCCGCCGAGGAATTGATCTTCGACGATATAACCTCCGGCGCATCCAACGATATCGAGCAGGTCACTCGCATGGCCCGAGCCATGGTCACCCGCCTCGGCATGAGCGTTGAACTTGGCACCATGACCTACGGTCAAAAGGAAGAGATGATCTTCCTCGGACGTGAAATCTCCGAACAGCGCGATTACTCCGAGGCCGTTGCCGAGCAGATCGACCGCGAAGTCCGTAAGATCGTGGAAGAAGCGTACAAACAAGCCAAGGTTTTGGTCAAGAAATATCGCAAGCAGTTGGATATTATTGCGAAGAAACTTCTTGAAGTTGAATCGATCAACCGCGAAGAATTTGAAATACTCTTCCCGGCGCCTTTTGGCAAAAAGAAGAGTGGCACACCGCAGGTTGCGTAAAAGAGTAAATAGTAATTTGTAAATAAAAGAGGCCTCCAAAAATGGGAGGCCTCTTTTTCGTTAACTTACCAATTACTTCCCCTCTTTATGCTGTCTCACCAACTCGCGGCGCAGGATCTTTCCAACTGTAGTCTTGGGCAACTCGCTGCGGAATTCGTAGTGGGTGGGTACTTTGTACGGAGCAAGATGTTCCTTGCAGAAGGCCTTCAGCTCCGCTTCTGTCAGAGTTTCGCCGGGCTTCACCACGATCCACGCTTTGACCGTCTCGCCGCGCTGCGGGTCAGGGATGCCGCCCACACCCACTTCCAGAACCTTGGGATGATCCATGATCGCTTCTTCCACTTCACGCGGCCATACTTGGAATCCACCAGGCTTGATGAGTTCCTTCTTGCGGTCAACGATGTAGAAGTAGCCATCTTCGTCCATGCGGGCGATGTCGCCGGTGAACAGCCAGGTCTGTCCCTTCCATTGCCTTAAGACATTGGCGGTTTCGGTGGGCATGTTGTGATAGCCCTTCATGACCTGCGGCCCGTTGATGATGATCTCGCCGATCTCGCCTTGCGGCATTTCGGTTTCGCCATCGTCGAGGTTGATAATCCTCACATCCATATCGGGCAGGGGCATACCAATCGAGCCTACTTTATTTTCGCCGTTCAACGGATTGCAATGCGTGCCGGTCGGCGCTTCGGAAAGCCCGTACGCCTCGAATAACTTGCCGCCTGTCAGCCGTTCAAACTCTTCCTTGGTCTCGCGCATCAAAGGGGCGGAACCAGAGATGCAAGCCTTGATGGATGAAAGATCGTACTTCCCCGCTTTTACATCCGCATGATTATTAAGCCCGTTATATAGCAAGGGAACGCCAGGGAAAATGGAAGCTTTGTACTTGCTGATGTTGACCAACACATCTTTCAAGTCTCGCGCGTTGGGCACCATTACCAAACTCGCGCCAATCACCATGCCGAAATTCATGCCCGCCACCATGCCATACACGTGGAAAAGCGGAATGCCCATCAGCACCACTTCCCCGCCTTCCACCAAACCCGTCATCCAGCTTTTGATCTGCAGCGTATTTGCAACCACATTGCGGTGCATCGCCACTGCGCCTTTTGGAGTGCCTGTTGTTCCGCCCGAATATTGGAAGAGCGCGGTGTCGTCAGGGCTCACTTCCACATTTGGTTTTGGCGAGTTCGCGTGTTTTGCGAGCAGGTCTTTCATCCACACATCGCCGCTTGCAAGCGACTCCACCCGGTCGCCTTCCTTCTTTTCCTTCACCAACGTGAACAAGAGTCGCGTGATGGGCGGCAGTGTCTCTTTGATATTGGTAACAATGATCCGTTTTAGTTTCGAGCGTTCCCGTACCGTCTTCAACCTATCGTAAAAACGGCTGAGTGTGAACATCACCTCGATATTGGCATCGTTCACAGGAATGAGAATTTCATCCACTGGGTAGGTTGGGTTTACAGCCACCACTACGCCGCCAGCCTTGAGAATGCCAAAATACGCGATCATAAATTGCGGCGTGTTCGGCATGAAGAGCCCCACACGGTCGCCTTTCTTCACGCCCATTTCTTCCACGAGCGCCGCCGCCATGTGATCCGTCAGCGCGTTCATCTCGCGATACGAAATGACCGCACCCTTAAAGATTGTACAGGCGCGGTCAGGATATTTGCGCGCGGCTTCCTCTAAAAAATGAAACAGCGGCACTTTCGGGTATTCAATTGTGGTCGGCACCCCTTTGTCGTAATTCTTGAGCCATATCTTGTTTTCCATGCTTCCTCCGTTGGGTTGTTGAGTGAAGATGATTTTAAACAAGTATATACATGAAAAGATTTTAAGTCAATTAGAACACCTGAAGTTATAGCGAGTTGCGGATATATTGTTCAATTTCTGCACCCGCACTTTTTTCTTTTGGATCGAACCACCGAATTTGCGGATCGGACTCTTTGAACCAATTCGCCTGCCTGCGCACGAAGATGCGGGTAATGCGCTTCATTTCCGCCTTCGCCTGTTCGGTCGTCAATTCACCTTTTATTACTCTGATACATTCCCGATACCCGATCGCAGACATGCCTGGCAAAGCGGGCGAGTAGCCCATGTTGAGCAGGCCTTTCACCTCGTCAATGAATCCATTGGCGAACATCATATCAATGCGTTCATCCACCCGCTGGTAAAGCTCGGCGCGCGGACGAATCAACCCAACCGTAACCAAATGATATGGCGAATCCCCCCGCCCGCGCTGCCCGGAGAATTTTCTTCCCGTTGTGAAGATCACCTCCAAAGCGCGGATGGTTCTCCTGTAATTTCGTGCATCAATTTTCTCGGCGGCTTCAGGGTCAAGAATCTTCAACCTGTCGTGTAGCCACTCTAGGCCTTTCTCTTCCCTCAAAGCGAGCCTTTCCAATTCATCCCTCATCTTTGCATTTGGCTTTACTTCGGGCGGCGTCCAGCCCTCCGTCACCGCGCGAATGTATTGTCCCGTGCCGCCCACGAGGAATGGCAAATGATTGCGTGAATGAATCTCCGCAATGGCGTCCCTTGCTTTTTGTTGAAACACAGCCAAGCTCAACGTCTCGTCCGGGTTGACGATGTCAATTAGATGATGCGGCACACGCGTCAGTTCTTCGCGGGAGGGTTTGGCTGTGCCAACATCCATGCCGCGGTAAAAGAGACGCGAATCGGCAGAGATGATCTCGCCATTCAATTGCTCCGCAAGTTGAATGGCAAGTTCCGTTTTGCCAACGGCAGTCGGCCCAACAATGAGGATGAGGGGGGGCTTCGTTACTGTCATGATTGCCGAGTGAAATATTATTTTTCCAAAGCAGATTCAACAGGGTTGGATGGGTCGTAGTAAACCGTAACAGTTGTCCCGATGGGGTAGCGGTTTACTGTCGCCTGCGCCTGCCCTGCGATGCGGACGTTGAGGAATTGCTCGCCAGCTTTGATCCTTTGGCTTTGATAATTTTTTCCATCCACATTGTAGGTGTAGACGACGACGGGATAAGTGGAGTGGCTTCCGCCTGTATACTGCGATTGCACACTGGACATGAGAATTGTTCCCGTGGCGCTGAGCCACTTTTGCGTAGACTGGCGATACGCCATGCTTTGCTGGTTGCGCTTATAAAGGAAGTAGCCCAGCCCGCCGAGAATGAGGATGGGAATGGCGGTTGTGCAAATTGCTCCTGCGATTCCTGCAAATAGCCCGAAACCTGTAATGATCCAATCCAAGTTACCCATAAGTATCTCCTTGTATCAAAAATATTTCCAATGGTTTAATATCGTTGGCTTTCTGGTAAACTCCAGGAAGATTACCTGGGTATCCATTTTAACACCGAGGGAGCAGATATGATCAACTGGCAGGAACTTACCATTGATATGTTCGTTCAGCAATTGCGGACAGTGTATCAGCGTACGTATGGGGATATCAATAGCGATTATGGCCGTATTGTGGCGTGGTGCGGAAGGCTGGCGCTCGAAAATATCGCAAACTCGGATGCGCTCTATCACGACATCGATCATACGATCATGGTTTCGCTGGCGGGGCAGGCCATTATTGAAGGGAAACACCTGCGTGAAGGGGGGGTGACGCCGCGGGACTGGATGCATTTTATGATCGCAGCGCTTTGCCATGATATTGGATATGTCAAAGGGGTGTGCAAGAATGACAGCCGTGAGATGTTCTCCACTGGTATCGGGGATGAAATGGTTTACATCTCTCCCGATGGTACGGATGTTGCGCTGACGCCGTATCACGTCAACCGCAGTAAAATGTTTGTTCGCGAACGCTTTGGCTCGGGGCTGTTGGAAGGGATGACAAATCATTTGGATGCGGAACTGGTCGCTTCGTACATCGAAATGACCCGCTTCCCCTCGCCCGATGAAGAAATGTATAAAGATACAAAAGGATTTGGCGGGCTGGTTCGTGCGGCGGATTTTATCGGCCAGTTGGGCGACCCTGATTATTTTAGGAAAACCCCCGCCCTGTTCTATGAATTTCAGGAACTGGCGCTAAATGAAAAATTTGGCTATAAATTCCCGAACGACCTGCGCAAGGGTTATGCCAGTTTTTATTGGGAGAGAGTCAGCCCATACATAAAGGAAGCCCTGCAATATTTGAGGCTGACGGAAGACGGCAAGCAATGGGTCGCCAACATGTACTCGCATGTGTTTGATGCCGAGCATGGAGCGGGGTGACTTCACGTAGAACTCTGGAATCGGGCAGCTCGCGTACCCTTCAGGGTGTGCTGCCCGATAGGCCAGTGAGCTGATAGAGTCCAAAATCGTGATCTACTCATTGTGCCTTTCGATACACCCGATGCAGATTCTTTTGATTGCAATTTGGGCACAGATGAAGCACTCTTGGATTCCCCACCGCCTTCCAACGAATTCTTCCCATTTCCCAAATCGAACGTTCATATTTGCAGTTGGAGCATTGCATCTTCCACGAGCTTGATTCTCTTTTCATGTCAGAAAATGCGTTTTCTGGCAAAATGGACTTAAAGAATCTTTGCCAGAAGGAAAGGGGATTTTCCATGCCGTTTATCCCTTTGAATATTCACGGATGTTATCTGTGGCTGCATCCAACTTTGCTACTTCTTCCTCGCTTAATTGCCAGCCGGCGCCGCCTGCATTCATTTCAGCCTGCTGTAAATTTTTTGCTCCAGGGATGGGCAGCGCTCCCTTGCAAATGAGCCAGTTCAAAGCGACTTGCGAAGCGGTCTTTCCATCGTGGTTTTGACCGATCTCCTGCAATAATCGAATAACTGGCGGCAGTTTCTTCAGCATTTCCGCATATTGCGAAGCGCGCACACCGGGAGGGGGATTCTCCGAAGTATATTTTCCCGTCAGCAAACCTTTTTCAAGCGGTGAGTAGGCAATGAGACGAATCCCAAGTTCCTTGCAGCGCGCCAGTGTGCCGTTCTTTTCCACTTCACGGCTGAGCAAACTGTAATGCACCTGATTGGACGCCAGCGGAATTCCATGCTGCGCCAGTGTGGAATATGCCCGCAACATGCGCTTCTGCCCAAAATTGGAAACGCCTACGGTACGCGTCAGCCCCTGCTTCACACATACTACCATGCCTTCCATCATGGTCTCCGGACTCATAACAACCGAAGACCAGTGAATTTGATAAAGGTCCACTGATTCCAAACCCAGGCGTTCCAGGCTTCCCTTTAATGCTCGCGGAATAAATCCTTTGGAAAATCTCCACGGCCACGGGAAGAATTTGGTCGCCACCAGAACGGGTTGGTCAGTCTCTTTTATAAATTTTCCCAGCAATCTTTCGGATGTGCCGGAGCCGTAGATCTCGGCAGTGTCCACAAATCGGACGCCGAGGTTGAGTGAAACGTCAAATGCCTCGCGAATGTCCCTGTCTGTGTGGGTTTGTCCGTAGCCCCAAATGACCCTGTCACCCCATTGCCACGCTCCCAACCCTATTTGAATGGCGTGTAAAAATCGTATCTCGCTGCTTACTTCGGTCATTGATGGCTCCTTCGATGAATTAGCCGATTTTATCTTAAAAAATTGTTCTTACTAAAAATTCAGGTTACAATCAGCCCGCTCAAAAAAATAGTGGAACTACGTGAACGCGAGCCTCTGCGGGGGATGGGTCTGGCGCTCCCTGAGTTCCGGGAGGTCCCCGTTATGCCAAATTCCAACAAGCGGGATGTAGAACCCGCTTCCAGCCTTAACGAGAGGCTGGGTCTGTCCTTTTCAAATTTATCCCTGCTGACGCGTGCCCTTACGCATCGCTCCTACGCCAATGAACATGACGAGGTGGAAGATAACGAACGCCTTGAATTCCTCGGCGACGCTGTTTTAGATTTTATCGTAGGGGAGTGGGCCTATCATCGTTTCCCTGAAATGCCCGAAGGTGATTTGACCAAAGTCCGTTCTTCGCTGGTGAGGAATGAACGGCTTGCGGAATTCGCGCGTAAACTGGATATTGCCCCCGCGCTCCGTCTGGGACACGGCGAGAAAACATCGGGCGGCCACAAAAAAGACAACCTGCTTGGTTCCACCTTCGAAGCGTTGGTCGGCGCGTACTATTTGGATAAACAGAATCTTGAAGAAGTAAAACGTTTCATAAAACCATTTTTGGAGTCGGTCTACATTTCCATTTTGGATGAACTTCATGACCCGAAGAGCGACTATCAGGAACTGACTCAGTCATTGAAATTGGGAACGCCGTATTATCGCGTGGCCAACACCAGCGGCCCAGACCATGCCCGCACCTTTGAAGTGGAAGTAATCATCGCGGGTGAAGTCAAAGGCCGTGGGTCAGGGTCGAGCAAGAGCGCTGCCGAGCACGCCGCCGCCAAAGATGCGCTGGAAAAATTTAATCAATAATCGTGGTCTCGATACGCCGCAAAGAGCAAAGGCGCGGCTACCCTTCGACAAGCTCAGGACACCGCTCGACCACCAATCTCTAATCTCCAATCTCTAATTACAAATCCTAAATCGAAAATTGAGCCCATGCCCCTTCGCCTAAAATCCCTCGAACTGCAAGGATACAAAACTTTCGCCTCGCGCACCGTGTTTGAATTTGCGAGCGGCATCACCGCCATTGTCGGGCCCAACGGGTCGGGCAAGTCAAACATTGCCGATTCTCTGCGCTGGGTCTTGGGCGAACAGTCCTACCTGTTGCTGCGCGGCAAGAAAACCGAAGACATGATCTTCTCGGGTTCCGAGCAGCGCGCGCGCGCAGGCATGGCACAAGCCACCATCACATTTGACAATACCGAGCAATGGCTGCCACTGGATTTTTCCGAAGTTGCCATGGCGCGTTACGCCCATCGTGATGGACGCAACGAATACCTGATCAATGGACAGCACGTCCGTTTGCGCGAGATGAACGAACTCCTTTCGCAAGCTGGCTTGAGCGAACGCACCTATACCATCCTTGGGCAGGGACTCGTGGACGCGTCCCTCGCGCTGAAAGCCGATGACCGCCGCCGTTTGTTCGAAGAAGCCGCGGGTGTCGGTCTGTACCGCGCCCGTCGTGATGATGCCCTTAAACGCCTTGACAATACCAAGAGAAATCTTGAACGCGTTCTGGATATCATGGCTGAACTCGAGCCACGTATCAAAAGCTTGGAGCGGCAGGCAAAACGCGCCATTGATTTTTCCCGCGCCCAGACAGATATGAAAATGGTCTTGCGCGAATGGTACGGCTTCCACTGGCATCGCGCCCAACGTGACCTAACCGATGTTCGCGAAACCGTGCGTGGACAGGAAAACCGTGTGCGCGAGGCGCGTGAATCCCACGAGAAAACACAGGCCGCGTACACAACTTTTCGCGAGCGTCTTTCGGGTTTGCGCGCGCAACTCAATGGATGGCATCGCCAGTCTGCAGAGTTGCACACCCAGCGCGAATCCATCAGCCGTGAATTGGCTGTGCTTGATGAACGCCGACGTGCATTGACCGCTACGCAGGCATCCATTCTTTCCGATCAGGAACATGCAATGGATGAATTGCATCTCGCCAACGACAGATATGGCGAAGCCGAGCAGGAACTTGCCCGCATTCAAGCGGAGTATGACGAAGCCAAGTCCCAATTTGCAAGCGCACAAAATGCCCTGCAAACACGCGTGGGGGAGCGCACTGCTTTTGAAGAACAGCTTGCCGCCATCCGAAACCAGATCGAAGCTCTCAGCCAGCAGCGTGCCGAAAATAACGCCCGTCTGGATGAGTTGAAGTCGCGCATCGAATCGCAAACCCAAAAGATCGAACACACAAAATCAACCATTGCCAATGCGGAGAATCTCACCGCGAAGGCGAAGGCGCAATTTGAATCTGCGAAAGAGGCGCGCGAGCTGGCTGTGCTTGCCTTGCAGGATGCTGAAGAAAAAGCTATCGCAAAACGAAACGAAGTCGACACCATTGAACGCACGCGCCGCGAAGCCCTCGAACGCCGCGCAAATGAAGAAGCCGATCATTCGCGTTTGAAGGCTCAGATCGAAGTGCTCGAGCAATCCGAGCAGTCGCTGGCGGGATATGCCGAAGGCGCGCGCTATTTGCTCGATGGGGCGCGTAGACTTTCGGGGATGCATGGCGCGCTCAGCGCCGCTCTTGATGTGCCTGCCGAGCTTGAAGTTGCAATCGCCGCTGCTCTTGGCGACACCCTCGATGCAGTTTTGCTCGATGCGAATCAACTTGAAGATGCGTTGAGCTTGCTTGAGTCTGATGAGGCTGGGCGTGCGGCGTTGCTGCCGCTTGTGGCGCAAGATGAAATCTTGCGCTACGAATTTTCAGATCAATGCCTCGGCGTTGCCTCCGAACTTGTGAATGTTGCCGATGAACTGCGCGGCGCGGTGCGGTTGATGCTCGGCCAGACCCTCATCGTGCGCGATCGTTCCACCGCTCGAAATTTAATTAAGGATGTACCGACTCACGCGCGCATTGTGACTCTGCGTGGAGAAGTCTTCCGCGGTGACGGTTTGATCATCGCTGGGAAAACCGCCTCTTCCTCTACCCTGGGCAGGGGGCGCAAAAAACGGGAATTTGAATCCACGCTGAGTGGACTCCTCCTGCGTCTTGCGGAATCAAATGAATCCGTGGAGCGTTTGTCAAATCAACTGGCGGCGGGGCAGCGTGAACTGGCGCAAGCCGAGACCGATGCGCGCGAAGCCCGCGTCAGATTAGGCGAATGCCAGGAGACCGAGCAGCAGGCCGAGTTGGAGTCTGAATCGTTGTCACGTCAGTTGGAGTGGCAGAAAAATCAATTCGATCAGTTGAATGCTGAGGCGGGTGAATCTGCTTCAATCCAACAAAAAATAATTGAATCTCAAACCGAAGTGGAAGCCCGCTCTGCCGAATCGCAAGAAGAGTTGAAGGATGTCAGCGCAAAGTTGAAGGAAGTTTCTGCGGACGAGTTGCAGGAGCAGGCTTCGTATTGGAGCACGCGCGTGGCGGTGGCCGAGCAGTCGGTGGCGGGCGCGTTGGCGAAGAAGGAAGAACGCGAAAAGGAAATCACGCGCTTGGATGTGCGCCGTGTGGAGTTGGCTTCGAGATTGCAGGAAGCGCAAAATTCCCTGAACGTGTTGGACAAGGAAAAGACAAACCTGCGCGAGCGCGAAAGCGGCTTGCACGGACAAATCGAAGAAATGCGAGCGCTGATCGAGCCTGCCGAAAAAGATTTGGAAATGGCCGAGCAGGAAGAAACGCGCTTGCAAGAATCTGAAAACAACGCTCAAAAAATATTTGCGAATGCTGAGCGTTCGTTTGGACATGTGCAGTTGGAACAGACGCGCAAAGCCGAAGCATTGGAGAACCTGCAACAGAAGATCACCGATGACTTTGGTCTGGTGATGTTCGATTACGCGGCGGATGTTTCTGGCCCCGTGCCATTGCCATTGGATGGCATGGTGGAACAGTTGCCCATCGTGACCGAACTTGCGCCTGAGATCGAAGATCAGTTGACGCATTTCCGCGCGCAATTGCGCCGCATGGGGCCGATCAACCCGGATGCAAAAGTGGAATACGAGCAGGAAAAAGAACGCTTCGAGTTTATGACGACTCAGGTGGAAGACTTGAACAAAGCCGAAGTGGACTTGAAGCAGGTGGTCGCCGAGTTGGATGAAGTGACCAAGCGCGAATTTGTGCGCACCTTTGACGCGGTGGACAAGCAATTCCGCGAGACCTTCGTCCGTCTGTTTGGCGGTGGTTCCGCTCGCCTCGCATTGACCGACCCTGAAAACCTGGTGGACACGGGTATTGAAATCGAAGCCCGCCTGCCTGGCAGACGCGAACAAGGCTTAGCCTTGCTCTCTGGCGGTGAACGAAGTTTGACCGCCATTGCGCTGGTCTTTGCTCTGCTCAAAGTTTCGCCCACACCCGTCTGTGTGATGGATGAAGTGGACGCGATGCTCGACGAAGCCAATGTGGGGCGCTTCCGTGACCTGCTGGTGGATTTGAGCAAGGATACGCAGTTCATCATCATCACTCACAACCGCAACACCGTCCAAGCCGCGGATGTGATCTACGGTGTGACGATGGGGCGCGACTCGGCGAGTCAGATCATTAGTTTGAGGTTGGATCAAGTTACGGATGATATGTTGAAAAGCAAATGATGAAATATGAAATATGAAATATGAAGGATGAAGAAAACCCGCCTCAAAATTGAGACGGGTTTTCTGTTACGAAAGGGTTAATAGGATTTGAAGGTGACTCTTGCATTCATCCTTCATCCTTGAACTTGCTTACGGCTTCGGTGTTGCGGTTCCTTCGAGAGCTTTCAGAGCTTCAGCCTGTGCAGTCGACTGGGCGTTGGCGGCATCGGTGGCAATGGTAATGAAGTTAGGCTCGCTGGGAATGTGGGTCAGCCAAATATCAAAGATTTCCACGCCATATTCTTCACGGGCGGCGGTCAGCCAATCTGAGAAGGCGGTATCTTTGACTGCCTGGAGTTGTTCGGGGCTGAACGCGCGGTCCATGAGCTGGATAATGTGATAACCAAAGTTGCTTTGTACAGGCGCGTCGGTGAAATCACCCGGTTTTTTCAGAGCATAAGCGGCAACTTCAAATTCAGGGACCATGGCGCCCCTTCCAAACCAGCCGAGATCGCCGCCTGCTTCTCCGGAACCAGTATCCGTTGAAAATTCCCTGGCGAGCGCCGCAAAATCTTCGCCGTTCTTCAAGCGTTCAATGAGTCCGCTGGCTATTTCAAAATCATCGACAAGAATATGGCGCGCCCGAACCTGTTCCTCCTCAGTATCGGAAGGCACGGCATCTGCGCCTATCACTTCTCTGAGTTTCTTTTCAAGGATCTGCGCTTCGAAGAACTTGCGATAAATGTTTTCTTCAAAGCCGAGTTTTACCATTCTATCGCCCGCGTCTGAAACCTGTTTCTCAAAACCTTCGAGAGTGTAGGGAGTTGCGGTGGGCGTAACTGTGGATGTGGGTCCTGTGGTTGGGGTAATGGTGGGTTCAATCGTTGCGGTTGGGATAAGCGAAGCGGTGGCGGAAGGTTCGACCGGTGTGCCGTCTGTTGGGGTACCGTCAACGGCCTGTATTGTGACAGTGGCAGTTGCGGCCAAAGGTTCGAGGGTCGGTGTAAATTGGAGCGTGGCCGTGGGGCCTGGAGTGAATGTAACGGCTACCACATCAGCAGGGTTGTTTTTCAAAACGGCTTCCGTCGGCGTGATGGTCGGCGTTGGCGTGCCGCTTGGGAAGTATTCAAACGCGGCTTCCAGTTCCGCTTTGATCTCTTCCTCGCTCGCAGTGATGCCGCGCTTCGCAGCTTCCTGGCGGATCAACTCTTCGGTGATCATCCGTTCCAGCACAGTTTGGCCGAGGGTCGCGGGGTCATCCAAACTGGCCTGGATTTGCTGTAACTGCGCGTCCACGTTCATACCGAACTGCTGATATTGCGAATACAGGCTGTACTGGCTCAATAATTGCTGGCGTTGCAGGCGCACACGCGGCTCGAAATCCCTGACGAGAATCTCCACCTCGCCAACCTTTGCCACCGGGCGCAGAGACTGGAAATAATTAATATCCAGCCAGCCATAGATCAGCAAAAGCACAACTGCGGCAAGGATGCTGAAGAATGTGTACAGGATGATGCGTCCCTGTTGTTGTTCGCGCTGCAGGCGGGCAACATGTTTCTTATGCAAAACAGGCTTGTGTCCCTGTTCATTAGGCATAGTCATACTCCTTCAAAATGTAGCTGTCATTGCGAGGGCGTTCTTGTTCTTGCCCGAAGCAATCTCCAGTTATTTGGGAGATTGCTCACCTGCACTGCAACGAACGCAGTGCGGTGCAGTGTCGACGGACGATCACCGTCTCGCACATTGTCCCCGAATGGGGAATGACATGTGTAATCATTAACATAAATTCGGGGCATGGAATTTGATTCCCATGCCCCGCGAAAATCTTTTGGCAATTAGGAACGGTTATCGTCCAAGGCCCTGCCGCTGAAGGGCAGAAGCGCCACGTGGCGGGATTGCTTGACAGCCGCAGCCACCACACGCTGGTGTTTGGCACATGCGCCGGTCTGGCGGCGCGGACGGATCTTGCCGTCTTCAGTTATATATTTGCGAAGCAGGTCAACCTTTTTATAGTCAATGACCAGTTGCTTGTCTGCGCAAAACTGACAAAATTTAGGCTTTGCGAAAAACTTGCGGTCGCCGCCGCCTTCGCCGCCTGAGAAATTGCGCTCATTGCGTTCGTCACTCATGGGTTACTCCAAATCTTGCTTGTGCCGCAACTGCCTTCCAAAGAAAGCGGTCACAGCTAGAACGGAAATTCATCCTCCGCCGCACCAACGGTCGGGTCGGCGGAAGCGTTGTCAACTTCCTGTGAATGGTTATTCGAATCGCGCCGGTCGCCCAGCATCATCATCTCACTGGAAACGATCTCCACGCTGGTATGCTTTACGCCTTCCTTGTCGTCCCAGCGGCGGGTTTGCAGGCGTCCTTCGATGTAGACCTGCTGTCCCTTAACGAGATACTGCTTGCAGATTTCAGCGAGATTACCCCAGGCCACCACATTGAACCACTCGGTCTCGTTGTGGCGTTCACCGTCCGCGCTGTTCCACGAACGGCTGACCGCCACCGAAAACGTGGTCACAGGTTTGCCGGAAGGGGTATAGCGCATCTCGGGGTCTTTCCCAAGATGCCCAATGATCTGAACTTTATTAAGGCCTCGGCTCATATCGATCTCCTTGGTAAATTACCGGGAAATAAAAATAAACTAACCAACTACAGAAAGCATATGACGCATGATCGATTCCTGATAACGCAGGTTGCGTTCCAGGTCAAAAGTGGCGGCGGGCTCCATGGTCACGTTCAAAAGAACATACTGACCTTCACGGTGCTTCTCGATAACGTAGGCCAGCTTGCGGCGTCCCCACACCTCAGCCTTGTCTATATTGCCGCCTGAATCACTAATCCAGCCCTTTACCTTGTCGAGCACGCCGTTAAAAGCGGTCTCATCCAAATCGGGTTGGATAATGCACATCAATTCGTATTTACGCATTGGGAAATCCTCCTTTCCATGGGTTTGATCCTGTCCAAGCCGTGAGCCTGTCGGGAACGGAAAGGCACGTTATTGAAACGTACCTATTTAATTAGCGGGGCAGAGTTTACCACAAAACC
>CXWL01008315.1_pt1 | contig 14006 bp, 11 predicted proteins | sample 590931 | NCBI WGS metagenome assembly CXWL01 (sample SAMEA3498368, study PRJEB10139) | groundwater metagenome | biome: water well; material: biofilm material | place: Germany | collected 2015-04-27 | reverse complement strand
GATCTACAACCACCGCGCTGTAGCGATCTTCTGCGAGAATCTGAAATGCTATCTCGATAGGCAGCCGCTGCGGAATGTTGTTGATCCAGAGCGCGGCTACTGATGGCATCGACAACCTCTGCGCCTCCGCGGTGAATTCAATGCAACTGTGTATCGACGCTGCCGACGATCATCCCGGGTTGGCGCTCGTCGTCGATGGCGTGGTCGGCTTGTCACTGGCGTGGGAAACGCAGCGGAACCACAGCGTTGAGCTGCTACCGAACATCGAGCGGCTGCTGTCCGAAGCGGGTCGCACGAAGAGCGACGTGTCGGCGATTTTCGTCGACGTCGGGCCGGGCGGCTACGCGGCGTTGCGGGTGGGCGTGAGCATCGCGAAGGCGCTGGCGCACGGCCTTGGCGTGCCGATCGTCGGCGTGGGGAGGCTGGAACTCGATGCGTGGGGTGCGGCGCGGGATGCCGGCGCCGACGGGCGGATTGTGGCCGTGCATCGCGCCGGACGGGATGATGTAGCGTGGGCGGTGTACGAAGGCGGTGGTGACTGGGCCGAAGTGACGGCACCATCGATCACGAAGACGGAGGAGTTGGCATTCGCGCTGGTTCATGGGAACATCGTGACCGGGGACATTGACGACGCGCTCGCGGAGGCAATCCAGCGTGCGGGTGCCATCGTTGGCTCGGCAACCGCTCATCGTGTTCTCGCCCTGGCCGCGATCGGACACCGGCGGCTCGCTGCCGGGAACCTTGACGATGCGGCGACGCTCGTTCCCTTGTATCTGAGAGCACCGGCGATCGGGCCGCAATCCCGCTGACGCGCGATCACCGCCTGCCGCTCCAAGAAATAGCCGTCCGGTATCATGCAGGCGACAAACGGGAATCGACGCGCTCGCACTGGCGGGCGCTCTGCGTGTAACGAAGGAGCGACCTGATGACGATCGAACGAACACTGCTGCTGATCAAGCCGGACGCAATGCAGCGCGGGCTGGCGGGCGAGATCATCGGCCGGATGGAGCGGCGGGGGCTGAAGATCGTCGGCATTCGGCTGATGAAGGTCTCGAAGGCGCTGGCCAAGCAGCACTACGCGGAGCACGAAGGGAAGCCGTTCTTCCCGGGCCTCGTCGAATACATCACCTCTTCGCCGATCATCGCGGCGGTGCTGGAGGGGCCGGGCGCCATCGGAGCGATGCGACAAACGATGGGCAAGACGAACCCGCTGGAGGCCGAGACGGGCAGCATCCGGGCGGACTTCGGACTCGAGAAGGGCCGCAATCTCACCCACGGCTCCGACTCGCCGGCGAGCGCCAAGCGGGAGATCGCGCTGTTCTTCGGCGACATGCCGCCCATCTCCTGGAAGCGGGATACGGACCCGTGGGTGTTTGAGTAACGGCGCTCGGCTGTCCTTGACACCTACAGCAGGATCTTGAAGCCAACGTGCGTCGGCTCGAAGCCGAGGCGCTCGTAGAAGCGATGGGCGTCGGTGCGGGCGCGGTTGCTCGTCAGCTTCACCTGCGAGCAGCCGTGGCGACGTGCTTCGTCTACGGCCCAGCGCATCATCGCGGAGCCGATGCTTTGCCCGCGCCTCGCTCCGTCGACGATCACGTTCTCGATGATGGCGACCTCGCGACCGTCGGGCTGCATGTCGGGCACGTACGTGAACTGGAACGACCCCACGATCGTGCCGCCCGCCTCAGCTACCAGCAGGCGGTTGCGCGGGTCGCCGTCGATCGCTTCAAAGGCCGCGTAGTAGCCGGGCTCGATCCATGCGGCATCGGCCGGCGCGTGCTTTCGGGTGAGTTCGTCGGTGCGGTAGAGGGCGACGATGCGTGGAATGTCGTCGTGACGGGCGTCGCGGATGTGGAGATCCTGCTCGAGTGCATCATTCGAATCCGTGGTGGCGTTCATGCGGGGATTGTATCCGCTGAGTTCCGCTGATTTCAGGCGGATGTGGTAAATATCGCGCTAACTGGACGGGCGGGCGAGGGCGCCCGCGCTCCTGGCCTGCTATGCCGGTTCGTTCGCTGTCGTGCGGATCTCTTCGAACATGCGGGCCTCGACGGGAGCCATCAGTGGCGCGAGGGCGCCCCAGCTGAACTCAATGGGCCTGATCTGCACGCCGGGTGGCAGATCGCTCTTCACCGTCTCGACATCGAGCTGCATCAGCGCGCTGGGTATGGGGCAGTTCGCCATCAGTTCCTTGATCACGCGCGCCTCGCCTCGCACGCCGAAGACGAAGCCCTCGCCGATCACCTCCAGCATCATAGCCGGACGCTCGCGGAGATGCGCGAGGGTGTGCGTGCGATGGTCGAGGGCGAAGCGGATCGTCTGCGGGTCGATGGCGATGGCGGAGTTCATCACCATCATGTACGGGCGGCCTTCGAGATCGATCGTCGCGCCGGTGATGAGCTTGCCACCGGAGAGGTATTCGATGAGGGCATCGGGGAGGGTGTCGCGTTCTTGGCCGCTGCTCATGGTGGGAAGGGTAGCGGGTTAGCCGTTAGCCGGGCGCAGGGGACTGCGTCGTCGGCGCCGTGCCGCTACCGCTTTTTGAGGCGGGCGGACTTGGGGCCGCGGGAGGCGGTCTTGCGCGGCGGGGGCTTCGGCGCGGTGCGGAGCTTCGCGCGCGTGGCTGGTGGAGGCGCGGTCTTCTTTGCGGCGGGCTTCGTTGGCGCGGTGGCAGCGGCCTTTGGCGCCGCAGGGGGCGCGGTAGCGCGGGCGGGGCGGGCGCGGATGGGTGTGGGTTTCCGGCCCGCGGCGCCCTTCTTCGGCGCGCCGCCGGTTGGCTCGATGCCGTCGAGAATGCCTTGTTCGGCGTCGTCATCGGGATCCGGGTCTGGGCCGCCATTCGGGCCATCCGGGCCACCCGGGGTGGCGTTGCCCATCTCGATCGTGGCGAGGGAGGCGACCTCGTCGTTCTGGGCGACGTTGATCACGGAGACGCCCTGGGCCGAGCGCCCGGTCATGCGGATCTGGTCCATGCGCGTGCGGATGACGATGCCGTCTTTGCTGATGACGATCAGCTCCATGCCGGAATGCACGGTGCGCGAGGCGATCACCTGGCCGGTCTTCGGCGTGATGGCGTAGTTGCGGATGCCCTGACCGCCGCGGTTGGTGATGCGGTACTCGTCGAAGGGGGTGCGCTTGCCAAAGCCCTTCTGTGTGATGCTGAAGAGTTCGTGGCCGGCGGTGACGACTTCCAGCGAGACGACCTTGCCGCCCTTGTCGAGCTTGATGCCGCGCACGCCACCGGAGGTGCGGGAGGCCGACCTCAGAAGCTCGACGGGGAAGCGAATCGCCTGGCCGTTCGAAGTGATCAGCACGACCTGATCGTTTTCGTGGACCAGCTTGGCGGCGACGAACTGGTCGCCCTTATCCAGGTTCATGGCGATCTTGCCGTTGCGGCGCACTTCCTTAAACTCAGCCAGCGGTGTCTTCTTGATCTCGCCGCGCGCCGTCGCCATCACCATGAAGTCCTTGGTGTAGTCGCTCAGGGAGACGATGGCGGTGACCTGCTCGCCGGGATCGCAGTCGATGACGTTGACGAGGGGGATGCCCTTCGCCTGACGCTTGGCGTCCGGCAGATCCCAGGCTTTCGACATGAAGACGCGGCCGCGCTCGGTGAAGAAGAGCACGTTGTCGTGGGTGTCACAGACGATGAGATGCCGCACGGCGTCTTCCTCGCGCGTGACCATGCCGGTGATGCCCTTGCCGCCGCGACGCTGCAGGCGGTAGGACTCGAGCGGAATGCGCTTCACGTAGCCGCGGCTGGACAGGGTGACGACGGTCTCCTGGTGGGCGATCAGGTCTGCTTCGTTGATGTCCTCGGCGCCGGTGTCGACGATTTGCGTGCGCCGCTCATCGCCGTAGTCCTTCTTGATCTCGGCCATGTCGTCTTTGATCAAGAGGTCGATCTTGCGCGGCGTCTTCAGCAAGTCCTCGAGGTAGGCGATGTGCTTCATCAGCGCCTTGTGCTCTTCCTCGATCTTGTCGCGCTCGAGCTTGGCGAGGCGGCGGAGCTGGAGATCGAGGACGGCCTGGGCCTGGCGGTCGCTCATCTGCCACGGCCTGGCCATCAGCTTGTTCTTGGCGTCGTCAGCCGAGTCGGCGCCGCGGATCGTGGCGATGATTTTGTCGAGATCCTTGAGGGCGATGAGGTAGCCGAGGAGGATGTGCTCGCGGTCGCGCGCCTTCTCCAGCTCGAACTGTGTGCGGCGGCGGATGACGTCGCGGCGGTGCTCGATGTAGGCCTCGAGCATCTTCTTGAGGCCCATGGTCTTCGGCTGGCCCTGGTCGAGCGAGACCATGTTCAGGGCGAAGGAGGTCTGCATGGCGGTGTGCTTGTAGAGCTGGTTCAGCACGTGGGCGGCCGCGCCTTCACGCCCCAGCTCGATGACGATGCGCATGCCGTGGCGGTCGGATTCGTCGCGCAGGTCGCTGATGCCGGTGATCTTGCGGTCTTTCACGAGGTCGGCGATCTTCTCGATCAGCGTGGCTTTGTTCACCTGGTACGGCAGTTCGCTGACAATGATCTGCCAGCGGTTCCCCTTGGGCATCTCCTCGATGCTGGAGCGGGCCTGCATCATGATGCGACCGCGTCCGTCGGCGTATGACTCCCGGATGGCGTCACGCATGAAGTCGTGACGCTTACCCTCGTCATCGAGCGCGGAGTCCTTGCGCATGCGGAAGATGATCGCGCCCGTCGGGAAGTCTGGACCCTTGACGATGTAGGTGAGGTCTTCGGTCGTTGTTTCGGGATTTTCGATGAGTGCCGTAACCGCGTCACAGATCTCATTGAGGTTGTGCGGAGGGATGTTGGTCGCCATGCCGACGGCGATGCCGGACGCGCCGTTGACGAGCAGGTTGGGAAATCGCGCGGGCAAGACAACGGGTTGCGTCTTCGAGTCGTCGAAGTTTGGTTCGGTGTCGACGGTGTGGCTGTCGATGTCTGCGAGCAGTTCTTCCGAGATGCGGGAGAGCCGTGCCTCGGTGTAGCGGTACGCAGCAGCCGGATCACCATCGACGGAGCCGAAGTTCCCTTGGCCGTCGATGAGCATGTAGCGGAGGGAAAAGTCCTGCGCCATGCGGACCATCGCCTCGTAGACGGGGCTATCGCCATGCGGGTGATAGTTACCGAGGACGTAACCGACGATCGTTGCGCTTTTGCGGTAGGCGACGTTCGGGCGGATGCCCATTTCGTGGGCGGCGTAGAGAATGCGGCGCTGGACGGGCTTCAGGCCGTCGCGGACGTCGGGGAGGGCGCGAGAGACGATCACGGACATCGCGTAATCGAGGTAGGACGAGCGCATCTCGTCCTCGATTCCGCGGCCGCGGATGTTGCCGAATGGGGAGTCTGTGGTCATACGGGAGCTATGGTCTCAGGCGTCCTGCGGGGGGCGCGGCGCAGCTTCGCCGGGGCCCAATTCTGGCCCCTTATTTTAGCGGTTGAGGGGGCTTAGAACCACACGCGCGGGGGCTGCTCAGCTTTCTCCCGAGGGCCTTAGCCGGACGACAAGAACAGGCGGAATGGAGGGGTAGTTTTTCCACGAGAAGGGCCGTTCGGGCTCCTCCATTCCGGGATGAAAGGCGGGTTCTTCCAGGCCGTCGAGGACGAGGCCGGCGGCGAACGCCGGGGCCAGCAACTCTGCCATGGTTCTTGGAAAGTACCAGTGCGGTTCCGGCTGCCCAAGAATGCCGGGGCCAAGCTCTGGGGCGTGATCGAGATAGCCGCGTATCTTCAGCGAATAGCGGGTGGAGACCTCGCCATCGTCGTCCGCATTCTCGACCAGGATGGAGGCGTTGAAGCACGGGTGCATCACGGAGAACACAAACCGCCCGCCCGGCTCGAGAAGCCTGTTCACGGCTCGCATCATCGGATCCAGCGTGGCGATGTCATGGATCGCCATCGTGCAGACAACGGCGTCGAAGTGACGTTCACCAGAGATGGCCGCGATATCCGCTTCCTCGGTGGCGTCGCACACCGCGAACTCTGCCTTCAATCCGGCGGCTTCTGTGTGCTTTCGCGCCCGTTCGACGAAGGTGCTCGAGATGTCGGTCGCCAGTACATGCGCCCCCGCAACCGTCATCTCTCGCGTGAACTGGCCGTTGCCGCAGGCGAACTCAAGGACGCGTTCACCGGGCGCCAGAGCGAGGAGACGCATCTGCGCGGGAGAAACGAGCACGCGATGAAAGGCGTTGCCCGCGGGGCCGACGTACTCGTCCCAGAACGCGGCGTTAGCGTCCCAGATGCGCCGAAGCTCATCTCTGGCAGGCGAGGATTGTTCATCCGACATGATAGAAGCAGCCTACGTCGTGACTTCCGCATACGGCGGGGCGGGGTCGTACTCCATGAACTTCTGCACCTTGCGGGCTTCTTCGGGGCTCTTGAGCTGGCCCACCATGTAGAGCGCCATATCGATGCCGGCGGAGACGCCAGCGGCGGTGATGACGTTGCCGTCGTGTACCCAGCGCTCTTCCATGATCTGCACGTTGCCACCGAGGTCGGCGAGTTCTTTCTTGGCGCCCCAGTGCGTGGTGGCCTTGCGGCCCTCGAGGAAGCCGGCCTTGTGCAGGAGCATGGCGCCAGTGCAGACGGAGGTGACGTACTGGGCGGCGGCGCCGGTCTTCTTGATGTAGCCGATCAGTTTCTCGTCGTCCATGCCAGGGCGGGTGCCGAAGCCGCCGGGGATGCAGATGAGGTCGGGGGCGGGGGCACTCTCGAACGTGTGGTCGACGGTGATGGTCATGCCGAGGAAGCCCCGGACGGTGGGCGTCGCGGCGACGGTGTACGGCTTCCACGCCTGGTCGACGTACTTCGACGCCATGCCGAAGACTTCCCAGGGACCGGCGAAGTCGAGTTCTTCGAAGTCGGGGAAGAGGATGAAGGCGATGTTCATGTGGGGTGCCTCGGTGCGCGGTGAGGTTGGTGATGTGGATGTAGTGTAGCGCGAGGCGCGACGCGAAGGCGATGAAGTCCCTGTGCGATCTCTTCATGGCTCATCTGGGATCGAAGTCTGTTGGCTTTGTCCCGGCCCACTCTCGCGACCGGCAAAGATTCTTGTATCTCGAAAAGGTCCGCGGCTTGTTGTCAGATCCGTTGCGCGGGACGGGCATTGATGGGGCGGAGCTAAAGCTTCGTCCCTACGGGGCCCGGGCACTCGATCAGGTGCCTGGGGGGAGGGCGGGGGCGGTGGGGGCGTCTTTGACGCGCTCGGCGCGGACGACGAGGCGCTTGTCGTACTGGTGGGTGGCGGGATTGAAGACACCGCCGCAGGTGATCAGCGTGACCGACTCCTTCGGCGTGGGCCCGACGATGTCGTTCACGGGAGCGGTGGCGGCATCGTACTGCTGCTTGAAGTTGACGGCGTACTTGACGGCTGTGCCGTCTGCCTGCTGGATCTCGATGATATCGCCCTGTTCGAGGTCCTTCAGGTTCCAGAAGACAGCCGGGCCGACGCGGATGTAGTCGACGTGGGCGGCGAAGACCGCGTTGCCGCCGAAGCCAGGCTGGGCGCTGAAGTCGTACCAGGCGACATCGTAGGCGTTGTCGGGGGCGATCATCACGCCGGCGTTGTCCACACCCTTCACGACGACGGGCGCGTCGATCTCGGCCTGGGGGATGATGATGCGGGCGATGGGGGCGGCCGATCCCGGCGGAAATTCGGCGGAGGGCGTGGCGCTCGGACCCGGCGTCGGCGTGCTGATGTCGCCGAAGCCGACGACCGTCTCCAGGTCGGAGCTGCGATCGGTGGTGCCGATGACGCCTGTGGCGACGACGGCCATCAGGCCGATCGCGGCGACGATGAGCAACGTGCCGGCCGTGATTAGGACGATGGACAGCTTGTTCGAGTTCACCGCCGCACGTACCTCACCTTAGCTGTTAGCTGCGAGCCGTCAGCCATTAGCTGTCCCCACGCCCCGCCCGTAAACACGCACTAGATCCTGACGCCGCGAACGGCGATTCGGTTGCTGTAGTGACCGGCGCTGAATCCACCGACGCACGTAATCAGAGTAATGCTCTCGGCCCCAGTTGAGTTCACGAAGCTGGAAAAGTCGGCGTAGGGGTCGATCCACTGGCTCCACTGAATCGAATAGCTGATTGCCTCTGTGCTTGTATATACGGTCACAATGTCGCCGGGCTGAAGGTCGGGTACCGAGTAGAAGGCGGCGGGGCCAACCCCGATGTAGTCGACGTGGGCCGCCATGACGACGTTGGCGCCCGGCTGGCCCGGATAACCGCCAACCCCGACAAAGGCCTGCGAGAAGTCGTACCAGATGACCTGGAAGGCACCCGAAGGATCGCCCATCTGGCCGCCGGTGCCGACGGTTCTGCTGGAGACAGCCAAGTTCACGCCGATGGAGGGGATGACGAGAGTCATATCGGTGCCGTAGATGGCGCCGGGGCCGTACTCGGTGGCGTTGGGGTTGAGTTGGGAGCCGCCCTGGGGGCCTGCATCCTCGACCGGCTCGGAGTAGTCCGAGTAGTCGCCGCTGTAGTCGTAGTCCCCGGAAGTGTCGGTCTCGACGACCGGCTCTGGTATCACCGTGGCTGTCGGCTCGGCCGTGGCCGTCGCGGGAATCGCTGTCGGCGCGGCGCGCGTCGCCGTCGGCGCGATGACCTGCTTATCGCCGTCGTCGCCGCCGCCGGAGAAGCTGGCGTACATGACGCCGACCGCCCCAAGAGCGATGACCGCCGCTGGCACGCCGACCAACAGCATTCGCTGAAGCGACGTCGAACGTTCCCACCAGCCTTCAAGTGTTGCGCGCATACTATTTCCCCCTCGTTCAGACTGCCTTATTGTGGACGCACCATACGGGTGACGGCCATCAGGGAACACCCGACGAAATTGCCCGGTGCCCCGCTTACCAGCTTCGTTCTCTATGCGATTCGACGCCCCCAGACGATCTGGCGGTTGGTGTAGTGTCCTGCTGAAAACTCGCCGGTGCAGGTGATCAGCGTCACCGACTCATCCGCCGTCGCCTGGACCAGGCCGCTCCAGTCGGCATCGCCTGGATCGACGGACTTATTGAACTCGACGCGGTATTTGGCGACGGTGCCATCCTGCAGGCGAATCTCGATCTCGTCTCCGGGCACCAGCTCGGACAGGCGCCAGAAGACGGCGGGGCCGTAGTTGATGTAGTCCACATGGCCGGCCATCACCACGTTGCCGCCACCCAAAGGCACACCACCGAGACCGGGCCAGTCGGCGAAGTCGTACCAGGCGACGTCCTCGGGGCCGTTGGGGTTGGGCATCTGGCCATCGCCGCCGACGGTCTTCGTGGAGAACTCGGCGTCCACCTCGATCTTCGGGATGACGAGCCTGGAGCCGGTGAAGGCGCCGCGGCCCGGCTCGCCGACACCGCGGGACAGGAGGTCGGCCTCGGACAGGAGGTCGCCCTCGGAGAAGGCGATGGGGGTCTTGAGGCCGAGGCTGCCGGCGGGCGTGCGCGTGGCGCCAGGGGTCTTGCTGGCGGCCTTGGTGGGGCTGCCGGACGGTGTCCTGGTGCCGCTGCTGCCGTCGTCGCCGCCACAGGCCCCAGCGATGAGGGCGACGGCCGCGAAGACGCCCATAGCGGCCAGCGCAGCAGTTCGGCGGAAGCGTCCCTGGGTGGACGCTGGTTGTTTGTCTTCAGGTACCGACATGCTGATGTTCCCTCACTCCTCACTGCCGGCGGCTATCCAGCTACCGGTGTTCCTTCCCCCGTCACCACTCCTGCTGCGCAGGATCCCGCTTTGCTACGACATTTTGCCATATTTGGCCGCTGTAAGCCTACGCGCGTGAAGCTGGGGCTTACCATAGGCGGCTTCCTAGTCAATACGTTCGGGAGTTGGTAGTGGATGGGGGGCCGACGGGCGGGACCCGCCCGCGCTCCTATGGCCGGGCCTCCTGCGCCTCAACAGGTTTCGCTGGGTACTCGCTGCCTACACGGATATTCGCTGGCTGTCTTAGGGCGACCGAAGCAAACGGGCGAAGATTCTTCGCAGGCTCAGAATGACATAGCCGGGATTCTCTTGACTTGCGACCGACCGTTAGCCGGTCCGGCGCGCTTCGATTCTGCCTACTAACGGCTGAAGCAGCGGAGGCCGCTCAAAAACATCGCTTTGAGGCAAGACAGAAGGCCCCCTCTTGCGAGGGGGCCTTCTGGTTCAGGACATCCTGTCCTGGGAGTCGTAGCCGAGGTTACTTCGCCTTGCGAGCAACCACCGAACCACCGACCAGAGCGACGGCGCCGAACGCCAGGGCAATCAGCGTCCACGGGGACGTACCGTTGTCCTGCGCCAGGTAGCCACCGGTACCGGTGTCTGGCGGGCGGATCGGGCCGGTCGGGACCGGCGGGGCGAGGGTCGGCTGCGTGACCAGCGGCAGAGCGCAGTCCACGCGAATCGAGGTCTCGATCACGTCGTCGGAGAACCCGACGCCGTTGACTTCGAAGCCGCTCGGGAAGGCCTGGACCAGAACGGTCACGCCAGCGCTCGAGTTCGAGAGCGGGGTGATGACCGAGGTCGCGATACCGTCCTTCGTGACCGTGTTGATCGGGCTGGCGGTGCCGAGCGCGACCACCGTGAAGCGGACCGGGACACCATCGGCAACGTTGTCGCCGTTGGAGTCAGTCACCTTCGCGGTAACAGTGGCCTTCTCCGAACCATCGCACTTGATGGCCGAAGCGGTTGCCGTGAGACCGACCGCGTTCGGCGCGCCGCCGACGGTGATCTCGTCAGTCGAGGTGTCGTCGTCGACGAGAGCGTCGAGGTCGCCATCATCGATCTGGGCGTGAATCGTCGTGACGCCGGTGCTGCGGCCACCACAGACCACGATGTAGTGCGCGATCGGCGGGACGAAGATGCGGTCCGTCGCGTCGTCCAGGGAGGCATCGGTCGGCTTGACCGTCACGTCCGAGTTACCGACGATGTCCTCAAAGTCGTTGCCGACGCCGAGGGCGGCGATGGTGCCGTTGTCGGCCGGCGGGTCGACCTTGATGACCGTGGGGACCATCGACAGCCGGCGGTCATCTTCGTCGAAGACCTCGGCGAAGGCCAGAGTGGCGTTCGGCGGGGCGATGGCGTTGGTGACGTCGGTGTCTTCCGTGCAGTCCGCGGTCTGCGCGGCGGAGCGGTTGGTCTCGATGAGGTCCTCGATGACCGTCAGCTTGACGTCGTTCGGGGTACCGACGATGTTCAGGTCTACTTGCTGCTCCACATCCTCCTGGCGGACGCGCACCGTCTCGGTGTCGCCACGCTGGGACTTGGACGCGAGGCTGGAGTTAAGGACGTGGAAGATCACGACGCCGTCGCCGATGCTGGCCGGGGTGTCATCGCAGTCGTTGTCAACCACAATGCTCGCGTCAGCAAGGGAGGCGGCATCTGTGTCGCAGATGTTGTCGGTCTCTTCACCCGCCGGAGGGGCAACGATGCTCTCCAAGGATGTGAGGCCACCCGGGTTGTCGAGCGTCACGGGGCGCTCGTCATCCACGAAGACAAAAATCAGCATTGTGCAAGTCGGCGAGAAGGTAGGTTCTGCCGTGTTGCAGGCTTCGCTGAGCTGGTCGTCGTCGTAGCCGGCAACGATCTCCAGGTCGTCGGCGGTAAGGACGTCGTCCTCGTTGCCAACCGTGCGGGCGAGCTCAAGCACCGTGCCCGGCTGAGCCGCGGCAACGGCTGGGTCACCCGCAGCCAGACCGCTAGGCCCGCTAATCGCGCAGGACTGGTCGAAGTCCGTGCCCGTGGTTACGTCATCGGGGTCACCGTCGACGAGGGCGGCGATGGCCACACAGCGAATGGCGACGACATCCGTCGTGTCCGCCTGGGCGGTGGGGGCGTTACCGACGAGACCGAAGCCCAGTACGAGGGCCGCGATCGCCGCCAGAGCGCCCATTCCAAATAGTTTCAACAAGGTCTCTTCCTCCTGATGTGGTTCGCTGCTCAGCAGCGACTTCTTCGTGTTGCGGCGGTCTTGTGTGTGTTGCTTGGCATCCAACGTTGGCGCATCTACCCGGCTGCTTCACGTCGTCCTCGGCCGAGTTATGGCGACGCGACGTATCCATCGCAGATCGCGCCCTGTGGACTGTCCCTCCTTGTTCTCTTCCGCGGGGAAGCGCTGTGCCGCCAACCGGGCGGGGTCATGACAAACGACAGCAAATCCGGCGTAGGGCCGAAACCGCTTCTGGTATAACGCCGGATCCAGCGGATAGGTTAACCCTTGACGACGGGGTTTTGCCTATGGGCGACCCTTACGGCCGGCAAAGATGAGGGGCGGCCCTATGAGGGCCACCCCTTCACTTATGTAGCGTTAGCTTCGAACTACCTTACGAGCGGTCCTTCACGAAGGCGAGCCGACTCCCGGCGAGGGCTGCCCCGCCCAAACCGAGGGCCAGCAGCGACCACCAGGGCAGACGAGCCGCGGTTGATCCGCCGCTGCCGGTGTCCGGCGGACGGATGGCGCCCCGAGCGGCTTCATTCCGGGCGGCTTGCTCGGCTGGCGGGGGCGGTCCGCCCGTGCAGCCCACCAGGATGCTGCGCTCGATGACCTCGTGCTCGGGAGGCGTGTTGACACCAATTGGGGACGGCGGATCCGTATTCGACGTTGGATCCGGATCTCCGATGCGTTCGCCCTCCGACAGCAGCGCCCCGGTGGCGCTGACGATGACCGTAACCCCCCGCGGCTGGCCGTCAGCGGTGGCGTTGTTGGCCCCACTGAGCGGGGTGACGACCGTGCTGGCCTTGCCATCGGCGGTGTCAGCCTTGAGCGGATTGACGGTCCCCAGAGCGAGTGTCCTGAACTTGACATCGAGACCATTGGCGACTGGATCGCCGGCGGCGTTTACGAGCTTCGCCGTAACGGTAGCGGTGTTGGTGCCGTTGCAGTCGATCGACGCCGGCTCGGCGGTGAGCGCGAGATCCGTCGCCGGGCCAACCACTTTGATCGTGATATCGGCGTGTGTCTTGTGATCGGCGAACGGGTCGAGTACCTCGGAGAACATCGAGGCAGTGAGATTCAGGTCGCCGGGGCGCCTACCGCCACAGACGAACTGCGGGAAGGAGATGCCCAGGGGGCCGGTATCGAGCGTCGGGGTCTGCGGCAGGGCCACTCCGCCCTGAGCGCGGCGATTCAACAGGAAGGTGCCCGTGGGGGCTGCGGCGGCGTCGATGCGAGGATAGAACTTGGTCAAGTCCCAGTCGATGAGGGCGCCGACCACGTCGTTGCCGGCGTTGTCCTTCGCCTTCACAACGATGACGGCCTGCTCGGCCGAGCTGTTGGCGCCCAGCACGCCGTCCGTGGTGGCAGCGAAATTGCAGTCGGTTGAGTACGGCTGCTGGCCGGGAAGCGTTGACCGGGTGGCACCAGTCTGGATGGCCTTCGCGGCGCCGAACAGCGGCGTCAGCTCGAGCCGCTGGGGCGTGCCGACGACGGTGAGTTCGATCGGAATGCCGATCTGCTCCTGTATCGCATTGACGTGGGCGGTGCCGAGGCCGTCCGCCTCGCTGACGGTCAGCTGCGTCACCACGACGCCGTCACCCTCGGTCGCGGGATCCTCGTCGCAGTCAGGGTCGGTAAAGTCAGCACCAGAGGCCAGCGTGCCGCAGGTGACGTCCTGATCCCTCGGATCGCTATCCTTCCAGCGGCCGAAGTCGGTCGTGAAGCGGACGGGGAAGTCGTCCTGGACGAAGAGCATGACCTGGCTGCCCTGCCCCCAGTGAAGCTGATTGGCGTCACGATCGAGAGCGGCGAAGTGCTCGGGCTCGACCTGGATCACGGGATCGCCGTCGAGCGGGTGAGGGGGATCCGACGGCCCGCCGGCATTCAGGCAGTCGTGCAGGCCGTCGTTGTCGAAATCAAAGCCGCGCAGGCAGTGGATGTACGCCTGCATACCGCTCAGGCCGTTCTGATTGAACATGCGGTCGCATGACGTTTGCGCCGTGACCGCCGGCAGACCTCCGAAGGCGGAGCCGAGGGCCACGCAGAGGCCCTGGTTGAGGGCGATCAGCGCCGTGGGCTCGGCGCGGGCGGGCTCTGGCC
>CXWL01004634.1_pt1 | contig 14006 bp, 21 predicted proteins | sample 590931 | NCBI WGS metagenome assembly CXWL01 (sample SAMEA3498368, study PRJEB10139) | groundwater metagenome | biome: water well; material: biofilm material | place: Germany | collected 2015-04-27 | reverse complement strand
CGGCATTGAAGCCTCATTGACCGGACACCTTGTCATGAGCACACTCCACACCAACAGCGCGGTAGAGACGGTCACCAGACTTCTGGATATGGGCTGCGACTCCTTTAGCTTTGCCGATGCGATGTTAGGAGTCCTTGCCCAGCGCCTCACCCGCCGGATCTGCAAGGACTGCAAGGAACAATACGTCGGGACCGCAGTTGAGTATGAGGAAATTCGACAGGGGTACGGACCTGAGAATTGGGACAAGCTGGGAATCCCGCAGGACAATACCTTCCGCCTAGCACGCGGAAAGGGATGTGAGACCTGCAATCGCACAGGTTTTAAGGGACGCGTAGCCCTGCACGAGTTGCTCCTAGGATCGGATCGCATCAAACGCATGATTCAGTCGAAAGCCAAAACTGAAGAGATGGTGCATGCTGCCATCGAAGACGGCATGACGACCCTCATGCAGGATGGGGTTCAAAAGACCCTCCTGGGCCACACCACGTTCAAAGAAGTGAAGGCAGTGGCGATCAAGTAGTCACAGGTAAAAATCCGCCCTCACAAAGCCCGCTTTCTCCCCTAGCAATCTCAGCCCTCTCGGGTACTCCCTCTACTGCATCGAGACTAGGCCTGTCTCGCGACTCAGCATGATCGAATGCCAAACATTTATCCGCAGCTATTTTAATAGCCAGCGGCATCAGCCTCCTTTTGAGTAAAAGAAGCCACGAATAAGATGATCGCACCAAATGCTCTTATGTCAGTGGCGAGGGAACACGGGAAAGAAATTTTCGCAGGCGAGTTTCAGCGCGTTGAGAGAGCGCAATAAATTCCAACCCAAATGTATGACGATTACCCCATCGCACCGTCGCATCAACATTCATCGTTGCAGTCTGATCCGGCAAGCGAAGACTGACTGCGAGCTGATCCCCCTGACTCATGGAGGCGGGGCTCATCACTTTTGCACCGTTCAACGATACATCAAGCACGACGCCTAACCCTGCACGCTCAGCCGCTGCCCATCGCTGTAAGCCGATGCGTGCAAACGAACAGGCGAAGGGTGCCGGAATGCGAAGACGCGGGTATCGTCTTGACTCAGTCCCCATTCAAACCTCTCATCCAAAACCTTCCACGCATCTGGGACAAGGGAAAATTATGCGGCGCTCGTTGACATGACCGTCACATACTTTTCGAGACGGCTCTGTGCCGCCGGAGACAACTCCGTAAAAGCCAGGCCGAAGAATTGATCCTTTGTCCACTGCACCGTGGCCACGGCAATTTCGGCAGGCTTAATTTGCTTGGGAAGACGCAGGCTCAATGTGATTTCATCTCCAGGCTTGATCTCAGCCTCTGTGCTGACTCGCGCCCCGCATATCGAAAGATCGTAGACCACACCCAAGTCGATAGGAGGCCGACGCAACCAACGCCTGACCTGACGACGGGACAGTGCGCAGGCGAACGGAGCGGTGATGCGCACTCGCGAATGTCGGCGAAACTTATTCGAACCAGAGGATCGATATGAGAGTTGTTCCATGGAGCCTCCCCACCCTGTTGCTACTGTACTCCAGAGCGCTCAACTCAGAAAATTATTTCATGAATTCCACTCGTTGGCCCATAGCACGGAACGAATAACTCCACCATGACCAGCCTTCAGAAAATATCAAGTTTGACTCTCGCCATACCCCATGGTATTCTGCCCGTTCGTACGAGCCAGCTTTTTACCTCGCGCGGCCCCATCTCACTCGATCGTCCCAGCGCGCTTGATCAGTTAGGACGAAGCTGCTCATACGTTCCATTGAAGGTCTGCACGAATACCGAGCAGACCGATGGGCGAAGTGATTGAAGCATTTCCATCCGATCCCCCTCATCTCCATCGAGCATCAGTCCAAACCGGAGATGCCAGGTTCTATAAAGGAGCATCTATGAAGCTATCCACTGGGTGGCGAGCCGACAAAACGAGAAAGAACCGCGCAAGGGCAACAAGGAAACCAAAGATCAGATGGGAGGTACTCGGCCTTCCAAGTCCTCTGGATCCAAGCCTGACGACCTCCATGGAGGATATCCGCCAGCAGGTGTCGAACATGGCTAGCCGTGGATTCGGCCAGGGCACTCGCTCGCGTACGGCTGAGCGAGAAGCAAAAACCACCAATCATGCTCCTGACTCAACCAGCAAGAGACGCCGAGGAGCGACGGAACCGTCGCCATCGTAGACGGGACCAGACCATAACGGCAGGCGATTGACGACTCACGACGAGTCGTCACGCAAAGGAGGGCATCATCGGACGAGCAGGGAAAACGACCATCGCAAAACGAGACCGCGAGAAAGCGAAACAGGTTCAGCGGCGCGATAAAGACGCCCGCCGAGAACAACGCAAGACCGAAAAGCCAGATCGCCCCTCCACCGAAGAGGGAGGAGAAGATCCGGATTTGGCCGGTCTCCAGTGGGGCCCGCAAGAGCCGCTGTATTAGTGAGTGATGTGAGCGCGTGCCTTGCGTATCACATCACTCTAGCCTGTAGCTGCATGGGTGACCATGCAGCCATTCGTACCATCTGACTTCAGTATTTATTCTCGCCAAACAATCCTCATCAGTTAGAACCAGCACATTCTCCTCAATCGCTAGCTCTCCGACGTTGATGCGGCACTGGGCTGCTGCCGGTTTCAAAGACACCGAGTTAGGTGTATGAATGAAACCGGAGGTGGGGCATGGCGCGACGCACGTTTACGCGAGAGTTTAAGGTGGAGGCGGTGAAGCTGATCCAAGAGCGCGGGGTGACGGTGGCGCAAGCCTCACGGGATGTGGGGGTGCAGGGCTCGGTGTTGCGCCGATGGGTGCAGGAGTCTGTCGCCGATGCGGCACAGGCCTTTCCGGGCCAGGGGCAGATGAAGCCCGAGCAGACGGAACTGGCACGGCTTCGCCGTGAAGTCCTTAAGTTAAAGGCGGAGCACGACATCCTAAAAAAAACCACGGCAGGTTCAACCGGTGAGAGCAACACCTGCCTCCAATATAGCCGCTGGCGTCTGAAATCCCAACGTCTTCCGCGGACGTTGCTTCAACCGTAACGCAATGAGGTTCAAGTCTGCCTGGGAGTAGCGTGACAGATCGGTCCCTTTCGGGAAGTACTGACGCAACAAGCGGTTTGTATTTTCGTTGGTGCCCCGCTGCCACGGGCTTTGCGGGTCACAAAAATAGACCGACACCTTGGTGTCGAGCGTCAAGCGTTTATGTTGGGCCAATTCCATCCCGCGATCCCAGGTTAACGACCGGCGTAATGCCGAGGGCAGTTGCTGGATCTGCGTGCGCAGCGCCGTCACCACGCTGGCCGTATCTTTCCCCGGCACCTTCACCAACATGGTGAAGCGAGACGGTCGTTCCACCAGTGTGGCGATCTGCGTATTCTGTGAGCCGGTGATCAGATCCCCTTCCCAATGACCGGGAATCGCCCGATCTTCTACCTCAGCGGGCCGGTCACGGATGGAGAGGCCATCTACAATCTGCCCGCGCGGTTGCCCTGCCGTGCTCGCACCTTGTGCCCGCCGCATCCTGCGCCGGGATCGAAGATGTCCGATTAATTCCTTCTTGAGCACCCCACGTGCTTGAATAAACAGACTACGGTAGATGGTTTCATGAGAGACCCGCATGGTGTCTTGATCTGGGAATTCCAGTTTGAGCCATCCCGCGACTTGTGCCGGTGACCATTCCAACGCCAATTTGCTCGCGACAATCTGCTGAAGCAGAGGGGAGGTGGCAAGCCGACAGGGCTTGGGGCGGCGTGTGTGTGCCCAGGCTTGCGTGTCGGCCTCCGCGGCGCGATAGGTGAGGGCTCCACCATGGCGATGGATTTCCCGGCTGACGGTCGACGGGCGCGACCGAGCGTGGCCGCGATCTGCCGGATCGAGCGCGCCGTGGCCAGGCCACGCGCAATCTCTTCTCGCTCCGCCAGTGTCAGGGCCCAACGCGACCGCGTGCGAACGGGAGGCATGAATCCGCCGTTCGCGGACAGCACGCCATGAATCGATCCGGCGTGCGTGCCAAGTGCCCGGCCGATCTCGCTCAACGACTGCCCCTGTTTCCACCGCTGCCACAGGTCCGCTTTCTGGGCCGCAGACAAGCTCGGACGCCCCATCTGTCCCATCGCCATCACCCTCCCACTCCACTGTACCCCAGAGGGTGTTGCCTTGATCGCTTAAACCTGCCGCGGCCTACTTCGCGAAAGAGGCGCTGTGACGTTCGCCTGTATCGCGACCCACCGAGGAATCTGGCCGACGGAATGGTTGTGCGCGGCGCTCGGGGTCTCGCGGGCAGGCTTCTATGCCTGGCGGACCCGGTCGCCGAGTGCCCGGGCGAGAGCCAACGACCAGCTGCGGACGAGGGTGCGAGCCAGCTTCCAGGCCAGCGACCGGACCTATGGCGCGCGGCGTGTCTGGCACGATCTGTTGGCGGATGGGGTGGCCTGTGGCCGACATCGGATTGAGCGGCTGATGCGACAGGCGGCGTTGCGCGCCCGCCCCAGACGGCGGCAGATGCCGTCGGATACCGGCGTGCGGTCGACGCACGCCATCGCGCCAAATGTGCTCGACCGAACGTTCACGTCGCGTCGGCCAATCGCAAATGGGTCGCCGACTTCACCTATCTCTAGACCGCCGAAGGCTGGCTCTACGTCGCGGCGGTGGTGGATCTCTTCTCGCGCCGGGTCGTCGGCTGGTCCATGCAGGCGACGATGACCACGCAACTCGTCACCGATGCACTCGTGATGGCGATCTGGCTGCGAGGTACGCCTGAGGCCGTCCTGCATCACTCCGATCGGAGCAGCCAATACACCAGTGAGCCCTTCCAGCGGCTCCCGCCGACCACGGCGTGACCTGTAGCATGAGCCGGGCCGGCAACGTCTGGGACAATGCCGCGCTGGAGAGCTTCTTCTCCTCGCTCAAGACCGAACGCACAGCGGCTAAAACGTACCGCACGCGAGACCAGGCCAAAACCGACGTGTTCGATTACATCGAGCGTTTCTACAATCCCACGCGGCGGCACTCAACGTTGGGCTATCCCAGTCCGATGGCGTTCGAACGGCAGGCGGAATGAGCGTAGGGGGGGTCCACTAAACCGGCAGCAGCCCATACCTTCGATCTCGCCCTTACAGCACTCTCAACAGCGCTCTGGACTGTACCTAATGAGCGCATGATCTCATGCTCTGTGATCCTGAAAGATACATGGCTGAATCACTTTAGGTACTCATTCAGCATTGCTCCGAAATGCTGCCCCTCATTTGTGTAGTCAATTGCGGAAAATCTCCATTGGCACATCTGGCATAGAACTCGCTCTAATATGTAGGCCAGAAGGCAGCGATGAACAACAAGGTGGCGCGTGGTTGTGTCGAGGGGGTTGAATAACAACATACAGGTGATTCAATGGCACGCCTGCGGCTATCGGGATGAGGAGTATCTCCGGTTCAAGACTCTAACCGTCTCCTCGCCTTGAACATGAGTAGAAATCACTCACAGGAATCTGTGGTGAATCAGCGAGTTGGACAGATTTCAGACCGGAGAGTATGATGATTCATCATATGATCCGGTGGGCACACTGCATCATACTGACAGGGAGAACCGAGCCATGGCTTCGGTATTTTCCTCCTACACCGCCTCCTTCCACTTCTCCAGCGATCCTAACGACCGGCTGACTCAGTCGCCTAGTGCAGGTCACGGCTTCGACGCTACTCCCGATTCCGGCTTGACGACCAAACTGACCAGACTGCTCATCGCGACGACTGCGAAACCTCGTATCCGCAACGCACTTCACCCCCTCATGGAACCGCGGCGCATGACGCCGACCCGTCCATGAGGAAACCAAGGAGGTTACTATGACATGCTCCAACAAGTTGCGATGGGGAGTTCCCATCCTGGTGTTCGGATTAGGCTGCGGCGCAGTCGGGCCGAGCCATGCAGCGACGGAAGGGACCGCTGTCAGTCTGCCCGTCGAAATGGTGGCGGACTATGTGCATGCCGTGATTGAAGCGGACCGTGAGGTCTACACCAAGCACGTCGTGGAACGGATGCAGACCAAAGGCGTGGTCGTGGCCTCGGAGAACTGGGAGCAGAAGAATACGCTGCCGCTCCCGGCTCAATTTCTGATGGAGTCGGGCCGCGTCATGGCTAGAAAAGGCGTCGGGATACAGTATCGATTGATCAGCCTCTGGCCGATCAACAAGAAGAATGCCGCCGCCAGTGAGTTCGAAAAGACAGGCCTGGGTACGGTCCTCACTCATCCGGCTAAACCCCATACTGGTTTTGTGAAGGAAGGAGGAGCCCGTTACTTCCAGGCCGTCTATCCGGATCTTGCGGTGACCCAGGCTTGCATCGGCTGCCATAATGCCCATCCGGACAGCCCCAAACGGGACTTCAAGATCAATGATGTCATGGGAGCGATCGTGATCAGTATTCCAGTGAAATAACTCTAACGAGTGTGGGGGTGACTATCGAGTCGATGACCGAACAATCTTGCGGTTTGACCCAGCCGACCGCAAGATTGTTCAGCGCCCTGCCATCCAGGGAGTGCAACGGAAAATTCCAGAGAGTGTTAGGATTCGGGATCGGGCAGTACGATTGATTTAGGTAAGCCGGTCGCCTTACGTGAAGAGATAGAGGGCTCGGCAGTCTTTCCTCCAAATTAGCGCCCCTCCCCTTCCGTCATACATAACCAGAGACCGCAAACACTCCCGTCGTCCTGGCGATGATGCTGCTCTCCTGCGACGCCTGACCTCTCGCCTGGTGCGGTGCAAAGAGAGTCAGGTTGAAGTGGCCCTCCCCTATCAAATCGATCCCTCTCGACCGGCCATCGCATACCTTGTGACCGCAGTAAATTGGAGCGCCAGCAAGAATGTCCGGAGCATGACCCGGCGCCGCTCGATCCTTCCGGTCTTCGCGACGAACGGAGATTTTATTGAGCTGCGGCCATAACTTTGTATATATAGTAAGGCGTTGTCTAGAGGGAACCCGATGAATGATCACCAGACAGCCACCGCGATTCTGGCTCTCGAAGAGTGCATCGAGCAGTACATCGCTGACTGCCGCAGCCGTGTAAACGGCTTTGTGGGTCGACATTTTTCGCTTCAGGAAACCATTGCGCTTCAGAAACAGTCGCTCGTGAGCGATCTCCTCTGCCACCCGATCAATGCCCTCTGGTCGATCCCCTCGCTCTTTATCAAAAAGCTCATCGAGATCCCGGTGAAAGTCGGCTGGCGCTCCGGCGCCGACCTAATTGCGCTCCTGCCCACGGGCATCAAAACGCGTTATCAGATAGAGATTGAACGACTGATTGCCACGGAGTTGCTGGAATGGCCTTGCACGATGGACAATCGGCTGGTCTCCACGAATGGGCTTTTCGAACGCATCAAACAGCACCAGCAAGTGGGCCCCCTGCTCGCATCAGACGCACTTCCTGACAAAGCATTGAAGGACCTGTCCGACATTCCTCACCTCATTGCCGAACATGCAGCCAGCCGCGCATTGGTCTTCGACACCACCGCAACCGTGCTGACGCTGATGACCGGATGGCTCCTCTTCGGCGATCACTCGCTCGGCATTTCAGGGATCGGCGATCAGATTGCTCGAAACAGGGCCAAGGACCGGGCTGCCTCCACGTTTATGTTTGGCTCCAGTCTCGGATCGGCCTTCTATTCCGTGTTTCCCCCAAAGCCCTCGTTCTGGCAAGTCGTGGGCGCCACGCTCACGGTGGGACTGTTCGTGACAGGCATGAGCCTGCTCGTCGGCATGCTGAGCGATCCCTGGCTGAAACGGATGGGGTTCCAACATACGCAGCTACATCTGCTGATCGATGCCGTAGAGGACCACTTGCATCGGCAATTACGAACACGTCTCAAACCAGCCCTCCGACAACTGGCGATATGAGCGCTCATACCGCGGCCAGCAGCCTCATCACGCTTACCGGCGAATCACCACGACTGCCTTCACCTCAAAAGAGAGGGGCCGCACGGTTGACAATCAACCGTGCGGCCCCTCTTCATGACGCTCTCTTGGTCTCAGCGGAGTCCTATGACGAACTCACGACCAGCTCCTGGAACCATCCCCCACGCCCACCCCAAGGCGGCCCTTCGGGAGAAGAAGTGCCGACTGCGAAGGTCTTGATGGATTCCAGCGGGTGGTGCGTCCAAGAGGGACGGGAGTCCGAAGTGCAGGCCCAGTGCCGAAGTGCTTACCGTAATGGCTGAAGGATGGGCGACAACATTGTGACGCACCTATTCGAGAATTGCTCAGTGCTTCCGTAGGCAATATGCCAAGCCTGACCCTGTTCACTGAATTCGGACCTCAACGCACGAGACGCACGTAGTTGAGGGTGCTGCGATAGTAAGCTTGGGCGCCGCCATTGATGGTGGCGTACCAGGCGCAGCCAGGAACGCTACCACAGATAAAATTCGGGAACTCACCCACTCTCGGCGTTGACGACCAAAAACCACCAGGTGATGTCGCAGCATCAAAACCCGCTGGGTCATTTGTGGGGTTGGAAATGCTCACCAGTTCCCTGATATCGGGCAGGCGCCATGCGACTGCCGTAGTGGCGGCTTGTGAGGCGGCGCGGGCCAGCGCTGCTTCATGGGTGAATGTGAACGCCGTGCCGGAGCAGACGTTTGCGTTCCATGTCATACCCTCTGCACAGCGCCGCCAGATCAACCCGGTGGCATCGTCTGTCACCTCTTGGCCATCGGGTGACGGGGTAAACGGCGCGGCAGTCGCCAAACTTCCAATACTAAGCAACAGGCCAGCCAGTAACAGTTGAAGTGTGAATTTCATGGCGATTCTCCTCATTTAAAATAGTCGGTCGTTTATGGCGCGCACCCTTGGTGCGACCTTCCCATAGCCATTTACGGAGCCGCGCGGACCAAGCGCACATACCAACTGTCGCGACCAGAACTGAGGATGGAGCCCCCGTCAAAGTCGACACCTAAAGAAGAGGAAACGCCGAAAGGCGAAGAAGTGAAATAGAGAGCATTGCTTAAACCTATTTGTGTGTGGGGGAACCAGGCCGAATCAATGACGGGATTAGGATATTCGGCACCATAATCCACGAGGCTGCTCAGCTCCAGACTGGTGGGCATGCGCCAATCGGTGGCACCGCACAGACGTTGCACATTGACGGCGTTTTTGAAACCCACGCTGTTGGTGGCAGCGTCAATGTCGGCTTGCGTGACGTTGACTCCATTTTCCGGTGCTTGCGTCGTGCTGTCATAGTTGGAGTACCTTGTATTCCAGTCGCGCAAGCCGCCGACAGTTTTGACTTCCCACATCAGGCCCGTGACGTTGTCTTTGACGCAGTTCCAGTCTTTGGCGCTGGCGGACAAAGGTTGGCCAGCGGCATCAATCTTGGTGAAACTAAAGCCCAGCTTGCCATCGACGGCCCCGTTGGTGGCGGGATCGGCATCTCGTCCCCGCATGCCGTCCTGAGTACTGCTAAGCGTAGTGGCGCCCAGTGAGGCGCAGGACACCAACACGTCACTGCCCGCCTGATAACACTGGCTTGCCGTGATGCCGGTGTCGTTAAGAGCGTTGCCAGGAGCGCTGACCGCAGCACAGTTCACCGTCACAGTGTGCACAAGGGCGTTCGCTGTGCCACTGCCCTGCTGCACCGTACAGATTTGCGTGGGGTTACTGGGCTGGGTGGACACCGTCACGCTGTAGGCGCTCACGGGGGTAACGAAGGAAAAGGGACCGCTGACTAGCACAGATAAATTGTCGACGCCGTTATTCTTCAACACCAGGCCAGAACCAGTCAGACCACTGACGGTGCCACCGATGGAGAAGGCCGGGGGAGTGTAGATCACGCGCACTGGCACTTCGGCTTCATAGGTCCAAGAGGCTGGCTTGAAGCACAGGCAACCAGGGTAAAAGGAATCAGTGGTGTATGAGACCCAAGATTTGACACGAATGACCACGCCACCCGGTCTACCTGCCAGAGGCACTAAGGCCGGGTCAATTACGACAAATATTGGCTGTATGGGGGTATTGTTAACAACAGAGTCTGTCAGTGGTTGCTGCGCAGGCAAAAAACCGGCACCGAAAAACCATACCGACAGCAGATCGTCGCGGTTGAGGCCAACCGGACGAAAGTACTCTACATTGAAGTTCAACGTGGTCGGTGTCGTGATGGTCATGACAGGTAACGGGGTGCCCGAAGGGCTGCGTAGCACGGGCAGCGAAGCACCAAGGCCGTCTTGCAAGCGCAATTTTAAGCTGTGGGCGGCGAATACATCAGCGGATCGGGGCCGCCAACTGTCACATCACGCGAGGTATAGCAGGTGCCCACGGCATAGAACGACAGACCGGATGTGTCGGCGGCCAGCGAGCCGCCCACCACGTCACTGACCAGCGCCGTCCAGGTGCCGCCAGGCTGTGACTTGATCACGATCGGCTGCGTACCAGGCGCGACATCGGCAGGGTTAAATGGGATGCTGACACGCGCACTTTCGGAAAACGTCGTGCCATGCGGCGTGATGGCATACACCGATGAGATCATCCTCAGGCCGCCAAGTTCAGGCGCACCGGCTGAACTACGCGCAATGCCGATGGTCGTGTCGGCGCTCAAGGCACCAGCTGGAATTACTACCTGCACGCCGTCCGGTCCTGTGACCGTGTCGCCCGCTGGACCTACGACACTCGAAACCGCGGCTGGGGGAACAGTCGAAACCGGAGCAGCCGTGTCGCCGCCACTACAGCCTGCGACCATCCCTAACATCACGACGAGGGCGGCGGCTCTCATCCCCATCGCTCTGTGAACGTTGCCCTTGCCTGAAGTCGTCGAGGCCATAGTGCTTCTCCTACGGAAAAAGGTGACACAATAATGCTGGAACGGGAGTAGTCAGCGTAGATCAGGTGCAGAAGTGCCTAGCATATTGGTGTGAGATGAGCGACAGCGGGCTGTCGAGGGCACAATATTACAGGTACGAGTGCACTGGGCTGGCAATCTACGTTGATGCGAAGAATAATTCCACTCTACAGAAGAGGGGGTCGGAAGGCAGGTTACCGCTTGAGCAATTTCCTCACGTCCGTGATCGGAACCTCGCGCCATGCACCGGACGGGAGGTCTTCCAACTTGAAGGGGCCATATTGAATGCGCCTGAGCCTGGTCACTTCATGCCCCAAGGCCAAGAACAGCCGTCTGATTTCACGATTCTTCCCCTGGACCAGGACCACCTCCAGATGGGATTCGCGTCCGGAACTTTTCTGAATCTTCACGGTATGACACTGGAGCCGCTCGCCTTCATCCACCACTCCGGCTACGGCCTCTGTCGCTTGGGCCTCAGTGAACTCTCCCCGCACGGAGACCAAATAGGTCCTCATCACTTTATGCCCAGGATCGGTCAGATAACTCGATACGGTCGAATCGTTGGTGAGCAGCAGTAACCCACTGGTCGCCTGATCGAGTCTCCCGACCGCATGCAGATAACCCAGGTCCGCCGGCAGCACATCGAAGATCGTCTTACGGCCCTTGTCGTCGCCATGCGTCGTGATGACCCCTTTGGGTTTATGAAAGAGGATCAATCGTTTGGCGGAATCTTGAATCGGCTGGTCGTCGACCGCGATGGCATCTTTCGGCCACAACACCCACGTGGCAGGATCCTGCACGACTCGACCATTGATGCGCACTCGTCCTGCACGGACCCATTCCTGGCTCATGCTCCGAGACGCCACACCAAGCTTCGAGAGCAGTCGATCCACCGTAAACCGTTTAGACGATAAAGAGGGCTTTTGTGCCATCCTGAACCATTTTCTGCCGTCGAAGCTATTCGCTGACAGCTTCCGATCGTGAATTAACAGGCTACGTTTCTGAATAATCTTTATTGAGGATTTAGCGAGGAAATGAGCGCACCACCGCTAGCTGTTCCGTCAGGCCACGTGCTGCTGAATATGCTTCTCGATTTCCGGCCCGACCAGGCGACTGGCAACTCTGAGATCGAACTCCCCCTGAAGCCCGACCCACAGTTCCGGGGACGTTCCCAAGTATTTCCCCAAACGAAGGGCTGTGTCGGCGGTAATCGCACGCTTCCCATTCACAATGGCACTAATCCGGCCAGGCGACACCCCAATGTTGCGGGCAAGCCGGTTGATGCTGATATCCATGGGCACCATGAATTCCTCGAACAGAATCTCTCCAGGATGGATGGGATCAAGCAATTTTTTCCGCGCCATGCCACACCTCAATGATAATCCACGATCTCAACATCGTATGCATCACCTTGCGCCCAGGCAAAGCAGATCCGCCACTGATCATTGATACGGATACTGTGCTGTCCCCTCCGATCACCCTTCAGTGCCTCAAGCCGATTTCCCGGTGGGATCCGCAAATCACCGAGCGAAAAGGCGCGGTGGAGAACCAACAACTTCCTTCTCGCAATCCGTTCTATGCGACGGAACCGCAGGACGTCCTCGTCGAGGAACAGCCTTTCCGTTTCTTTGGAGCGAAAGGAACGAATCATCGACAGTCAGTCTATTCCGCCTCACGTCATAGGTCAAGTGACACAGACTGCGCCGTGCGACAACTTCACGGCCCTGCAGCCAGGAGACAACGGGAGAACGGCGCGCAGGATGCTCAACATGTCCGATCAGCAAGGCCGCGAGCGAACAACCGAACGATGAACACGGAAGGATGAGGTGACGAGCGGTTCCTTCTTCATCGTTCAACGTTTTCTGGCTACGAACTTCTGCTAATCGAGAATCAGAAACGCGCTCTCTGGATCGGAGGCGAATGCCGCAACCTCTACGACACGCCGACGGAGCAACGCTTCGATCGTAGCCGTCGAACCATTGCCGACCCGAACCCACACCACTTTCGGCGGATGGCCATAGAGAAAGCTGCGCTGATGAAAGTCTGCATCCTTCGTGACAATAGCAAATCCATGTTGAGCCGCATACTGCCAGATAACCGCGTCGGCAGCATCCCGCAAGCCCACGTCCCGCACATGTTGAGAGTCAGGATATTCCTGTCGTAGAGCCAGAATGAGGCGATAGGAAAGATTCTGATCGAACAGCAACTTCACGACTGTGGGATTGACACAAGTTTCCGTTCCCGATCAGCGGCAAAGGCTAGGCAGGCAAGGATGTCTTCACGCGTGAGGTCGGGAAAATCTCGCAGAATCTCTTCTTCGCTCATGCCGGAGGCGAGATACTCCAGTACATCGTAGACCGTCATACGAGAACCGCGAATGCACGGCTTGCCTCCACGCTTCTCCGGATCGATGGTGATGCGGTCCTTCCAGTCCATGGATTGAAGAGTAGCTCGGGCATCAGAAAAGATCAAGGCCGCCATCGAATGCCCCACAGATCCTGGCGCATGACGCGCGAAACCTGTGAGAAGCGTGCGATTCGACGTTCAAAGTTCTGAGGTCGACATTCCGAAAACCTCGAACTCCCATCCGTCTCATACGGCATAGCCGGTCCCGACAGGAATGGTTCGTAACCCCAGCGCTAGAAAATAGAAGCTGCAACCATGGCCAACAGCGTCCAGGTACTGGACCAGGGACGAGAGAACCCCTCCGTATATTTCAATCCGATCGCCCAGCCTATTTCCAACAGTCCTGCCACAGACAAATAGAACCAACCCATCACACCCCACTCTCTTCAGATCGTTCGCCTAGCGGCTCCTTCATACAGGATTGATATCCCAGCATTTTCGAACTACGAATGCAACGAGACCGGTCCTACTCCGTCCGCGTAGCCATGCCGATTGCGGGAGCGCTCGGAGACACCGCCGCCTCGTCGACATCGGACTCCGTTGCAGGGACCGGAGCCGCGACCCGTCCCTCCATCCACCGATACAGCACCGGCAACACAATCAATGTCAGTACCGTGGAACTGACGAGTCCTCCGATGACGACAATCGCCAAAGGCCGTTGCACCTCAGAACCGATGCCACGGGCAAATGCGAGGGGCAGCAAGCCAAGGAGAGCGACCAGCGCGGTCATGAGGACTGGGCGCAGCCTGAGCAGACAACCGACCACCACGGCCTCGTCCAGACTGCGG
>CXWL01105493.1_pt1 | contig 14008 bp, 14 predicted proteins | sample 590931 | NCBI WGS metagenome assembly CXWL01 (sample SAMEA3498368, study PRJEB10139) | groundwater metagenome | biome: water well; material: biofilm material | place: Germany | collected 2015-04-27 | reverse complement strand
GGTGTCGACCACCTTGCCGGTGGCGTCGACCACCGCCACCTTGACGCCGGTGCGCAGGCCCGGATCGAGGCCCATGGTGGCGCGCGGGCCGGCCGGCGCGGCCAGCAGCAGCGCCTTCAGGTTCAGCGCGAACACGTTGATCGCATCGAGTTCGGCCTTTTCGCGCAGCGCGCCCATCAACTCGGTCTCGAGGTGCATGAAGCTTTTCACGCGCCAGGTCCAGCGCGCGGTATCGGCCAGCCACTTGTCGGCCGGGCGGCCCAGGTTCTTGATGCCGAAGCGCGCGGCGATGCGGCCCTCGCACGGGTTGTGCGGCGCGTCCCATTTCGGCTTTTCCGGTTCGGTGTCGAGGCGCAGGATCACGTCCAGCATGCCTTCGCGGCGCCCGCGCAGCAGCGCCAGCGCGCGGTGCGACGGCACCGTGCCGATCGTTTCCGAATAATCGAAATAGTCGGCGAATTTTTCGCCCTCATCCTGTTTGCCCGCGACCACCTTCGATTCGACCACGCCATGCTCGCGCACGTACTCGCGCAGCGATTGCAGCAAGGTAGCGTCTTCGGCGAAGCGCTCCATCAGGATCTGGCGCGCGCCGTCGAGCGCCGCCTTGGTGTCAGGCACGCCCGGGTTGTTGCCGTCGTCGCTGGTGAATGCTTCGCGCAGGTATTTGGCCGCCTCAAGCTCGGGATTGATGGTCGGATCGGCCAGCAGGCCGTCGGCCAGCGGCGCCAGGCCCGCTTCGATCGCGATCTGGGCCTTGGTGCGGCGCTTCTGCTTGTACGGCAGGTACAGGTCTTCGAGGCGGGTCTTGTCTTCGGCGTGGGTGACCGCGTCCAGCAGGGCTGGGGTCATCTTGTTCTGTTCGGTGATCGACGCGATGATCGCGGCGCGGCGGTCTTCCAGTTCGCGCAGGTAGCGCAGGCGCTCTTCCAGCAGGCGCAGCTGGATGTCGTCGAGGCCGCCGGTCGCTTCCTTGCGGTAGCGCGCGATAAACGGGACGGTTGCGCCTTCGTCCAGCAGGGCGATGGCGGCGGCAACCTGCACCGGTTTGGCGGCAAGTTCAAGGGCAAGGCGTTGTTCGATTGTAGGGAGCATGGGGGACATCCAGGTGAGTCAAGGCTGGAATGATACGCAATCGGGCGGAATGCGCCAGTCTTGACAGCCTAATCCCCGTGTGCGAGGCTGTCGCAAAAGCCCCCAACCCGTTAAAATGTTGCTCAATAGAGAACCCTCCTGGGAACACGATGAGCAGCACCGCCACAAAGATCACCCCGCCTGATAATTTGCAGTTCAAGTTGTTTGGCGATATGCCACTCAGTTCGGCAGCCCCGGGGTTGAAGACCGCCGTCAATAGCGGTCGTCGCTTTGTCACTGGTGATGCGCGGTCGATTTTTTTGGGGACGACACGACTGGAAGAGCATCTCAAACAGGTTGGTCAATTGGCGGCATTCACGGTGGCTAATTTGCTCGACGAGCAGGATTGGAGCCGGTTCGAAGGCCGTTACGCCGCCACTGGGCGCGCACCCTATGCACCGCGCCTGATGCTCGGTCTGATTTTGTACGGCGTGCTGCAAGGCGTTCATTCTCTGCGTGAGTTGGAGCGCCTGGCGCGTCTCGATTTGGGATGCATGTGGGTCACTGGCGGCATTGCGCCGGACCACGCAAATATTGGTCGCTTTATTGTCTTGCATGAGGAGTCGCTCACACAGGATTTTTTCGAATCGCTCACCCGCAGCATATTAAAAGCCACTGGCTCCCAGAGCGCGCGCTTAGCCGGTGACGGCACAGTGATTGAAGCGGCTTGTTCGCACTATAAGCTGCTCAAGGAAGAAGCAGTCAGGGCACGCGCCGAAGCGGCCAGTTCTGCTCTGATGAACAATCCGGAGGATCACGCCGCGCAGCAGGAACAACAAGCCAGTGCGCAATGCCTGGAAATTTTCGAAGATCGAAAAAAAGCACGCCGGCGCAGCGGCAGAACCACTGATTCCTTGTGCATCAGCGGCAGCGAGCCGGAGGCGATGGTGCAGCGATTAAAACGCGGAAGGGGCCGCGCAGCCTCCTACAAGCCATCCGTGTTGGCCAACGAAGATCGCGTCATCACGGCAATGGCGCTCGATGCATCGAGTGAAACCAAGGTGGTTGGCGCCATGCTCGATCAAAGCGCGCGCGTGGTCGGCAGTCAGGCCGAAGAATTGCTGCTCGATGCCGGCTATTTCGAAGATGACGTGATCGCCGCAACGTTGGAGCGCGATGTCAGCTTGTTGTGCCCAGAGGGTCAAGTGCCTGGCGTGACCAAGGAAAGCAACGCCTTTCACAAGAGTAGCTTTCAATACGATCCATACGCTGACACTTATCGCTGTCCGGTGGGGCAAATCCTTATTCTCCTAAAGACCAGCGCCGCCACCGAAAAGACGCGTGAGTTTGGTTTATATGGCAGCACCGCTTGCGGCGATTGCGCAAGCCGTGCGAGCTGCACGAAGATGGCGCAGAGGCGCATCAAGCGCCATCCAGAAGACCTCCAGCGCGATGGCTTACGTCAGGTCATGCAGCAACCCAAAGTGCGTGGCGTTTTTTCTCAGCGCAAGGCCATGGTTGAACCTGTATTCAGTCATCTGCGCGGAAAACAAGGATTGAACCGGTTTCGCCGCAACGGCTTGCAGGCCGTCAAGCGCGAATTTGCCTTGCATGTGATGGCTTACAACATATCCAGAGCAATAGCCCTCCTGAGGGCTATTTTGGCCGGTATATTTAACCTTTTTCACCGCATTTGCCGCCGTCCTGTGCATTTTTTCCAACGCGCGCGGCGACTTGCTGAGGTTTTTCGGCGGCCAAACCTAGCGCTGTCTTGATGGGCTGAATCCGGCCTGATGAGTTTTGCGACGGCGTCTTGCGCGAGGATGACGATGTGGTGGCTGGCGAATCCGGCGCAGGCCAATTTCCGATCAGGCGGCGGCCGCTTCCGGCCCAACCATATCCACGCCCGGCAAATCGCATTCCGCCACGGCCGCACAGATCGCGTCGATCGCGGCGCGCCGCGTGAAGCTCTTGCGCCAGACAATCACCACCCGCCGCGACGGCACCGGCGCGCTGAACGGCAAGAAATTGAGCATGCCATTCTTGTCATGCATATCCGCCACCGAGGTGCGCGGCAGTACGGTCAGCCCGATCCCGCTGGCCACCATGTGCCGGATGGTTTCCAGCGACGAGCCTTCGAAAGTGCGCTGCATGCCGTTGCCCGGCGTCGAGAAGCGCGCCATCTCGGGACATACTTCCAGCACCTGGTCGCGGAAACAATGGCCGTTGCCGAGCAACAGCATGGTCTCGGATTTCAGGTCCTCGGCCGACACGTCCCTGCGCGCTGCCCACGGATGATGTTTCGGCGTGGCCACCACAAACGGCTCGTCATACAGCGTCTGCATCGCCATGCCATGCTCGGGCAGCGGCAGCGCCATGATGGCCGCATCGAGCTCGCCCTGGCGCAGCAGTTCCAGCAGGCGCACGGTGAAATTTTCCTGCAGTAAAAGCGGCATCTGCGGAACGTTCTCGATCAGGTTCTTCACCAGCGGCGGCAGCAAATACGGGCCGATCGTGTAGATCACGCCGAGCCGCAGCGGCCCGGCCAGCGGGTCCTTGTTCTGCTTGGCCAGCTCCTTGATCGCGGCGGTCTGCTCCAGCACTCGTTCGGCCTGGGCGATGATTTGCGCGCCGAGCGGCGTGACCGATACTTCGGCGCCGCCGCGCTCGAACAGCACCACGCCAAGCTCGTCCTCGAGCTTCTTGATGGCGACCGACAGGGTGGGCTGGGCGACGTAACAGGCCTCGGCGGCATGCCCGAAATGTCTCGCACGCGCTACGGCAACGATATATTTCAGTTCAGTCAGGGTCATGGATGTATTGAACCACAGAGATTTCAGGGCCGCAAACGAACCCCATATTGACAGGAAGTTGTTTTTTAGTCAGCAAAGAATTTATATTTTACCGGAATGGCAGCCGATATAATTGCCGCGAAGGCGTTTTTTCGCCGCTTCACTCTTGAAAGGTGCACATGTCCACGACTTTTGGCCCTGCCGAAGCACAGGCTTATATCCACAAACTGCTGACCGTGATGCACCATCAGGGCGGCTCCGACTTGTTCGTCTCGGCCGACTTTCCACCGAGCATGAAGCACCAGGGCGCGATGAAGCCGCTGAGCCAGCAAAAACTGAGCGGCGAAGTGACCCGCGCGCTGGCCCTGTCGCTGATGAACGACAAGCAGAAGAACGAGTTCGAAGCCGAAATGGAATGCAATTTCGCGATCTCGCTGCCGAATGTCTGCCGTTTCCGCGTCAACGTGTTCGTGCAGCAGCAATGCGTCGCGATGGTGGTGCGCACCATCGCCTCCGAAATCCCGAACTTCGAGAAGCTGGACCTGCCCGATGTGCTGAAAGACGTCATCATGACCAAGCGCGGGCTGGTGCTGGTCGTCGGCGGCACCGGTTCGGGCAAGTCGACCACCCTGGCGGCGATGATCGACTACCGCAACGCCAACTCGGCCGGCCACATCATCACGGTGGAAGACCCGGTCGAATACGTGCACAAGAACAAGGGCTGCCTGATCACCCACCGCGAGGTCGGGGTCGATACCCACTCGTGGCACAACGCGCTGAAGAACACGCTGCGCCAGGCGCCGGACGTGATCCTGATCGGCGAGATCCGCGACACCGAAACCATGGAGCACGCGATCGCGTTCGCCGAAACCGGCCACCTGTGCCTCGGCACCCTGCACGCGAACAACTCGAACCAGACCATGGACCGGATCATCAACTTCTTCCCGGAAGAGCGCCGCAACCAGCTGCTGATGGACCTGTCGTCGAACCTGCGCGCGATCGTTTCGCAGCGCCTGGTGCGCACCGAGGACGGCAAGGGCCGCAAGGCGGCGATCGAGATCCTGCTGAACACGGCGACCATCGGCGAGATGATCTTGAAGGGCAATTTCCAGGGCATCAAGGAAATCATGCACAAGTCGCGCGAACTGGGCATGTGCACGTTTGACCAGGCGCTGTACGAGCTGTATAACAAGGGCTTCATTGGCTATGACGAGGCGATCCGCAACGCCGATTCGGCCAACGGCCTGCGCCTGCAGATCAAGCTGCGGGGCGACCGCAAGGAGCCGGGCAATACCGGCGCGACCACCTCGGACGACCTGTCGATGCTGGTGGAGGAAGAGCCGGAGGATAATCCGCCCGGCCATTAAACTGGGGGGATGATGGAGCTGAGCCTGCAGGAACTCGAAGCCGCGATCAATTTCTGGCGGGCCCGCCGGCCGGCGCGCGGCAACGAGTACGCGCTGTCGGCGGAAGTGAACGTCCTCGCCCGCGTATATGCGCTGATGATTTACAACCACGCGCCGAGCCTGGCGCTGGAACAGCTCGATTCGAGCGCGCGGCAATTGCTGCAAACGTGGCGCGACACCCATGCGCCCAGATAAACTTTCCGACGACTACCCGATGCCCGAATTCGAACAAAAGATTTGTACCCGAGAAGAACTGAAACAGCGTGTGGCCGCCTTGCCCAAGCCGGTCGTGCTGACCAATGGCGTGTTCGATATCTTGCACAGGGGGCATGTGAGCTACCTGGCGCAGGCGCGCGCACTGGGCGCCTCGCTGGTGGTGGCGGCCAATACCGATGCGTCGGTCAAGCGCCTGGGCAAGGGCGACGACCGGCCCCTGAACACTTGCGCGGACCGGATGGCGGTGCTCGCGGCGCTCGAATCAGTCAGCCTGGTGGTCGACTTCGACGAGGACACCGCGCTCGAAGTGGTGCGGGAAGCGCGCCCGGAAATCTACGCCAAGGGCGGCGACTACGACATGACCGCGATCCCCGAGGGGAAGGCGGTATTGGCGTACGGTGGCCAGGCGGTCGCGATCGATTTCAAGCATGACCGGTCGACCACCAAGCTGCTGACGAAGGTGCGCGCCCGCTGAAGTGCCGGCGAGACGCTCAAGACCGTAGGCGGCATTCCATTCTCCCGCCACACCTAAAACCGTGATTCCCGCGCAGGCGGGAATCCATGGTGAGTTCGATCAGTGGGACTGATGCGGGAAGTCCTTGTTCGCCTTCCGGTAATTCAGGATGTCGGCGTACTCGGACTCGCCCAGCGAAGGCTTCACGTACACCAAGGTGCCGTTCTTTGCTTTTGGGTCCGTGCACTCATAAAGTATGTCGCCGACCACGCAGTGCGCCCTGCTGAATTCGAGTTTCTTCGTTCCTGCAGGGCGTCTAGTTCGTATTGCCAGACCTCCGAAAAGGCATATCGTTCTTAGCTTGATCGCGCACGCGTGGCTACTTGTTAGCGCTCGCTTTGACTTCGACGGGGTATTCATACTAATTGAGGGTCTCCATGACGACCGGATCCTTTGCGTACTTCTTCTTGAGCTGCACCAGAAATTGATCGACTCCTTTCCTGCGCCTTTGCATCCCTTGCATGCGATCATGTCGTCTTCGAGAGCGATCGGCACGCCGTTGATACTGCCGTGGCTGCTGGCTGAGATAACCTTGCCGCCAGCCGTGGTCGATGCCCCCAACGTGATCGTGTGCCGCTTCATCTCGCATCTCCTGCATGACCGTCTTGTGCAACTGGCTGCTTCGAAAGGATCGAATTCCGGTGCATGAGCAGACGACAGTCGCCGCACGGGATGGGCGCCCGCGCAACGCCAAGGCGCACGGCCTGCGCGCATTATCAGATGGATGTCGGTAGCATTTGCTCCGCGTCGATATGACCCTCAGCACAAATTACCTATGACTTCGAGGCGTCGCTACTGACAATATTGACTGTGTAATTATGGCAACATATTGTATTGACGCAGGCTAGACGCCGCCGGCGTAATCGTTCTGGCGCCACGCCTCGAACACCACCACCGCGACCGTATTCGACAAATTCAAACTGCGATTATCGGGCCGCATCGGCAGGCGGATGCGCTGGGCCGGCGGGAACGACTCGCGCAACTCGGGCGCCAGGCCACGCGTTTCGGCGCCGAACACGAACACGTCACCCGGCAGGAAGGTGGCGCTGGCGAACGGGGCCGAGCCGTGCGTGGTCAGCGCGAACATGCGGGCCGGATCGGGGCTGGTGTCTGCGATGAACGCGTCCCAGTTCTTGTGCACCTTCATGGTCGCGTAGTCGTGGTAATCGAGCCCGGCGCGCTTCATCTTGGCGTCGTCCAGCGGAAAGCCGAGCGGCTCGATCAGGTGCAGCTGGGCGCCGGTGTTGGCGCACAGGCGGATGATGTTGCCGGTGTTCGGCGGGATCTCGGGTTCAACCAATACAACGTGGAACAAAGTGCTTCTCCTTGAATGACTTAGTGGGGCGGGGTGCGCGCGAACACGAAGTTGCTCACGCGCGCCGCGCCGAATCGCTTGAACGTGGCGGCCAGTTCATCGAGCGTGTGGCCGCTGGTCATCACGTCGTCGACGATGCCGATATGCTGGCCGCGCACCATCGCCAGCGCATCCGGCGCGACAATGAACGCGTTCCTGATGTTGCGCCGGCGCTGGTCGGGCGCCACGCCGGATTGCGCCGGCGTATCGAGCGCGCGGATCGCCAGCCGCTCGCGCAGCGGAATGCCGAGCGCGCGCGCGAGCGGCCGCGCCATCTCGAGCGCCTGGTTGAAGCCGCGCTCGACCAGCCGCTGCGGTCCCAGCGGCACCGGACACAATACATTCGGCAGCAGGAACCCGCGGTGGTCGAGCACGGTATCGCGCAGCACCTGGGCAAACCACGGCGCCAGCGCGAGCTTGCCGCCGAACTTCAGTTGCAGCACCAGCCGGTCGAGCGGGGCGAGGTAGTCGGCGCCGGCCAGCGTGGCGTCGAATGCCGGCCGCTTCGACAGGCAGCCGGCGCACTCGCGCCATGCGTCGGCCGCGCCGAGCGGATTGGCGCAGCGCGGGCAGCGCGTGGCGCGCGTGACGAACTGCGCGTGGCAGGGCCGGCACACCGCCGCATCGCACAGCGCGCCGCACAGCGCGCACGACGACGGCAGCAGCGCTTGCGCCAGCAGCCGCGGCCAGCGGCGCAATCGGTCACGCATCGGTCCGCCCTCGAACAAAGGTTGAACAACCATGTACACTGCCGCCATTATCTCATTTCACCGCACTACGCCCATGGTTTCCCCCCAATCCCCATCGAAAATGAGCGCGCCGATCGACCTCGCGCGGGTGCGCCGCCTGTTCGCCCAGCCCGCCAGGGTCGCGCCGTCCGATTTCCTGCGGCGCGAAATCGCCAGCCGCATGCACGACCGCCTCGGCCTGGTCAAGATTTCGCCCCAGCGCGTGCTGGACGCCGGCTGCGGCGCCGGGGCCGACCTGGCGCTGCTGCAAAAGGACTATCCGGCGGCGCAGATCATCGGGATCGACGCCGCGCCGGCGATGGCCGCGGCAGCGAAAACGCCCGCTTCCCCGACCAAATCGTTGTTATCCCGCCTGCTGCCCGCCAAGGCCGGCATCGACCTGCTGTGCGGCGATTTCGGCGACCTGCCGTTCGGCCCGAGCTCCATCGACCTGGTGTGGTCGAACCTGGCGCTGCACTGGCACCCCCAGCCTGACCGCGTGTTCGCCGAATGGCGCCGCGTGCTCAGGGTGGAAGGCCTGCTGATGTTTTCCAATTTCGGACCGGATACCCTGCGCGAACTGCGGGCCGCCTTCGCCGAAGTCGACGAGCATCCGCATGCGTTGCCGTTCGTCGACATGCACGATTTTGGCGACCAGCTGGTCGAAGTGGGCTTTTCGACCCCGGTGATGGACATGGAAGTGATCACCGTGACGTACGACACGGCGCAGGCGCTGCTGGCCGATGTGCGCGCCCTGGGCGGCAATCCGCTGGCGACGCGCGCGCGCGGCCTGCTGGGACGCGGCGCCGGCCAGCGGCTGGTGGCGGCGCTGGAGCGCCAGCGCCGTGCCGACGGCAAGCTGGCGCTGACGTTCGAGGTGATCTACGGCCACGCATTCCGGCCGGCGCCGCGGGTCACCGCGGCAGGCGAAGCGATCGTGCGGTTCCAGCCGCGCCGCTAGCGAGACGCCGGCAAACTTGCGAAAATTGAAACAAAGTTCGTGCGATGCGGGGGTAAAATGGGCGCGTCAACCCCAAGGCAATGCGATTTGCCCTTGATGGTTTGGCTACTCCTTGAGTATAATCAAGGACTAATTTTGTCGGCTCATGCTATGAGTGCAGTAGAAACTGGCAGTCGTGGCGTCAATATTAACATGGGGTCGACAGCGGTAATAGCAAGTCAGCGTTCATCAGTGTGCATTGTTCACCCTATGGTCGATGTCTCGGTTCCAGCCGGATCCGGCGCACTTTTGTGCGTTTGGGGCCGGCTAGGGGCCTTTTTGCGCGATGGTTTGGGAGTGCGGCGATCCGGGTCCGGTTCGTTGACGATAAAAAGATTTTAATTTTGGGTGGTTGGGGAAAACATGACATATGCAAAGCGACTTCAAGCCTTGATGCTCGGTCTGGCTATTACGGCCAGCATCCCGGCAATGGCCGGCCCGGAGGTGACGGGCCGTCCGGTTGAGTATCAGTTGAATCTGCAGCCACCTGTTACACGGATCGCCTCCGAAATCTACGACCTGCACACCTGGATGATGATCGTCTGCGTGGTCATCTTCGTCGGCGTGTTCGGCGTGATGTTCTACTCGGTGTTCAAGCACCGCCGCTCGCTGGGCCACAAGCCGGCGACCTTCCACGAGTCGACCGCGGTCGAAATCGCCTGGACCGTGGTGCCGTTCCTGATCGTTATCGGGATGGCGCTGCCGGCCACCAAGACCGTGGTCGCGATGAAAGACACCTCGAACGCCGACCTGACCATCAAGGCCACCGGCATGCAGTGGAAATGGGGCTATGATTACCTGAAGGGCGAGGGCGAGGGCATTTCCTTCCTGTCGAACCTGACGACCCCGCGTTCGCAAGTCGGCGCCCCAGGCGTTGCGCCGACCGAAAAGCGCGGCGAGAACTACCTGCTGGAAGTCGACAATGAAGTCGTGGTTCCAGTGGACAAGAAAGTCCGTATCGTGCTGACCGCCAACGACGTGATCCACGCCTGGATGATTCCAGCGTTCGGCGTCAAGCAGGATGCGATCCCGGGCTTCGTGCGCGACACCTGGTTCAAGTCGGAAAAAATCGGCACCTTCCGCGGCCAGTGCGCCGAGCTGTGCGGTAAAGAGCACGCCTTCATGCCGATCGTCGTGAGAGTCGTTTCCGATGCCGACTACTCGGCTTGGGTCGCCGGCAAGAAGAAGGAAATGGCGGCGCTGGCTGACGATCCTTCGAAAGTCTGGACCATCGACGAACTGAAGACCAAGGGCGAAAAAGTCTACACCGCCAACTGCGTGGTCTGCCACCAGGCCAACGGCAAGGGCGTTCCAGGTGCCTTCGCTGCACTGGACGGCTCGCCAGTCGTCACCGGCCCGAAAGCCGACCAGATCCACGTCCTGCTGGAAGGTAAGAAGAGCGGCAAGTTCCCTTCGGAAATGCCAGCATGGAAGCAACTGTCGGATTCGGATCTTGCTGCGGTGATCACCTACACCCGCAACAACTGGTCGAACAAGGCCGCGGAAAATATCGTTCAACCAGCCGAAGTCCTGGCTGCACGTAAGTAATCGGGAGTAGAAGAATGAGCACAACAACTGTAGATCACGCACACGATCACGCGCACGATCACGACCATGGCCATCCACACGGCATCGGCCGCTGGCTGTTCGCCACCAACCACAAGGACATCGGTACCCTGTACCTGTGGTTCGCGATCACCATGTTGATGTCGGGCGGCGTGCTGGCGCTGATGATCCGCACCGAGCTGTTCCATCCGGGCCTGCAGTTCTTCCAGCCTGAGTTCTTCAACCAGCTGACTACGATGCACGGCATCGTGATGGTGTTCGGCGCGATCATGCCGGCCTTCGTCGGTTTCGCCAACTGGATGATCCCGCTGCAAGTGGGCGCCTCCGACATGGCGTTCGCGCGCATGAACAACTTCTCGTTCTGGCTGCTGCCGCCTGCCGCGCTGCTGCTGGCGGTCTCGTTCTGGGTTCCCGGCGGCGCGACCGCTGCCGGCTGGACGCTGTACGCGCCGTTGTCGACCCAGATGGGACCCGGCATGGACATGGCGATTTTCGCCTTGCACCTGATGGGTGCATCGTCGATCATGGGTTCGATCAACATCATCGTCACCATCCTGAACATGCGCGCTCCCGGCATGACCCTGATGAAGATGCCGATGTTCTGCTGGACCTGGCTGATCACCGCCTACCTGCTGATCGCCGTGATGCCAGTGCTGGCAGGCGCGATCACGATGACCCTGACCGACCGTCACTTCGGCACCTCGTTCTTTAACGCTGCCGGCGGCGGCGACCCGGTCATGTACCAGCACATCTTCTGGTTCTTCGGCCACCCTGAGGTCTACATCATGATTCTGCCGGCGTTTGGCATCGTCTCGCAGATCCTGCCGGCCTTCGCCCGCAAGCCGCTGTTCGGCTACGCGTCGATGGTGTACGCCACCGCGTCGATCGCGATCCTGTCGTTCATCGTCTGGGCGCACCACATGTTCACCACTGGCATGCCGGTAACGTCGCAGCTGTTCTTCATGTACGCAACGATGCTGATCGCGGTACCGACCGGCGTGAAAGTGTTCAACTGGGTCGCCACGATGTGGAAGGGCTCGATGACGTTCGAAACCCCGATGCTGTTCGCGGTCGGCTTCATCTTCGTGTTCACGATGGGCGGCTTCACCGGCCTGATCCTGGCCGTGACCCCGATCGACATCCAGCTGCAGGATACCTACTACGTGGTGGCGCACTTCCACTACGTGCTGGTGGCAGGTTCGCTGTTTGCGCTGTTCGCCGGCTTCTACTACTGGTCGCCGAAGTGGACCGGCCACATGTACAGCGAATTCCGCGGCAAGTTCCACTTCTGGGCGTCGCTGATCACGTTTAACATCACCTTCTTCCCGATGCACTTCCTGGGACTGGCAGGGATGCCGCGCCGCTACGCCGACTATCCGGCGCAGTTCACCGACTTCAACGTGGTCGCAACAATCGGCGCGTTCGGTTTCGGCCTGTCGCAAGCGTACTTCCTGTTCTTCGTGGTCCTGCCGACCATCCGTGGCGGCGCGAAAGCATCGGCCAAGCCATGGGATGGCGCGGAAGGCCTCGAGTGGACCGTTCCTAGCCCGGCGCCGTTCCACACGTTCGAAACGCCGCCGCTGGTCAAGTGATCGAAGCAGGTTTTGAGTAGTTAAGTATTTCAAGCAAGTTGGCAACACGGAAGGCGACGCAGCGTACCGCCTTCCGATTCAAGTAAGTGGTAACGTAACCATGCCTGACCCAAAAAAGCCGAACAACCTGAAGACCGGCCTGATCCTTGGTGCGATCGCGCTGTTTTTCTTCGCGATGGTGTTCATCAAGCGCATCTGGCTGAGCTGACGTGAGTACCGAACCGACAGGCCGCTTGCGCCTGAACCGTGCGATGCTCGGCAAGCTGGTGGTGGTGGCCGTGGTGATGTTCGGCTTCGGCTACGCGCTGGTGCCGGTGTACAAGCAGATGTGCGAGCTGCTCGGCATTAACGTGCTGACGCAGCAAGATGGCACGGTGGTGCGCGATGCGAATACGCAGATCGACAAGACCCGCACCATCACCGTCGAACTGGACGGCAATTCGCAGGGGCCGTGGCGGTTTCGCCCGACCACCAGCAGTATCCAGGTTCACCCGGGTGAGCTGGCCACCGTGATGTACGAAGTGGTCAACACCCAGAACCGCACGGTGCAGGCGCAGGCGATACCGAGTTACGCGCCACAGTCGGCGGCGCCGCACTTCAAGAAGGTCGAGTGCTTCTGCTTCAAGCAGCAGACCTTGAAACCGAACGAAGCGCGCCAGATGCCCGTGGTGTTTTTCATCGACCCGGCCTTGCCGCGCGAAGTGAAGACCATTACGCTGTCGTATACGTTTTTTGAAATCGCCGGAACCCAGGCGTCGAAGTGAAGGCCGGGATGGACGAATTGAAGCAGGCAAGCGGACGCAAGGCGTCGTTCGGCGCCACCATGAAAGCGGTATTCTGGTCGTTTTTCGGAATTCGCAAGCGCAGCGATTACGAGCACGATTCGGCCAACCTGAATCCGGTGCACCTGATCATCGCCGCGCTGATTGGCGTGCTGGCGTTTATCGGCGTGTTGATCACCCTGGTAAAGATCGCGATTGCCCAGTAACAGCAAGAATGCAGCACCACGAAATTCACCGAATACAAGTTTGATTTAGGAGATGAAGATGAGTTCACCACACGCCGCACCGTATTATTTCGTGCCTGGTCCTTCCAAGTGGCCACTGGCCGGCGGCCTTTCCATGCTGGCGACCATGTTCGGCGCGGCCGGCTGGGTCAACGGCGCCAGCTGGGGCCCGATGCTCAATATCGCGGGCATCCTGGCGACGCTGGTGGTGCTGTACTTCTGGTTCGGCGACGCCATCGGCGAATCCGAAGCGGGCCAGTACAACGTCCGCGTCGACCTGTCGTATCGCTGGTCGATGAGCTGGTTCATCTTCTCCGAAGTCATGTTCTTCGGCGCGTTCTTCGGCGCATTGTTCTATGCACGTTCGGTCTCCATGCCCTGGCTTGGCGACCTGGACCACAAGATCATCTGGCCTGACTATGCGGCGCACTGGGGCGGCGTCGGTCCGGCCGGCACGGTCGAGGAATTTTCCACCATGGGCCCGTTCCCGATCCCGACCATCAACACCGCACTGCTGCTGAGCTCGGGCGTGACGCTGACCATTTCGCACCACGCACTGCGCGCAGGACACCGCGCCAAGACCGCATTCTGGCTGTTCGCCACGATCCTGCTGGGCGCGACCTTCATGGGCTTCCAGGCGTACGAGTACATGCATGCGTACAGCGAACTGAACCTGAAGCTGACCTCGGGCATCTACGGTTCGACCTTCTTCATGCTGACCGGCTTCCACGGTTTCCACGTGACGATGGGCGCGATCATGCTG
>CXWL01025661.1_pt1 | contig 14018 bp, 12 predicted proteins | sample 590931 | NCBI WGS metagenome assembly CXWL01 (sample SAMEA3498368, study PRJEB10139) | groundwater metagenome | biome: water well; material: biofilm material | place: Germany | collected 2015-04-27 | reverse complement strand
AAGCAAGTGATGGACTTACAAAAAGGATACTTTGCATAATTCGATACTTTGCATAACGTTTCTCAAGAGACGATCAGTAATTTCACGGCAATGGCGAATGATTCTTTAAAACTGCCGTTCAAAATTGAAGCTTACTCGCTTCCACCACAAAACCCGAAAACAAAGAACAGCTTTGGGGCGAGAATTAGGTAGATCGAATAGTTAACAGTTGCTAAGGAATTTTAGAGAAATGAAAACTGAGTGGTGATCAAAGCAATTGACAAACTTGCTCTACTGTTGGCAGCCTCGGGCGGGGCGGATCGCCCAGCAGGCTAAGCAGTTTTGGGAAATCCGGGTTATTTTGGAGTAATGCGCCACCGATCATCAATACAGCGTCGATCTGCTCTTTATCAAGTGACCAATTGGTTTCGATAGATTGGAATTTGCGTCGACACTCGGCATTGACAATGGCGTCGAAGTCAATTGAAATCAGAGCAGTGTGATCGGCTAGTTCCTTGTAAGTTTTTTGCTGAATCTGATTCCCCGGCATTTTAGGAAACTGGTCTAATAAAATATTGCGAAGTTGCACTGTAGTTCCAGCGGATGTTCGGTCGATAGGCGCATAAATTGAAGCTTTCAGCATGTCTATTATGCCAGGAGTCGCCTTTTGCTGATCGAGTTTTGAGGGTGCGAAAGAACGAGCATTGATAGTAATGAATATTAGTTTGGTAATTTGATGCTTATCTATGTATGTTAAGAACGAGGGCTGGGTATCGCCAGTAGTGATCATGCGGAATGGCTCGAAAATGCCCAGATTGTCAGCAATACCACCGTCTAGCAAGTGGACATACGCTTTCTTGGGTTTGCCGAGGGCATAGGCATTTTCAGCTCTAGCCATAGTCGCCCGCATAGGGTTATCGTACCAAATACTTTGTTTAACGTCTGGTTGATCCAAACTGGCTTTTACCCATGCTGGAGGCCAAGCCTTGTTTTTGCTAGCTGCACAGGGTGAATAGTTAGTTAAGGTTACTGGCGAGAAGGCTACTGGAACAGCCGCGGAAGCAGCAACGGCTGTTGCTAAAGGTAAACTTAATAAATTACTACAGAGCAGATCAAGCTTTCGTTGAGTGAAAGAAAAGGGTACGCCTTCCACCATATCGGCGGCGTTTAAGATTAGAAAAGGCCGACGTTTTTTGTCCATTAAAGTCTGATAAGTGGCTTCATGGAAAAGCTTTTCGTCAAGGTAATCGATCAGTACATCGATACGTTCTTCTCCAGATAATGTTAATCGTGCCAAACCAATCGGATTTAGCGCATTAAACAACAAAGTGGCCGTCCCATTCTTGCGGATGAAATTATCTTCCAGTGATTTAAATCCTTGTGTGCCCTCAAGGGCGAAATAACCAGCGGCAACGCTTCCGCCAGATACCGAAGAAATTAGATCGACTTCCTGAGCCAGACTGGATCCGGATGCAAGTTTGATTTCGTTCATTGCCTGTAAAACGGAAAGGGTAAGTGCTGTTGCCCGGGTACCGCCACCGGATGCAGTGACGATTACTAAGGTATCTTCCAGACCGGATGGTTGGGAACTGTGCCAACGGTATCCGGTTTTTTCACTGATAACAGTGGCTTGCTGATTGCGAGTTGGATAGGAACAAGCGGTAATCAACAAGGCTAATAACAACATCAGTTGCATAAGAACTGGTCTTGAGTTGAGATAGTTCATTGCAATCCCCCTCAGATGGCTTCCGGTGGATTGACCGGATCAAGTTCGATAATAACAACAGTATCTCCCGATCTTACCTCGAATTGTTTACGGTAATCCACTTCGTCTTTCTTATTAAGGGTTTCAGCAATATTTCCACCGCTGGCAACGGTTATGGAGTCAGTCGATGAATTCCCGGCCGGATCAGTGTAATTACCATTAATATAAATTAACCGGTTTTTGGGTTTAGTAATTTTTAAGCTAGCAAAGGACATACGTCATCTCCTACGTATAAGTAAAGCGTACCTAAAAAGACTCGCACCTTAGGCGAGCCTCCATGAGAAGGATCATTATTCGCATTATTTAAAATTTTGGTTATCTTCATTTTTTCATTGCTTGTATCACAGTCAGCTTCGTTTCTTTAATAAGAAGGCAAAACAGCAATGAAAAAAGTTATGGAAATTTTAGTGCCCCAATTTTCATTTGATAGTAATGGTGTCTTTACAAACATTCGAAAAATAATGCACCGGTAAATTTGAATTTCAATCACCTGTTTTCTTACTGGCGTTCGATGGATTCGTTTACACCTGAATCAGCATTCAGAATCAAAATTTACTATTCGTAAATCCCAACCCCGCTGTCAAGTTTATCAGCCAGAAACCACCGTAAAAAGTCGATAGAAGTTGTCCACAAAATCTGTGGATAACTCTGTCGGTAAGTCACTTTTTTGCACGCCGACTATCCGGTTTTATTACAGTTTGGTTACTTTGATTAACTTTTGGCCAATAAAAAATAGATGTAATCAGATCAAGTGGTTAATTAAAACCACTTGACAAATGTAAGGCCCATTGGAAACGCCAGTTCGTCTATTTAAGACCCTGAATCCTACTTATTTCCATTCGAAACCGGGTGCTCTTAAAAGGCTCTTCTAACTGGAGTAGTTGTGAGCCTGAAGCTGGGCCGATTTGGAATGATGATACAAATGATTGAACAGCCGAATGGCGATAAATAGCATGGTTTGGGTGGTCTTAATCGCCGGAACCCGACTGGCATTTTCAGACGCATAGTCATCGATCGCGGCATTCATATAATTCACTAAGCCCAATTGCATCGTTTCTTGTAAAGAACGGTGTATCAAACGGCCCTGTAATCTTGACCGGATCCGTTCGTCCATGTCCCTATCCTGGATTAAGGCTTGCAGTTCGACATCCAATAACATGACCTGCTTTTCCAACCAGTCCAGGGCCAGATCCTGTTGCGAGGGCAGGGGTCCGAACGCGTTTTGATAGACACATAACACCTCGAAGCACAAATCCATGAACAAATCCGCCATGGCGGGATTTTCTTCAGCAATCACGCTGGGAAATAGCTCAAAGAGGGTTTCGGCCAAAGCGGCTTGTTCGAGGTAGAATTGAATAATGAGGGTTCTGCCGGCCTCTTCATCCAGGCTTTTTGCATAAGACAGGGCCTGATAGAGCTCGTGATAAGTCAGTTCGTGCATGATAGCCTCACAGAATTAGCAGTCAAATCCAGAGTGAATCATACCATAACCCCCTCAATCACTAACGAATCCGTTTAAACCAACGAACCCTAAGCTCCTGGTCAGTTTTCAAACGGCACGGTTTAGGTGCTCAGTCTATTCAATCAAGACCGCAGGCAGCGGTCTAAAACCCGTGATGGTCACACACCAGACAGGTTAGCGAGTTGGCAATGTCATGGCAAAATTACTATTGAAACCCGGCAGTGTAAACCATGAGCGGGTGACTTCGACCTATTCGCCGCCTTTAGGCGGCGATTTTTTAAGAGCCGACTCACCCAAGGCGGTTCAGGCCTTGGGCTAGCCTTGTTGATTAAGCGGCATGATTATCGCGGGTTTTTGGCGTGATGCCAAGGTCTGCACATAAAAAGGCGGCACCCAATTCTGCCACCAGTTCTTCCTTGGCGTAGCCTTCATCGCCAAACTTGACCCCGCCACAATCGCGGTTCAAGCGGCTAGGGTGCTTGGTGCTGTGGACTGCTTCATGACCAAGGGTCGCATAGAAATTTTCACTGTCTTTAAAGGCGTGCATCGGCGGCATTCGTATCAGGTCCAGTGCTTCGCTATAAGCAGCCAGGTCGCCGCCTTCGCGGATCGTCACGCCGGTGTTTTGAAAAAAAGCATCTAAAGCTGCGTCGCGTTCATTGGTGTTCACAGGATTTTGAGCCGGCAGGGTGGTGAATCGTTCCGGCAAACCGTCGATCTGTTCCACATTAAAAACCGTATAACTTTTCATAAACGGAATGGAATGGGCTTCTTCTTCACCGGTTTCTGCATTGGTTTCGGTCTTGGTAAGCGTATTGGCATAAACCACCAACGAGCCTTTTTCACCTTTTTTAATATGGGCGCCCAGGTCATGGGCTTGTTTAAAGGTCATCCAGGTAGAGGCCGAAAAGCCTTGTTCCAGCGCAGCGGTCCACAGCAACAACACATTAATGCCTTGATAGGCTTCGCCAGTGCTGCGCAGCGGGCGAGCGATTCGACTGCCCATCGTGCCGCCTTGCCACGGTTTCAGCCAGGTTAATTCGCCTTTTTCTAAATCAGCCAGAATTTTGTGGGTTACACGGGCGTAAAGATCCAGTTTCAGTTCAGATGAGGTCATTGCGTTTCTCCAGTCGGGTTAAGGGTACAGCAGCTGCTGCACCCCTGCCCGTCGGCGAGACCGGGGTGGGCAAGGGCAAGAAAAATCACGGAAGGTTCGCGGCGAAGAAACGGAAGCTTTGCCCGCTTTTGGGCGGGTGAAAACCGTTTGTTTGACGGGAAAGCCGTTATTATGCTTGTCCCGCGCCACGGGGCAGAGCCCCTAAGCAAGATCAGAAACTAAGACACAACCGATGGCGTAGCTGCGAAAGGGGGCGTAAACCACAGGGCTGAGACTTCAGGCTCAGGGCGCTGGCGCCTAGCACTTGGCCCTGCAAGGGTTCGCCCTAGTGCCGTTTCTACCTTGATCGATAAAAACCGGTTCAATGAGAGGGTTGTTTAACAGAGGAATAAGGATTGTGTGGTAAAGTCGCTGAGGTGTTTACCCAGTAATCCCGTTCTATGCCGATTGTTATTTTGGCGTTTATTTTTTTAGTCAGTTGTAGCGGTGTTGAGCGACCACCTACCGGCACACTAGTCGCCCCATCAAACGCACTACGCCAGATAGAGTATGACGGTTTCACGCTCTGGCTGGATTGCACGAAACACGGCGCCGTTGAATTCCGCTATACCCTCCATCACGACACCGGTCACTTAAAACGTTATAACCAGTTTTTTCTAGATCCCCAGGTACCACCGGAATGCCAGCAAACGTCATCAAAAGCGTATGGAAAAGGCTATGACCGGGGTCATTTGGTCCCGGCCAACCATCTGGATCAATCCGCACTAGCCATTAAAGCCACCAATAGCATGACCAATATTCTGCCCCAAGCCGCCAATATGAACCGCGGCGCATGGTTGTTGACCGAAGAAATTATCGAGTGTTATCGTGAACTCGACGAACTCCGGATTATTGGCGGCGTGATCTGGGGCAATAACCCGGCAGATGATTACTTCGTGCAGTCGCATGGTATTAAAACCCCGGATGCTTATTGGAAAGTGATTATCCGCGGTACCGGTCAAGAAGAACGGGCAATTGCCTGGCTGATTCCGAATTCTCAATTCGCTATCCAAAAGCGACTTGATGCGTATTTAATCAGCATTGCCAAACTGGAGCGTATTACAGGGGTAAAAATACCGGTTGCCAACGCTGTCAAGCCACATAAACCCAAACGATCCTGGGTCATACCCAAAGGCTGCGACAAAGGCTAACGGACAGGACGACAAAGGGATCGTTAAAAAACCGGATTCAGAACGAAGAGCAACTTTTACGTATTCGCCTAAACTTATGTAAAATCAGTCAAATGAAAAACGTTTCTGGCTATCAGAACGGTTGAGCTCTATTTTTTTCACCCTTATGGATCTTAAATTCACTATGAAAAAACCAACCACACCCAACGAAAAACCAGTCCCGAAATCGAAAACTGAACAACCTGCGGCAACGGTTGTGCCCGAAGCGAAGACTAAAAAAACAAACCCAACTCCAAAGACGCCCACTCAACCGAAAGCCGTCACAGCCAAACCCGTGCCCAAAGTTAAAACAGAACCGTCGGCTGCCGCAGAAACCAAGCCCATAAAGCAGGATTCGGCACAGAAGTCATCCAATAAGGCGAAAGCCGTAGCCCCAAAACCCGTGCCAGAAGCCAAAGCTGAGCGGTCTGTTTTGCCTGTTGCGGAAGGTGCAAAATCTAAACAAGCTGTCACAGCCAAATCCGTACCCAAAGCTAAAACAGAATCGCCGGTTGCCGCAGAAACCAAAACCCAAAAGCAGGATTCAGCACAGAAGTCATCCAATAAGCTGAAAACCGTAGCCCCAAAACCCGTGCCAGAAGCCAAAACTGAACAGCCTGTTGGGTCCATTGCTGAAGGCGGAAAGCCTAAACAAGCCGCCGCAAGTCAGAAAGCCCCAAAAAAGCCAAAAGCGGCGCCTCCTAGAGCAGTAGTCCCGGCTTCAGAAACGGCTACACCTGAACGCGCGAGTGTGTCTTCTGCCAACATATGGCCTAACTGGGTTGAAAGTTTGTTGGTGAGCTTTGGGATTAAGAAAAAATAATTCAGCCACCCTGCAAGACACAATAACGCCCGCCATCGTGACCGGATTGGGAACTTTGTCTACAAATGCGATTGCTTATTTAGGTGTAGCTGGCAGCATGGTCCGAAGGCCAATTATTTTAGCGGTTTTGAATCTCTGTCTCCTAGCAGGGTGTGCCGCTGTGCCTCAGATGAGTTGCCCTTCCAGTGAAGAACGTTCCATAAACGAAATGCTATATTTCGGGACGGTGAAGCCCAATGGAGTCGTCACCTCAAATGAGTGGGAAGAATTTCTCCGTAGGTCAATTACCCCGCGTTTTCCCAAAGGACTTACCTATTGGCTTGCAGCAGGCCAATGGCAAGGTAGCGATGGAATGGTTGTTCACGAAAAAACGGTCGTACTCAATCTTGTTCACCCAGAAGATGATCAAAGCGAGAATGCTGTGCATAACATCGTCTCTGAATATAAACGCCGGTTCAACCAAGAAGCTGTGCTGCGCGTGAAAGGCTTTGTTTGCGTTGGAAAGTAAAGTGACTCCCTTAGGCTGAAAATAATAGAGTTTAGGCAGCGTGCGGTTTTATTAAATCATTGAAAAATATTCAATGATTTACTTTGTTCCTCGATAGCTGACATTGGCTCAAATCAACCAGCGTATACATTGTCGGCCAATTGCGGTATGTCGAGAATGTTCTGGGTATGTCAGCTTATTTACGAACCGGTCATTCAACGATGCTAATCGTTTGAAACAGCGCCACGACCTGGGATTTAGCCGCTGAATCGAGGTTAAGTTGGTCGAGTTGAGCTATTGGGTTCATGGCTCATATTATACCTTAACTAATTGTATTTATTAACGATGCTAAACAAATAACCCAACCCGTTCAAACCTGCCAATACGCCTGTGGAACCGTCGCTAAGCGTTGCCAATCCACCCCGGCAACCAGCCATTGCCATTGCGCTTCGCTTACCGAAAAACAGGGGGCATTGACGGTGGGCCAAACGAAACGGCCACGGTGAAGGCGGCGGTGGCAAAGCCAAACGCCGTTCCCGTCCCACACCAATAGCCTTGACCTATTGCCCGGTCGGTTCCTAAACACAAACACCGATCCCGAACAGGGCGAGTGCCCCAAGGACTGCTGGACAATCATCGACAACCCGTCAATGCCACGGCGTATATCAACCGGCGCTACTGCCAGCCAAATCCGGTCTGGGCTCGGTATTAGCCCAGACACCTTAGCAGCTCACCCAGCCATGAAACTGACACGGATGCCGGTAATTCCAACCGGTAGCCTCCGGCATGGTGCAAGACGATTTGACCCGTTGCCATCGCTTCAACCTGTATCGGTATTAACACCGGCGGTGTGGACGATCGTCTGCTACGATATTCAGATAAACGGGCTGAAAATGTTTTGCGGTTCAAACCTTCTTGTTGGCAATAGCCTGATTGTGTCAGGCCGCTGTTTTGCCACAATTCAATGTGCTGTTTCCAGCGTTTCGTTAAGGCCATTTCTTTCTTCCATCAAAATATAAATAGCATGATGGCTTTGTATCGTTTTGTTAAGATGGGAAAATCGAACGCTTACGTCGCAAAAAGCTGCTTCCGCCGTCACCGAGTTGCGTCTTCCAGGATTTTGGGGGAGATAACCAAATTGGGACTAGCGCACTACGCCACTTAGTGCGAAAGGAGCCCAAAGAAGAAAGTTCTTACTACCGTATTTTTCCGATGTCTCTTGCATTGCAAGCTTGTACGCCCTCCCTATGCCGAGTAGTCGGGGTTTTCCCAGAGCGGGAAGTAGTTCTCGGTAGAAAGCCTGCATGAAATGCGTTGACACGTCCGCGCGAATTTCCCAGTCGCTTAGAAGAAGTGTTGGCACTCCTGCTACATGTAGAAATCGACCGATCCCGAAACCGTCGTCAGTTGCGGTCATGACTTGGCGTCGCGTGTCACACGCTTGGAGGACCGCGAAGTGCGCGAATAATTGCCACTGCATGATCGTTCTTCCGGAAACGTGTAACTCGTTACCTCTATGTTGTGCAAACACTAAGCCCGATTGCCACGGATCCCGAGCATCGTGGTATCCGTGACAGATGAAATGAAGGATGTCACATTGTCGCACGTCTTCCGTCGGTGCGGCGCCATCGGACAATACAATCTGATCTACAGGTTGGACATATAGCGATCGTGAGATGGCTTCTTCTATCTCAGGAAATTCAGGGCCAAACAGCACCTTTTTCGGGTACGACTCGCTGACGGAGACAATTCTTTCCAATGTGGCGAGCACTGAGAGTGAAGGTATGTATGCAACTTCTTTGGAAAAGCACAGTGGTGTGCCTTCGATTGGCAACGCATGCAGTGGAAGCGCGACCAATGACCGGGAAGGGCTCAGATACACGACCTCCGTACGGGTGAGTGCATCGGCGACAGGCTGGAAAATTCTCATTGAAAGTGTTTCAATCAAGTCTGTGCTTGGCTCGCTACGTTCCAATAGACTCGTCGTCCATTCCTTTTCGACGCCTTGCAGCCAGCTAATAGTTAAGTCGATCTTGACAAACCGAGGTCTTTCCGGGATTTCACCGGGGGCGGCACGAAGGACGCACACATAGGAGTATTCCTCACCCAGCAACCATTCGAGCACAGCTGTTGGTCGCTCAACGGAAGCTGCCCAGCGCTGAATCTGATCGGGCGTTAACGATGCGCCGCGCAATACTGATGAATAATCCGCATCAACCTCAGCAACCTTGTCGAGCCATGAGTCAAGCGACTCCAGCGCCTGTAACCACTGGTCGTGAATCACGAAGAACGGGTCCTCGTTATTTGGATAGATGATCGATCGAATGCGCTGCAGCAACGGGGCTCCCTCATCCAGGAGTGCCTGCTCTATATGAGCCGTTGAGCGTGTGGCTGGGGAGAACGCTAATTGGTCGAGGAGCGCTCGACTTCGAAATCCCTCAAATGCGGCCAATGCATCCCACGGATTAGTCTGGATCATCATCTCGCTCGCCCAAATATACGCGAAGCCAAGCTCAGGAGTTGTTTGAACTTTGTCAAGTTCAAATGGAAGAGACCGGCGGTGACGATCCACGTGCTGCTGCGCATCAACAAGAAAAGCTAATCTTTGGGCAGCGTCCTCAGCGCGGTAAGAAAACGTTGACAGCTTGAGCAATGCCAAGGCCGTTTTTTCGTGATCTCCGGCCTCTTCGGCGAGTCGTCGTGCTTCCTGTGCTCGCTTACTTGCTTCGTTTATATCGCCAGCACGGTCGGCTGCATCTGCTGCGATCAACTGCAGCAACGCCAAATCTGGCGGAGCAAACTTATCGAACGCTGTCGTAGCAACGTCATCGGACGGATTTGCCGAGAGTTTGACAAGCGCTTCATCAATCGCCTCGAGCGCGTTCGACCAGTGCCCTTGATGAAACAACGCTTTTGCTCGCAACTCCGCAACACGCACCCGAATCATGCCTTCATCAAAAACAGCATTAGCCGGGACTTTCGTTTTGCCGCGTTCGATGAGATCCAACAATCCTGCTGCATGCGTTGTCGCGTCAAGCGAGCCTTCTATGTCTCGCGAGTTTAGGCTGCTGACCCCCGCGTTGATCCAAGCGACCAGTGCCAGATCTGGCCTGCCTTGAAGCTCGAAAGCTCGAGCGCGCGCGTGCTCCTCTTCCGGACTTTTTGGATGAGCGTCCGCGGCCATCCGCATGATGTTGGGGTTACATGTCTTTTCTGCTAGAAACGATACAGCTCTCAACAACGCGTTACGGAACGTTGACGTAACTCGCCGTGTATCCGCGGCAGTCATCAGCAAGTATTGGAGCACAATGGGAGCCGCACGCACTTTGTCAGCTAATCCCTCAAGTTCCCGCAGAAACTCTTCGTGTGTAGTCTCGTTACGGGCGCGCCGAGTGGTTGCCGCACTCACTTCCAGTTGAACCATTACGGCATCGGCCATGGGATTGGAGTTCGAGTTATCTTCTAACGGACGCGCGGCCTTATTCAGAGCCCCAGCCGATTGAAGTCGATGTCCTGCAACAACCAAAGTCTCCTGGATATCATCCATATATGCTTCGGGCAACGGTGGTCCTATTTTGGCATTGTCTCGCACAACAACAAGGCTTCGCTGCGCAGCTTGGATCCATTCGGCAGGGCAAATCGACAAGCACCGGGGTGGCGGACCAGGCAGGCGCAACGCGATTAGGCTCGCGAGTATAGAGCCGATGCCAGGCCTAGTTCGATTCAACCAGAAAAACGGCTCAAGTTTCTCCAAGCTCGTTGTGAAACTGCTAAGCGCTTCGATATCATCGTTGGTTCTCTGCCCTGACAGCTGCAACGACTGTCGAAAGTCGGATCCGTAGAGGTGTGGCCATTGCAAAGCGATTTCGTAGGCCAACATCGGCGAGTCGACCGAAAAAAACAAGTTCATGGCCGCCCGATGCAAGGAACCCATCAAAGCGGCGCCTTCTTCGTGTATCACGCCGAGAATTCTGCCGTTTTGGCGGCACATCTCCGCACCATCTGTCTTCCCGCGTTCCTCGTATCGCTCTGCTGCCATTTCGAGGACCGTCTTTACCAAGTCAAAGTCACTGTCCTGAAGTGCTGCCGAAACAAATACGAGTCGCTCTAAGTATTCCTCTTGTGTCGTGGTCGACGGGGGGCGCGGAGGGATGTCAAGAGACCGCCTAAACGTTGTCGGCCGGATAGAAACGTATGCCCAACGGTACACATGCGGGGGCAGTGGGCGGCGTACGCCCGGTTTGCCGACGATATCAGTAAATACGGTGATGTCATCAAATACAGCAGCGCCATACAAGAAGATGGAAGAGTTGTTTGCATCTGGAATGAGTGCCTGAGCAAGATTAGGAAACTCGCTCGTATCAACGCCACAAGATGGCCATAGCTCCCACAAGATATCGAATTTCCAGGGAGAGGAACTCAATTGCGCCAACAACAAAACTAGGCTTTGTTGCTCAGATGTCAGATCTGACTTTGAAATTGCCAGCTCGAACGCATTGAGCAGAGTGTCACCTGGATGGTCGCTAGAAATCGTCACCGTCTCGGTCCATAGTGAGTTATTAGGGACGAAAATACCAATAAGGCAATTCGCGTTGCTTCCGTTGCTCCAGCCCGAAGCGATATTGGGGCGGTTGCCCATCTAGGAGCACCATAAACATATCGGCAATAATCGAGCGCCGTTCTCCATAGTACGAATGGCCTAGGAGGCTCGTATCGACGTCGGATGCGTCAATCGTCTCAATCCCTTCTACCAGTACCAAGCAGTCACCAGATTGGCCTGCACGTGGGTACCCATGAAGAATCTCCGAAGCTTTCAGTGCCCTATCGTTCGAGGATGCATAAAGCGTGATTCGCTCGGGAATATGTATAATGCGGGCGGCAAGTTCTCTTAGGATGTCTGCGTCGAAATCAGGCGCTGCAAGAATGACTTCGGAGATTGCTGCTTCCGAACCTGCGAGGCTCTTGCGCGAAAACGCATCCAACTTTCGGAGTAACGCTCGAGATCCCATGCTGTGCGCAACTAGGTGCACGATTTCGGCGCCGACTTCTCGACATATGGACTCGACGATGTTTGCAAAATGTGTCTCTGTCCATTGGATGTTCGACTCATCGATTGTGTAGCTGGTGACCTTTCCTTCCGATGGCCAACTATATGTCACGCCGACACCTTGGAAGTTTAGGTCGTAGCAGAGTTGTGCCGTGCGTTGCAGCGCACTTGCGAAAGAGACGTTGTACCCGTGCACGAACACCAGGACTTCCGGACGGGTTGCCTCACCAACCGCTTGGCGCACTTTGCCAAGGAAATCACCATGCTCTAAAGGTTCAAGCGAGAGAACTGTGACATGCTTCGTTGGGTCGTATTGGAATTCGAGCTTCCACCACCGTGGTTGCTCGAGTTTGCCCATCCTATGATCCTTGGGTATTGCAACCCTCGCGACGCCAAACTCAAGGTTCCCACGATAACCACTATAGAAGCGATGAGGGGCTTCTTCGCCCGTTCGGCTTCGGTCCGTTGCGTAAAACACTGGAACAGTTGTATAGGCTTCGGAAGTTTCACGCTGAAAACTGCCCAATTGACTTTCATCGGGCGCCAAGTAAACAGGCTTCAAAATAGTGATGAACTGGGAGAGGTAGTTCTCCCGATCACAACTAGGTGGGAATAACCTCCACAAGGACGAATCCCGGAGCGCGCTTGCGATTCGGTCACGTTCCATTTCCAACAGACAGACTTTCTCGTCAGGAGTCATGATCGACTCGAGCCGCTGGACGAGTTCGGCGGCATCTTCTGTTAGAGCGGACAACGTTTCGTGTTCAAGGGCCGCTTCGTATAGCTGGTTTAAGATGTCAGTCAGATCCAATGCGAATAGCCCTCGTGATTGCAAACCGATACATATTTCTCTGTCTAAGTCCAACCTATCTTTTTTATTCAACTATTTGCCAGTGGACTGACCACACAGTAATCATAGGCCTAACTAAATATGGTTTCCGTATATCTTCTACTTTTTTTAAAATAACGCAACGAATTTGTGATGTTAGCACGGTTTACTAACCGTATATCATCCTAAAATAGGGTGATAAACAGACCCTGTTATCATGATATTAGGATGAGTTCAGTCGAAAAGTAAAAAACTCAAGGGCGGATTTGTGAGTCCGCTTACTAATATCGTGCAGACATCCAAGGTGGAAATGTGAGAGGCTGCAAGGGGTCGGACTGTCACATTCATCAAAGAGAAAAAATAATAATTTTGAATGGCCGGTATGGAGGACGCTACAAAACACCATTTCAAAGAAGATTGAAATTGCCAATTTCCTAGTGACGTTTCCCAACAGAAGAAGGAAATTCATTTGCAGCATTAATTATTGAAAAATTCAATTGTAGTTGTACAATTGTCCATATGAATATTGTTGCAGATACCAATATATTTTTGGCCGTAGCTCTTAATGAGCCAGAAAAGGATTCCATCATCCAGCTCACTACGGGTATGGTCACCATCGCCCCCGAGATCCTTCCCTATGAGATCGGTAATGCCTTAACCGCCATGGTTAAGAGAAAACAAATTACCCCTAATGAAGCCATGTCGGCGCTTGGTATTGCCAATAAAATTCCTGTAAGGTTGGCACAGGTCGATATTCCACAGGCCTTAAAATTAGCATTGGATTTTAATATCTATGCTTATGATGCCTATTTTTTGCATTGTGCAAAATCATCATCGTGTCCCCTCATTACCTTGGACAATCGCATGAAACAAGTGGCGATTAAGCTCAACATTGAAATATTGGAGTAACCCGAAATGAAAATATTTACTTATTCAGAAGCCCGCCAAAATTTGGCTAAATTATTGCTGATGGCCCAGGATGAAGAAATAGAAATTCGCAGGAAAGATGGCTCAATCTTCTCCCTGACTGCAAAAAAGAGCCAGAAGAAGTCCCCCTTTGATATTGCTGGAATAAACACGAAAGCAACAACCCAAGATATTTTAGATGCCGTCATGGAATCAAGAATGAGGTAGCGCTTATATTCGTTACCTTTAAAATAAAATATTATAATATTTTCAATGCTTTAAGATGGTTCTGCAAAGCCGACTGTGGCTCATATCAACCAATTTGGGAAGATCGGCCAGGAGCAGGCGTTGATAGCTATCAACAGCGGCCATTCACTGTTAACAACTGCAGACTC
>CXWL01005477.1_pt1 | contig 14019 bp, 14 predicted proteins | sample 590931 | NCBI WGS metagenome assembly CXWL01 (sample SAMEA3498368, study PRJEB10139) | groundwater metagenome | biome: water well; material: biofilm material | place: Germany | collected 2015-04-27 | reverse complement strand
CGTAGCGCGCCTCATCATAGTCCGACTCACTGAAACCGATCGAGAACGTCCGCACGGGACGTGGGGACTGGCACTGCATCAAGGCGACAATGGTGGACGAATCGATGCCTCCTGACAGGAACGCCCCCAGTGGCACATCGGCAATCATCTGCCTGCCCACCGCCTGTCGCAGCAGGGAATCGAGCGCATCCGTTGCTGCTGCATCAGAAAGATCGACGAGCGGCTCCTGCATCGCGACTTCACGCGCCGACCAGTAGGTGATGGGCATAGGCATACGCCCGGGCGGGTCATCGGCAGAAATCTTGAGCCACGTACCCGGCAGGAGTTTGCATATCCCAAGATAAATTGAATGGGGTAATGGCACGTAACCATATCGCATGTAGCTGGCGAGCACGCCACGGTTGATGTCCCCACGCCACGATGGATGGGCGCACAGAGCCTTGAGTTCGGATCCGAACAGGAAAGATTCGCCACACCAGCCATAATACAACGGCTTCTCACCGAGGCGGTCACGCGCCAAGATAAGTTGCCGCTCGGCACGATCCCAAAGGGCAAAAGCAAACATGCCGACAAATCGCTGCAAGGCCCTCTCAAGGCCCCACGCTTCGAACGCGGCCAGCATGACTTCAGTGTCCGAATGGCTTCGGAAACAAGCGCCTTGGCCCTCAAGCTCCTTATGCAGCTCCGCAAAGTTAAAAACTTCTCCATTATAAGTGATGACGTAACGTCCACTGGCAGACACCATCGGTTGATGCCCTGCGGAGGATGTATCTAGAATAGAAAGCCTGGCATGGCTCAGGCCAACTCCCACAGACTCATCGCACCAAACTCCTAAGTCATCTGGCCCGCGATAGCGGATCGAGGCGACCATGTCCGACGCGGTCTGTCGCAACATCATCCCACCTGCAAAACCAATTACACCTGCAATGCCACACATGCTGTAAAAGTAGTTATTGAGAAATGCTCACCGACTGATTGCGAAGTAATGAGCAAAAGAGGCTTCTCTACAACGCTGTCGTTCCTTTGGATAGCCATTCATAATCATGCGTATCTATGGCGGAGGCAGAGGGTACGAGTCGGCATGTGCTGCCAGAGATTGACTCGATCACCGTACAGCGGCGTGCTAAGATTGGCCGCACAATCCCTATTCAGGGCCAATTCTACTTCGAGCCAATGTCGCGCAAACACTTCGCGCTGGTGCGAGGGAATAGTCTTAAATAGTTGCTTCAAGCAAGCGAGATTATGATAAGACACATGCTGAATAGAAAATCCAGCCGATGCGATCAGTAGATCAACTTCATCAGCAATTACTCGTCGCTGGTAACGACGAGACAATCCCAGTCCAGCCATTGGCGGCGAGACCATGCTGCGAAGCCATTCGCGAAAAGGAGTTCCCCATGTGGACGGGCGAGCCAGGTCGACAAGATACCGGAAATGGCCATCGTCATAGTTCAGAAAAAACGTCCCCTCGTCGGCCAAAAGACGTTTGGCGTGCATCAGAAAATCTGTGCGATTATACACATGCTCAAGAACACTAAAACTGACGATGTAGTCGGCTCTGAACTGAAGCGACGCAATCGCATCGCCGGTATGTATTTCCGCCTTATGCCCCTCCAGCCGCCGTTGCGCAGATTGGGAGGACCTGGGATCCGGCTCATACCCAATCAACTTGATGTGCGGGTGTTGGCGCAAGATATGTGGCCAATCACCGCCATCCCCACACCCATAGTCAAAAATGACGAGAGGCCCGCGTGTTCGCTGGCTCTTTAGTATCTGATCAACGATGGATGTCTTCGCGACATTCCCTAACCAATATAATGGACGCATTGAATGTGCGGACTGACTCTCATCAGACATGCTTATAAATCTCAAGTGTCTGTTCAACCATCTGATCTATTCCAAAACGGTCACACACACGCACACGCCCTGCCAATCCAAAACGCTCGCGCACACTGACTGGCTCGAACTGTTGGAATGTTGCTGCGACCTGTTCTGAAGACCCTGAATCGCAAAGCATGCCCGTCGTGCCAGCCTGCACAACTTCGGGAATTGCACTGACACGGGTCGCTACGACGGGTTTACCTGATGCCATCGCCTCCAGCAGCACGAGACCAAATCCTTCATACTGCGATGTAAGGACAAACAGATCGAACGTATTCATCACGAGAGGGATATCCTCACGAAATCCGGCCCACACGACGTCCGAGGCAATCTGAAGACGATCCGCGAGGTCTTTGAGCGTCTGCTCAAGAAAACCCGTCCCCACAATAACCAATCTGGATGGGTGCGTAGCCTTAGATCGATAGAGAGCATAGGCCTTGAGCAAGACATCGATCCCTTTCTGCGGAACTAGCCGGGCAATGGTTCCAATAATCCATGTATCTTCTGAACATCCCCATTCCCTCTTTAATCCTGAACAAGCGGTTGCATCTATGTCCATGAACGGGGCAGGGTCTATCCCATAGCCCACTGTCGCGATTCGGCTTGGTTCAATACTGAGATACTGCCTGACATATCGATTGACGGCGTCGGAAATCGCGATGACACGGCGCGCACGCCTCACAACCCAGCGACCCAACGCTGCATGGCCAGAAAATGAGCAAAAACGCTCATCGTTGTGCTTGGTAATTACCAGAGGTATCGAATCGTGGCCTAGTAGTGCGACACGAGCATAGAGCTCAGCCGGCGGCATATGTGCATGGACAATGTCGGGTTTGGACTCCGAGAGCAATTTCCGCAATCGCATCAAGGGCCGCACGTCTCCATAGTATCGAAGTTCGAGCCCATGAACGGCTACACCCAACTTCTGTAACTCTTTCTTCCAATAGCCATCTCCTTTGAGGTATGCCACCTCAACTTGAAGCCCCCTGCTGGCTTGCCCACGGACAAGCGCAAAGAGATGATTTTCTGCGCCACCGCGAGTCAGTGTAGTAATGACATGAAATATCTTCAAGATAAAAAACTCAGAGAAAATCCCAGCCAGAGACAATTTCGAGAAATGTACTGCAGAAGCCCGTGCTACCCGAACATATAACCAGTGAAGAGCACCACGAAGCAGTCTGGTTGTCTAGTAACAAAGGCGGTTCAGGCGAGCCTGACATACTGAGATAATGCAGAAAAAAATCTCTGGTTATCTAGAAATACGAACAACATTCCCATAGACACTTTCAAGCTTTCTCAGCTCTCACAAAATGCATGGTAGTGGCTCTCCCTAGTCGTGGCCTATCGAGCTTACTTAAAAGGGCCGCCATACCAGGCAGTTTTGAAAGGCCATGATAAAGGCCTAAGACCTGCAGCCGGCTGATAAGCCAACCGTCGACGGGATAGACATCAACTCTGCTAAAGCCAGCCTCTGCGAAAAGAAGTGCAATCCCTTCGTGGGTAAAGCGCCAGTAGTCACCGTAGTCACTATGGCGGTTGCCCAATCGCCAGATCCCTTCATGGCAAATCAGGGGATTGTCTCGAACTTCTGATTTTCCATGATATGAAATGTAAAAAGGCACCGATACGATGGCTATCCCATGAGCTTCTAGGACCCGGTGGATTTCGCCAACTGCCTGCCATGGGTGCTGTATATGTTCAAGAACCTCCATGCATATCACACTGCCTACGCTGCCATCCCGAACATCACGCATATTCTCAATGTCACAATCGAAGTCGCACCCCCCCATCTTACCTAGATTGTCTGGATGGAAACCGCTGGCGCGATATTCCTTCTCGTCGAACAGATGCCGAACCAGTCCCACCTCTTTTGCGAAACGGCCACTGGTCCCGAGATCATATACCGGTGGCTTGGCCGCAGCCTCAGACATGAGCCTCACAAAGGTGGGAAAGAAGGGATGGCGAACGTCAAGCACTGCGACACCACCTTACTGGTGGAGGGATGAAGCGCAGGAGTAAGCCCATGTGCTTACCTGCAATCTGACAAAGGGCTTCATGACTAGGGCCGGGTATCAATGGAAGCCAACGCAAGAGTGTCAGCATGACCAACAGATAGGTGGCAATACCAGTAACAAGTCGGAGCGTGGGGAGCGCTTGAGCGAAGAGGGCCTGCGTTCCCCAGGAGAGGGCACAAGCCACACCAGCTGCGACAACGATTCCCAGCGGGCGTGATTCGGGTGGCACTAAATCCTGCCGGAAGGCTCGACCGATCAGGATCATGCAGATGGCAATACGTGCCAATCCCAACAACACGAGCAATATCTTCAAGTCCACTCCGCGGGCCGAGAGGATAATCAGCAGAGAAACCACACTCAACACCACATTAGAAACCATCAACCATCGATACTGATCAAGCGTGAGCAAAGCAGCCCCCCAGATCATGCGAACGCCAGATTCTAAAAAGAGAGGGAACAACCAGACCGCGGCGATTGGCACAGCATCGCCATACGACTGGCCAAGCAGAAGTGGCAAACCGAGCGGCAACACTACCGCGATACCACCAGCCGCACCTGCAAACAATACGGTCATCAAGCCCCCAAGCCGAGCAATCTGGCGTCTGAATCGCACTGTGTCGACTCGACTTTCGTTCAGTAGAGGAAAAACAAGATTGGAAATCGGCAAACCCACGATACTGATGGCTTTCTGCAAAAGATCGGTTGCGATAGCGAGCATCGCAAGTTCATGGCGGCCGTAAGCACCGGCCAGCACCAACAGCAGGAACGGCCCCCCGCTCAAAGACGTCGTCAGCTTGTCGAACAGGGCAACCAGACCGTGGGTCTGCGCCGCATTGACCATACCGTCCGGCAGTGGTGCCTGTTCCAGACGGAATTCCATGGAAGCCGCGCGATGTAATAGGAGTGTTTCAACCATGGCCACGGCAAGCAGCGCGGACACCAACACGACAGGCTCGCGAACGAGTCCAGCGAGAACGCCAAGTGCTAACGCACGAACAATCGTCATGGATTGACTCAGCAACAAGACCCGCCCATGTCGAAAAGCGGTGATCATGGCACTGCTCGCGAGTTGCCCATGCAGCATGACACCTGCGAGCAGCCCAACTAGGCCAAAGGCAACCGACTGCCACCTGTCGAGCGGCAACCCTGCAGCCTCCGCCCATCGCGGCCCTAACAAAATAAGGGGAATCGTGAGCGCAAGTGAGACAGCCCAGCGACGAAACTGTAACGCCCGGTAAAAGCTTTCACGTGCTTTTACTGCTTGGGCCTCGTGCAGATAACGTCCCAACCCGACATTGCAGCCGCTTTCGCCGAGAATGAGCAACCACGTTACTAGCGCCATAAGGGTTGCGTAATCGGCATACCACTCTGGCCCCAGCCAACGTGCAATGACAACTGAGGCAATTACCGCAAGCACAGTGCCCGTGGGTGCCAGAAGCAGATTAGCCCGTGCGGCCGAACGGATGCCCGACATCACTTTTGCGCCACGACAAAATAGGCCAACGGATACCGTTGTGCTGATACCCCAGGTCTCATGCGGACATACACAATCTCCAGCATCATGAAGAATGCGTATACTGGCAACCTAAGCATTCGATTGACAATCGCAAATCCGAGGAATTCAGCCACCACGAAAAACAAACCACCTATCGGCTCGATTTCGATCGTTGAGAAACCAGATCCGATGAATATCCGTCCAAGTGAACTTTTCGTATAGCGAAAATAATCGTCAACGAGAAATTTTTCCGTCTGATGGGTGTGCATTGGAAAGATGAACGGAACATACACCAGCGCCCTTCCTCCAGGTTTCAGGATGCGGTGCATTTCATCGATGACATGCTGGTAATCGAAGACATGCTCGAGCGTGTTAAATAATATCGCGACATCCGCACAACTGGTGACGAATGGGTAAGTAGTTTCGAGGTTGCCGACTACGGTGGGCCTCGCCTCCTCGATGCGATCCATGTTCACGAAAGCCCCCCGAATCGTCAGGAGGTTCTTGTAGGAAGGACTGCCACCGCCCCCGAGGTCGATAACTCTGCCTATCAATGGTGGTTCCGCTTCCAAACGGGAATTAAGCAGAGCCCGCGTCAGCGTCTTGCCACGCCATATCCATTTCAAGAGTGATTTAATCGGGAAGAGCGGCATGGCGGATATCGGATCAGAGAGCAAACGCTCCCGCTACCTCGAGCACGGTCTCAATCACGCGTTGCGCGGCTATATCATTCATACTGGGGTAGATCGGTAGCGAGACCACCCGCTCGAACTCACGGTTGGCAACGGGAAACATCGCCGGATCGAGACTGTAGCGCTCGCGCCAATACGGGTGCAGATGCAGGGGAATGAAGTGCACGGAACAACCCACGCCACGTTGCGCCATCTCTCGGATAAACTGCTCGCGGTCGATACTCAGACGTTCCAGATTCAACCGCAGAACATAGAGATGCCACGCATGCCTGTCGCCGGGATGGCGCTGTCCCGGAACCTCCAACGCGGGATGTCCGGCAAAGGCGGAATGGTATTGACGCGCTATGGCCGCGCGCCGGTCCTGGAACAACTGCGCCTTGGCCAGTTGGGCCAAGCCGATGGCGGAGGCAATATCAGTGAGGTTGTATTTGTAGCCGGGGGCGACAACCTCGTAATACCAAGATGGGTTGGTAGAGGTATAGCGGTTCCACACATCGCGGCTGATGCCATGCAGGCGCATAAGCCTGATGCGGTCGGCGAGCCTGGCGTCCTCAGTGGTCACCATGCCGCCCTCGCCGGTGGCGATGGTTTTGGTGGCGTAGAAACTGAACACGGACGCATGGCCTACCGTGCCGATGGTGCGCCGACGTCGTTCGGCATCTTGCACGCCGCGACTGACGACGCTGGTCGGGAAAGCGTGAGCGGCATCCTCAATCACCATGAGACTGTGTACTTCGGCCAGCTGTAGGATGGCATCCATTTCACAGGCTTGGCCGCCAAAATGAACCGGCACGATTGCCTTAAGCTTAGTGCCATGCGCACGCTTTAACTCGACAATGCGTTGCTCCAGTTGCTCGACGTTGATATTGAGCGTGTCGGCCTCGACATCGACAAACACCGGGTGGCCCCCCAAATAACGCGTCACCTCCGCAGTAGCGGTAAACGTCCACGTGGGTGTCAGGACGAGATCTTCCGGCCCGATACCCGCAGCTTCCAAACCAAGATGTAATCCACCCGTGGCCGAATTGACCGCTAGTGCGTGTCGCGCCCCCACTGCTTTGGCGAAGGCCTGTTCAAACTCCTGCGTCTTGGGCCCAGTGGTCAACCAGCCGCTACGCATGGTGCTCACAACGGCCTCGATCTCCTCTTCGCCGATACTGGGCAAAGCAAATGGGATATAATTCTCATTCCTATTGGAATCGGCAGCCATGTTCGCTACTCCGGTTTCCTGGCGATCAGACATACAGCACGATTCACAAACCAGGCGGTAGGCAGGGCTCCGCACAGCCGACGGAGCAGTCCAGCTGACCAAGGCATTTGAGCGAGGCGCCCGGACCGCTCCGCCCAAGGCTCACCAGCAGCCTTACCCGAGAGATAGTCCGCATATACATCCTTCATCTGAACAAAACCGGCACGGCGAAAATGCTTCATAACAATCCAGCGATTCATATAATGCAAATGATCAAGAAATTTCGGGGAAGCGCCCCTTGCGCTAACGTATGACTTGGCTAAAGGTTTCGGCATCATGGGCAGCCAAGCCATCTTGTAGTGACCTTCAAAGGGGCAAAGGTTGTTTGGCACCTCAAAATAGGCGTAGCCGCCTGACTTGAGAACACGAAATGCCTCTTCCACCACGCGTTCTGCATCAGTGACATGTTCTAAGACTGCGAGACTGATCACAAGGTCAAACGAGTTGTCACCGAACGGCAACCGCTCCCCCTCCCCTTGCTGAAAGTGCACGTTCTTTAACCCGTGTCGATCCGCCCGCATGACGGAGGCGGTCACTCCGCTTTCGCTCGGCTCTATACCCTCCATCTCGATGCCTTCAAGCCCTAATGCGACACTCAGGCCTCCCGCACTGCTTCCAATATCAAGACCGCCCCTTGGCCTAACCGGCAGAAGATTAAGAAGAAACCGAACTTTCTCTCGATAAAGATCCTCTTGCTTCAAATAACTTCGCACCCGCCCCTGTAGAACCTCTGGATTCATCGGCCCAAGCGCCTCTTGAAATTCCGCGATCCATTGCTGAACCACGCCGGAAAATTTTGCTTCGTCAAACATCAGGAGACCGAGCCAAGAAAAGAAAATGGGGTTGTTTCACCCCTCGCATTCAGCCGGCAGTATGGAATCAGGGTAGGCGCCGCTTGTAAAAATCGAAGGACGTCGCCCAAGAAACCTAAATTCATTGAGAACACCCCAAGAAGGAAATCCAGCGAGAAAGTTCGTTGTCCACCTACCAACGGTCGCGCCAAAAACTGAATTGTCCCTTGGGTATAGGTAGCCGAATCCATCATCAGAATTTCTTTTCAAATATAAACATTGCTGCCCAGGCGCTAAGATTTTTCGAAATAAAGCTGAGGCCAATATCAGCCAAGAAGGTCCGACGCCCGCCAGCTAGTACCAATTCCCTCATACGAAGATTGTGTTTCTGCGTCATTTTCTCGCAAAAGGCTCTGGAACTAGTGTACGACGTTAGCCATCGATGTCGATCAAGAATAGGATCCTGCGTGAGCCGGTATTTCCCCATTTCTTTCCCTGCTAGATAGGAAAGCCGGTGTTTCCAATGATACATATTGGGGAAAACCACAACTATTTGGTTTCTGGCTACCCTGACCAACTCATCAAACACGTACCAGATGTTGTCAGTGTGCTCGAGAAGGTCAAGTGCTACAACCGCATCGAACGAATTATTTCCAAACGGGAGGCCCTCTTCGGCATTACAGACCTTGCTCACTAATTCTCCCTGAACAATATCCACTCCGGTATACTTAATATTACCGTTTAAACTCTTGCGAAGCACACCATCTCGACACCCTACATCAAGAACACTATGCGTTTGCGGAGGCAGAACCTCTTGAACTAGCCGGTATTTGTCATAGATCATGTACATAGAAAATCCGTAGATTGAAGGTTATTTTACTATACTCGTTTTTTTTTCCGTAAGATGATTGTCCACCCGATAACATCACGCGGAGGCAGGAGTAGGTCTAAAACGCATGAGACCATAGCAACCGCACGATTCCTGAAGTAGAATCGGGTTCCCCAATACCCCTCCAGTTCAAGCTCCAATTCCTCTCCTCTCATATAATTTTCCACAGGCTTGCCAAGCAGCTTGATAAAAGCGGAAGGAGGATAGGGTCGAATGTGACTAAAGGTCCCCCAAACGTTGTTGACTCCAGGAGTTGTCAGAAATACGATGCCCCCGACCTTCACAGTTCTCGCAGCTGCCCTCAGAAATCGAATCGCATCCACTGGAGCAAGGTGCTCGATAAATTGAGCAGCATGCACGGCATCGAAACTTTCTTCGGGGAAGCAGAGCGCCAGGGCATCCATACAATGAACATTAAGCCCTTTATTGCGGCAGTGACTCACAAGGTTGTGATCTATATCAATACCAACGAATCGAACTGGATCTTTGCTTACAAACTCACCAGCTCCTGTTGCAACATCTAAGACACGAAGCCCGGCAAGATACTTGGTGTAAAAGGGATCAGCTCTGTATCGCCAGGCTAGACGAAGGTACTCAAGCACACGCATCGGTAGTCTAAGCTCCGGTCTTCAATGAGTTTCGCGGCTTTAACAAGGCGGCTGGATTTCCCGCAATGATCATGTTTCCCGGGAATGTCTTTGTCACAACACTTCCTGCCCCAATAACGGTACCAGGGCTGACATCCTCCATGACAATAGAGTGCGCCCCAACCCACACGTTATCACCGAGATGGAGCTGCCTCTTTGATCCCCCCTGCAGCCGCATCGGGATCTCAAGATCCTCGAATGTATGTTGTGTCTTCCCGCTCAGAAGCACGGCATGGTTACCGGTCATGACATCGTTCCCTATCTTCGCCCATCCCACCCAATTCGCCACTCCGAGCGTGCAGTAGTCGCCCACTTCTGTTTCGCTCGTCCGAATGACCGCAAGCCAATCAACGATCAGCTTTTTCCCACATCGCTTCAGCGTCTGTCTATACCAGACCCGCCGAAGCAGGATACCTGACAAACCGGGAATCAATGAGAGCAGCTGACTAATAGCTGTAAACCGGCTGTATTCCGGCAATGGGAGTTTGGCCCAGATGAAACATGGGACTAGTAAGACGAAACAGACGGCTTCAATGAGTCGAACAAAGAGGGCCCTCATGCGGCCGCTACTTTATGGTTCGTCATAGAGCGCAAGATCGTGGTGAGTAGGGAAATGAGTCCGTTAAGCGAATGGTCACGCACTGCCACCTCGGCCATTCGCTTACCAAGCATCGCACGTCCAGCTTCGTCAAGAGCAGCCACCCATCGGAGCTTTGCAGCAACATCCTTTGGCATTGGCGTGACGCAACATTCTGAAAATCCCTCATGCTTAGCAATAGCACAAAAGGCTTCATTGCTGCTCAAAACCGGGCAGCCACTCATCATGGCCTCGACAATGGCTTTATCAAGGCTGCCCGTGCGACTGAGATTCACGAAGACGTCTGCGTTGTTGAGAAACTGACGAATCTGTACCGGCTCAAGCCTGCCATGGAAGCAGATCTTTCCGCCATTCTTCAAGCATTGCGCTCGCTGTCTGAGCTGAACAAAATAGTTTTCCTCCAAGGGCGAAGTTGGTCCGCCGACAAGGTCAAGCCTCCATCGCCGAGAACTCGGCTCTTTCCACTGTTCAAGAGCATCTAATAGGGCATCCAGCCCTTTCACTGGCGAGATTCGCCCGACAGACAGAATCCGAAATTCGCCATTATCATGCCGCCTGATCGAATCTTGGGCAAACGCCCCCACCTCGACCCCCTGACCAATGTAGGTGACCTTGTGCGAGGGGATCCGAAATCCCTCGGGCGTTGAACTTACCACTCTGTCCGCTGCTACATGTGCAATTCGTAGCCCCATCGGCACTGCCCCGTGTGCATACCAGAGAAGATTCTTGACACCCAATAGTTTGCCAATTGGCCAGAAGAGAACTGCAAAGCTATGGATCATATGGGTAAATGCCACATCGATCGACTTCCGACTCAGGATGGTGAACAGGATTCGATAGAACTCGATGACGCGTCGTGGCTCTGAGAATCCCTTTTCACGTCCCACAGACCACACGGTCACATTGGACGGCAACTCATGTGGGCCTTCATACATCGTCACAACATCAATGTGCGAAAAATGGCGCGCAAGCTCTTCGATCCAGCGCAACCCAAACGCAAGCGTCACATGGGTTCTATCTGTCGCAAGATTAAACAGCAACAGGTTCACCCTGATGCCTCCGTATAGCCTGAGCGCAGAGTTGCCGCAATCCGGATATGATGTTGGCACGGCTCATGTGCGCACCCACCATCTGTTGCCCATATTTCCCCATCTCATCGAGCTGCCGGGAGTTCTCGCAAAGCTCCAACAAGGCCCGTGCGAACGCGTCCAGATCGCCCGTTGGCACAATTCGTCCTGAACGCATGTCCGCAACAACTTCTCTCGCGCCGGCTGTATCAGTTGTCAGGACCGGGGTCCCTGCGAGCAACGATTCAGTGAGCACGCGAGCTGAACTTTCTATGTCCGAACTCAGGAGAGACAAATCTGCCGCCTGATAATAAGCCGCCAATTCCGTATTTGGAACCCACCCCAGCCACCGGACCCATTCTGCCGTAAAGCGCTGCTCGAGCTTCTTCCGCAAGCTCCCATCACCTACTACTGCGAGCACGACGCCGTTCATACTCTTGACGATCCTCTCGACCGCTTGCAGCATTAGCTCCATGTTCTTTTCTGATTCTAGCCGTGCCACGGCAAGAAGGAGCGGTCCATTGCGGTCGCCAAGTAGTGTGCGCCGAACAATTGCTGCCTTGGCTGCTGGCTGCACAAGCATCTCTGCATTGGTGATCAAGAAAGGAATGAAGGACGCTTGCGGGAATCCGCTGGCTTGGAGACGCTGCATTACGGCCAGGCTATCAGCGCGGATCGCATCGGCCTGTTTGTAGACTGCTCTCCCGACCACATCGGCAAGCCGATTCACTAAGCTGGCTGATGCCCACGCAGGATTTGCAACCTGGTCGGTGAATGCGCCGACAATCAGCGGCACGCGGTAACGACGTGATAGCCATAGCCCAACGAGCCCACACAATATCGGCTCTTGTGCTTGAATAATGTCGATCTTCTCCTGTCGTAACACTCGACCGGCCGCTCGGATAGCCGCAAAGGGAAATATTGCCCAGTGATGGACAGGGACCGGGATGACTCTGACCAGGCCATCGCCGAGCACCAACCACTCTCGCCGGCTTGTTGGCGGCGCTTTTACGAGATGAGTAATCTCGGCAGGAATTTCCTGCGCGTATAGAACTTGTCGAATTTGGCTTTCGCTCCCCCCCTGCTCTTCGAGTAGGGCACGATCTAAACCAATGTTTAGGATTCTGAGCGGTGATAATGTGCTCATCCTGGCCCCGCGACACCAGCGGCTTCACTCAACACACGTGTGATTTCCTGAACCATACGCCCAGAGGAGAATGAATCAGCAACTTGACGCCTACCCGCGTCTGCAATGCGTGACCGAAGCACAGTATCAGCCAGTAACGTCTTGATAGGGGCAATCAAACTTTGCTGATCATTCCAAGAGACCAAATAGCCGTTTATACCTGTTTGAATGGTTTCGGAAGTACCTCCCACATCCGTAGCGACGACAGGAACCCCAACCGCTTTGGCCTCCAAGATCACGTGCGGCAACCCCTCATAACTCGAGTTGAGTACAAACACACGACCCCGGCGTATTTCACCGGCGACCTTATCAGCCGGGACATGCCCTGCAAAACTTACCAGATTACTTGCTCCTAGTTTATGGACCAACATTTCCAGCTCTGCCCGGAGTGGCCCATCCCCTACAATCCGCAAGCTCCATCCATGGTTGAAGGCCACCGTAATTAGCTCTGCGAGTCCTTTCCATGGCACCAATCGGGCTACGGTCACCAAATCAACGTCCGGCTTTTCATCATACTCGGATTCTTCATTTTGGCCATGAAGTCGAACACTGTTATAGATGACCGGAATACGCTCAGGGGGAACGCCCCATTTCGAAACAATGAGCGCCAGATATTGGCTGGGCACAATTATCCGGTCAGCCTTCCGCATATACCATCCCTGGAGTTTCTTGAACATCTCCCAGTGCAGGCCTTGAGATTTCCCCTGAAATGATTCGAGGCTATCGCAAACGCCCGCTCGTCGTGCCTGCTCCCAGATAAGGTCTCCCACAACCTTGACCACAATCGGACGGGAAGACAGCAGCTTGCAGGCAATAACACCTTCCAGCACCAGTCCGTTCAAAAACACGACATCTGCCTTCTGTGCCATTGCCCGTATTAGACGGATCGTCCGGACTATTCGTCTTAGCCTCCCCTGGCCGCGTAAAATACGGACAACCCGATAAGGAACTGAGGATTCGCTTTCAATGACATCGCTGAGGGTCACCACTCCAAGAAGATTGTGGTCTTGGGCCAGTGCCTCGGCAATAACTGGGACAAACGTGGCCGGCCCACCATGGTCCGGCGGAAAAATCCCTGTGACCACTAAGACATTCATCCTCTACCCGATAACCCGACAGGTGTTCCTCTGTACCAAGGCCACCATAGAAGCTCTTCACAACCACGTTGAAACCCCTGGAAGGCGATCAACTTGTGGGTGGAACGATAACTCCCTCGGTGACCTGCGGCTATAAAAAGCCCTTTGAGAGGCATGCTTACAGATCCCCTCAAGGCGATCCCTTCTCCATCACGACGAGTATGCGAAAGGCGAGGTATCGACTCAATATGCCCAAGAGACGCTCAAGAGTTAAGACGGGGCGTATCATCCACATCGGCAGCAAAGAAGGGTGCTCAAAGCCTCCGCTGAGCGGGTAGGCGAAAAAGGCCAGTCGGTGGTGCCGGATCTTCTTCAAGGTTGGATATAACTCATGAAAGCGCTGGCTTGATCGCTCAAAGAGAATCGTCGAGAC
>CXWL01013493.1_pt1 | contig 14020 bp, 9 predicted proteins | sample 590931 | NCBI WGS metagenome assembly CXWL01 (sample SAMEA3498368, study PRJEB10139) | groundwater metagenome | biome: water well; material: biofilm material | place: Germany | collected 2015-04-27 | reverse complement strand
CTTTGCGTTAGATGTTTTGGGCAAGTATCCCACCCTGCAGAGCGGAATGCGTAAGGTGAGTTGATTATTTATGGACAAACCCCTCCCCAAACCTGTCAGCCAAGTGTGGCGGCCTGAGTTGGTGCGCCTGCCGAAGATGACCCGCCCGCGCCGACTCTTCCGCGCCTTTGGGCATGGTTTGATAAAACTTGTCGCTAAAATTTGTTTGAACGTAACTGCTGAAGGGCTGGAGAACTTCCCGCAAAAAGGGCCGCTGCTGGTGGTCATCAACCACATTGGCGATTCAGATGTGGCGGCCATGATCTCGGTTTTGCCGTTTCCTCCCGATGCGCTCGGCAAGATCGAATTGTACGATCTCCCCATTCTTGGAAAATTGATCGATTGGTACGGCGTCATCTGGCTGCATCGCGGACGGTCAGACATCCGCGCCTTGCGCGCCGCGTTGGATGGTTTTGCGGAAGGCCGCATCATCATCATTGCCCCGGAGGGCAGGTATTCCGTCACTGGCGCCTTGGAGGAGGGCAGCGGCGGCGCGGCGTTTTTGGCGTACAAATCGGGCGCGCCGATTTTGCCGATTGCCATCACTGGCACGGAGAATGAAAACGTGTATGGGCATCTCAGGCGGTTGCGCCGCGCGCGGGTGCATGTGAAGGTGGGGGAAATGTTTGGGTTGGCTGGGCAGGCGTCGGCCAGGCAGGAGGCGGTGGCTCAAGGGACGCGTCAGATCATGGCGGCGTTGGCGTCTCTGTTGCCCGAAAAATATCGTGGGGTTTATCCATCAGCAAGTTGATGGATTCCAGAAGCACACCTACAATCTTGTAAATACGCCGGCAAAAATTAGGGCTATAATTCAAAAAAATGGAATTCATTTTCACGCTCCTTGCAGGCATCGCATTTCCCGCCCCGCCCACCCTTGCAGGCTGGTTTGTGTGGACGTGTCTGCTGGGGGTGGCGGCCTACGCTTTGTTTCACTGGCGGGTGTACCAGCCCGCCTGGAAAAGACGTGAATGGGGGCTTTTCGTTGTCTTTTTCATTTTGATTCCAGCCACTACATTATTTATTGGATTAAGACTGACTTCCGCTTCAGCCCGACCGTTGCCCGGGGTGCCCGCCGATGCGCCCGGTTCTGCGCTGATGGTTTTTTCTGCCATCCCCTGGCTGTTGGGCGGCGGTTTGCTGGGGCCTGTGGGCGCGGCGGTACTCGGCGCGTTTGCGGGCTTGCTGCGCGGCGCGTGGGATACGTATTCGCTCTTTTCGATTCTCGAACTGGCTTTGATGGGCGCCTTTTTTGCGGTCAACATGCGCCAGAGATACCGCACCTCGGCCTACAAGCTGTTACGCCAGCCGATTGTAGGCGCGTTGTTGTTGATTCCCTTCCATTTTCTGTTCTATGTGGTCAGCGCCCTGTTCACCCAATGGGGCGTGGATATTTCCTCGCCGGCCACAGCGCGGCTTGATTTTGCCCTGAGCAATGCCGGCGTTGTGACGCTTGCTTTCGGCGGTGAAATGCTGGCGGGCGGCATTGTGGCGCAGGTCATTTCGATGGCCTTCCCCGCGGCATGGGGCGGGAAACAACCGTTGGCGCCTTCGCCCGGCGAGAAGAGTCTTGAATCCCGTTTTATTTTTGCGGTGGGCACATTCATTTCACTTTTGCTCTTAACTTTATTAATTGGAGATTGGGTGGTGGCTGGGCGTGCCGCGCGCGATATGCTTCAGGATCGTCTTTCCAGCGCGGGAGAATCTGCCTCGCAAAGTGTGCCCTTCTTTCTCGAAACGGGACAGAACCTGGCTGTACAGCTCGCCTCCGACCCGCGTTTGCTGGAAGCAACCGGGGATGAATTAAAATCCATTATTGGTTTGCGCATCAAGGCGGTTCCGTATTTCGATCAGATTTTTGTTTTGGATGTGAATGGCAAAAATTTACTGGCGGGGTATCCTGAAACTGCGGTTACAGGATTTAAGCTTTTCCCTGATGAAGAAACAGGGATTTTGCTGGCCTCCAACGGAGTGTTGACCCAGATATATTCGATCCCGCCATTCTCGGTGGGCGATGTTTCGCGCGTGTCTTTTTTGGTTGCCATTGTGGACGCCGGGCAGGTGCAGCGTATTCTGATTGGCCGCACCACGCTGGAGACCAATCCGCTGACCCTGCCGTTGATTGAAAGCATCAACCATATGGTCGGGCTTGGCGGTACGGGCTTTTTGCTGAACGAAAATAACCGCATTCTTTATCATTCCGACCCTGCGCAAGCGCTGACAACCTACAACGGCCAGCGCGGCAGCGAGGCGTTCTTCTACGATGATACCGCTGCAGATGGCACGCGTGAACTGGTTTATTATCAGCCAGTCCTTGGGCGTCCGTGGGCAATCGTGTTGAAAGTCCCTGCCCAGCAGGTGCAACAGTTCGCGCTGGATATTGCCCTGCCGCTCTCGTTGATGATCATCTTCCTGGCATTCGTTGCCATGCTTTCATTAAGGCTTGGTTTGCGAGTGGTAACCGGTTCCCTGCAAAACCTTGCCGCTGAAGCCAACCGCATTGCACAGGGCAACCTCGATAACCCCCTGCAAGTGGAAGGGGTGGATGAGGTCGGTCAATTGCGGGGCGCGTTTGAGCAAATGCGTTCCAGTTTGCAGGCGCGGCTGGAGGAGCTTAACCGTCTCTTGCAGGTCAGCCAGGATGTGGCATCCAGTTTGGAGATGCAGGATGCGGTCAAGCCGGTGCTGGAGGCGATCCTTTCTACAGGCGCGAACTCGGTCAGTGTGGTGCTCTCGCCGAGCATCCTTCCGGATACCTTTGTTGAATTGCCTTCCCGCTTTGCGTTGGGCCCCGCGCAGGATAGCTACGCCCATCTCGATGACCAGATCCTCGACCTGGCACAAAGCCAGGAAAAAATTGTGCTGCCCAATGTAGGCCGCACCCGCGAGCTTACTCTTGACCCTGCCAGGTCACAACCGCTGGCGTTGCTGGCAGTTGCGCTGCGCCATGAAAATCGTTATTACGGCGTGGTGTGGGCTGGCTTTGAACAGCCGCGCAAATTCTCCGATTCGGATGTCCGCTTTGTGACCACGCTGGCGGGTCAGGCGGCGCTTGCCGTAGCGAACGCCCATCTCTATTTGAATGTAGAAGCCTCTCGAAGACAGTTGGAGGCGATTTTAAATTCCACGCCGGACCCGGTCATCGTGACGGATCATCGCAACCGACTACTGCTTGCCAACCGAGCGGCATCCTCTGCGCTGGGGCAGGGCATGGACGATGCCGCCAGCGGCATGGAAACCGAAAAGGTTATCAAGCTCAAACCCCTGCTGGCTTTGTTACAGACGGCCACCACCGAGCTTCAATCCACCGAGCTTGTGCTGGCGGATAAACGCACCTATCTTGCAACCGCTTCCTCTGTCACCGTGGATGGAAGGCAGATCGGGCGCGTGTGCATCATGCGCGACGTGACTCACTTCAAGGAATTGGATTCGCTGAAATCCGAATTCGTGGCAACCGTCAGCCATGATCTGCGCTCCCCGTTGACGTTGATGCGCGGCTATGCCACCATGCTTGAAATGGTCGGCGAGTTGAACGAGCAGCAGCAGGGCTATGTCAAAAAGATCATTTCGGGGGTGGAGAACATGTCCCGCCTCGTCAACAACCTGCTCGACCTGGGCCGCATTGAAATTGGCGTCGGCCTTCAGGTGGAGCACGTCACCGTGTTGGATATTATCGAACGCGCCACCAGCGCTCTGCAATTGCAGGCCTCTCAAAAGAACATTGCTCTGAGCGTTGAACTGCCCAAGGATATGCCCCATGCCGTGGAGGCGGACCAGGCGCTCCTGCACCAGGCGGTGTATAACCTTGTGGAAAATGCGATCAAATACACACCCGATGGCGGACGCGTGATCATCCGCACGGTTTCACAGCCCGGTTATTTGATCTTTGCCATTGAAGATTCGGGGTTTGGAATTTCCGCGGAGGATCTCCCACGCCTGTTCGAGAAATTTTATCGAGGCAAACAGCGCGAAACCCGCAACCAGCCGGGTTCCGGTTTGGGGCTTGCCATTGTCAGTTCGATTGCATCCAATCATGGGGGCCGCGTGTGGGTGGATAGCGCCGTTGGCAAAGGCAGTACTTTCTATTTACAGATTCCTCTTAGCCAGCCCAAAGAATCCAAGTCATCCTAAAAAACGGATTTGTACTATAATCCGTCCCTGTCCTCTCTCAGGGAGGACATAATTTTTGCCGGTAAGTTGGTAATAAACATGATCAATCAGCAAGACAATTCACAAACCTCCATTATCGAACGTACGGCGGATTACAAGCCGCCTCATACATGGCGTTCATGGCTCATCGGACGCCCACTCTCCACCGCAGATGCAGCCCATCAAACCATCGGGAAAGTAGTCGGCCTCGCGGTCTTCGCTTCCGATGCGTTATCCTCCACAGCCTATGCAACGCAGGAGATCCTTGTAATCCTTGCGGCGGCAGGCACAACAGCTTTTGGATTTGTATTTCCAATTTCAATGGCAATTGTGGCCTTGCTTGCAATTGTTACCATTTCCTACGAACAGACCATCCATGCCTATTCGGATGGCGGCGGCGCGTATATTGTCGCCCGCGATAATCTTGGCGAATTACCCGCCCTGATCGCCGGCGCATCCCTTTTGATAGACTACATCCTCACTGTGTCGGTTTCCATTGCATCCGGCGTTGCGCAGATAACGTCGGCTTTCCCGGAGATATATACCTATCGGGTTGCGCTTGCTGTGATATTCATCATGTTCATCATGTTGATGAACATGCGCGGTGTCAAGGAATCCGGCGTGGCTTTTGCCGTCCCTACCTATTTCTTTGTAGTCATGATGATCGTGACGGTGGGTATGGGATTGTTCCGCTTTTTTACAGGGACATTGGGATCGGTGGTCGACCCCCCCGAACTTGAATCTCTTCATGGCGCGGTAACTGCCATAACTCCGTTTTTGATTTTGCACGCATTTGCCAGCGGTACAACCGCCCTCACTGGTGTGGAAGCGATCTCGAATGGTATTACCGCATTCAAGGAACCGCGCAGCAAGAACGCCGGCATTACCCTGATCTGGATGTCCCTTATTCTGGGCTCGCTCTTTCTGGGAATTTCCTTCCTTGCCAAGGAGATTGGGGCAGTTCCTTCCGAAAGTGAAACGGTCATTTCCCAGTTTGCCCGCACAGTCTATGGGGATCGAGGATTCTTCTATCTTCTCTTGATTGGCGCGACCGCGGTGATCCTCATTATGGCCGCGAATACTGCCTTTGCGGATTTCCCGCGTTTGGGCGCGCTGGTTGCCAAAGATGGCTTTTTACCCCGTCAGTTAACCTATCGCGGCAGTCGTCTGGTTTATTCGCGTGGTATTGCAACGCTCGCGATCATCGCTTCGCTTCTGCTTGTAATCTTTAATGCCAGCGTAACGCGTCTTATTCCCCTTTACGCGATCGGCGTGTTTTTATCATTTACCCTTTCGCAGGGCGGCATGACCCTGCGCTGGCGGAAGATCGGCAAGCTGAAGCAGGGCGAGACCAAAACAGAGAGGGGTTCCACGTTGCGTTATGAGAAAAGCTGGCGTTCAAAAATGCTTGTCAACGGGTTTGGCGCCGTTTGTACCTTCGTGGTAATGATGGTGTTCGCCATTACAAAATTCCAGGATGGCGCCTATGTTGTGCTATTCCTGATCCCGCTATTGGTGAGCGTGTTCTGGTTGATTCACCGTCACTACAACAACCTTGCCAAAAAACTTTCCCTCGATAATTTCGGCGTGATTCCGCCGCATACCATCCGCCATCGCGTGATCATGCCGGTCAGCGGCGTGCATCAGGGAACCCTGTCTGCGCTTCGATATGCCCGTATGTTGTCTGATGATGTAACGGCCGTGCATGTTGTCATCGAACCGGCGGATGCGGAAAAGGTGCGTCAGAAGTGGGAGACCTGGGGGGAGGGCGTACGCATGGTCATGCTCGATTCGCCCTATCGCCTTTTTGTTGAACCGATCCTCGGCTATATTTCCGACATTGCGGAACAACGCCAGCCCGGCGAGACCATCACCATTGTGGTGCCTGAATTCATTTCGGACAACCGCATGACCGCCACATTGCATACCAATACAGCGGAAATCCTGCGCGGGCAATTAAAACATCAGCATGATATTGTGATCACAAACGTGCCCTATCACGTTCATGAATTTGATGGGCATGAAGGAGTTGGAAAATGAATTTCATCGTAGTCGGTTGCGGCAGGGTGGGAGCGGAATTATCCTACCGCCTGTTTAAAAATGGACACCAGGTTGTAATCATCGACAGCGACCAGAAGGCTTTTAACCGCCTCCACCCGGACTTTAGAGGGCGTGTCGTTGAAGGGGAAGCTCTCTCCTCTGATTCATTGGAACGCGCCGGTATCGATAAATCGGATGGCGTTGCCGTGGTGACCAACTCAGACACCATGAACGCCGTGATTGGACACACCATTCGCGTGCATTATCCAAATGTGAAGCAGGTCATCGTCCGTAATTATGACCCGGCCATGCGCGAGATGCTCGAAGCCTTTGGCTTGCAGATCGTCAGTTCCACGGCCTGGGGCGCCGAGCGTGTGCAGGAATTATTGATCGACCCCTCCTTTCGCGCGGTGTTTTCCGCAGGCAATGGCGAAGTGGAAATGTACGAGATGTACATCTCGCCAAAATGGGATGGTTTGACCATATCCAATTTGCTGGATGAATGCAGTAATACCATTTGCGCCGCACTCACCCGCGCAGGCCGCGCGGAATTACCAACCCCGAATTCAAAGCTCAAGAGCGGCGATATCCTTACCGTAAGTGCGACCCTCGAAGGCGTGAAAGCCCTGCGCGCAAAATTGCAGGAAGGCAAGGAGGCATAACATGTATGTATTTATTGCTGGCGGCGGACGCACAGGCGCCCAGCTTGCCACACAATTACTGGCTCAAAACTATCAGGTGCGGTTGATCGAGCATCGCCGTGAACTGCTTGCGCGTCTTCATCATGAACTTCCCACCGAAGTGATCTATGAAGGCCAGGCCACCGACCCCACCGTCTTGAAACAGGCTGGCCTGGAAAAGGCGAACGTGCTTGTGGCCTGCTCCAATGACGATGCCGCCAACCTGGTGTTGTGCTACCTTGCGAGAACGATGTTCAAAACCCGCCGCACGGTGGCCCGCATCAACAACCCGCGCAATGCCTGGTTGTTCGACAAGAACTTTCACGTGGATGAGACCATCAATCACGCGGATGTGATGGCACACCTGATCCAGGAGGAAATGTCGCTCGGCGATATGATGACCCTGCTCAAACTACGCCGTGGGCGTTACTCGGTGGTGGAGGAGAAGGTTCCGCCAGGCGCCAAGGCAATTGGCAAGGAACTTAGGGAGTTGGGACTGCCCGATCAATGCATCATCGCCGCCATCATCCGCCACGGACAGATCACCCTGCCGCGCGGCACGACTGCGCTGGAGGCAGGCGACGAAGTGCTGGCCGTGACGGATAGCGAAGGCGCGCAGCAACTGGCCATATTGCTCGAACCGCCTTCAAGACCTGTGCTTGGATAAAAAAATCACCCGATGACTCAAAATCCATTGGGTGATTTTTTTTATTTTATTTATCTCCATCATTGTCAGCCTCGCGCCAGTGCGGTGAGAATCACTAATCTCTAATCTCGGGGGCAGCGACCTTCACCGCACTTGCGCCGCGGCTGTGTGCGGCGAGCAATTTCCGCGCAATGCTATATTCACTTCCCAACCATCTCTTTGATCTGCTCGATGTACGCCAGACTCTGATGCCTGAAATAAGTATTGTACAACTCGGCATAATGTCCGTTTTGAGTTAACAAACCATCATGACTGCCTTCTTCGATAATCGTCCCTTTTTGCATGACAACGATGCGGTCCGCGGCTTTGACGGTGGAGAGGCGATGCGCGATCAGGATACTGGTCGTGTTTTTCAAGATGAGATTCAAGGCCTGCTGAATTTGCCATTCGGTGAACGGATCGATGCTGGCGGTGGCTTCATCCAAAATAAAGATGGCGGGGTTTTGTACCAGCACGCGCATCAACGCCACGAGTTGACGCTGCCCCATGGACAAGCGGTTTCCGCGCTCGCCAACTTCGGTGTGCAGGCCATCAGGCAGGGTTTCCAGCCATTCGCCGTCGCCGATTTTTTTGGCGAGCTTGAGCATCTCCGCTTCGGGGACGCCAGGCGCAGCGTAGCGGATATTCTCGATGACCGTGCCTGAAAACAGGAATGGAACTTGTGACACAATGCCAAGCTGGCGGCGATATTGTGTTAGGTCAAAGGTGCGGATATCGCGCCCATCGATCAGCAAACGCCCCTGTTGATATTCGTAGAATCTTGCGATCAACTTTGCAATGGATGATTTGCCCGCGCCGGTATGTCCTACCAGCGCAAGAGTCTCTCCGGGTTGGATGAGCAGGTCGAAGTCCGTAAGAACCGATTCCTTATCCGAATAGCGGAAGTGCATGTGCTCAAAATTAATCTCACCTTTGAGTCGCGGCACATCCTGTTTTTCTTTTTGAACCACATTTGGGTCGGCATCGATCAAAGCGAAGACGCGCTCTGCGGCGGAAAGCCCGCCCTGGATCTGCGCCCAAAACGAAGTGAGATTTAGAACGGGGAAGAAGAATTGGTCGAGGCTCATGATGAAGAGATACCACGCGCCAATGCTGACCATGCCCTGCGCCGCGCTCAGGCCGCCGACATACACCAGCACGCCGACAAAAATACCGCCAACGGCATTGAGCACGGGGAAGACCAGCGAAAGGATGAAACCGCGCTGCACGTTGACGTGATACGATTGTTGGTTCGATTCGTCGAATGATTTGAAGATGCTTTCTTCCTGCCTGAAATTTTTCGCAATCGAAATGCCGCTGATGGTTTCCTTGATGGCGGCGTTCACATCAGACATGGCTTTCATGCCGCGTTTGGTGACGCGCCGCGCCAGGGCGCGAAACACGGATGCAATCGCAAAGATGATGGGCAGAAAGCCAATCAGCAGGGATGCCAGCCGCCATTCGGTGCGGAAGAGCACCACCGCGATGATGATGGCTTGAATGATCTGCGAAACCACATCCGTGATGATGACGACCAGCTGGCCGAAATCATTTGTGTCGGATGTGATGCGCGAGACGATGCGGCCTGAGGAGAATTGATCGTAGAACGAGAGGTCATGCTCGGCGGCGGCGCGGAAGGCGCGCGCGCGCATATCCAGTACGACATCGCCAACGGCGCGCACGATCAGACTCCGCCGCAGCCAGTTCAGTCCCCACAAGCCGACGCCCACGCCGACAAGCGCCGCGCCCGCCCAGATGATGGATGCGGTGGTCGGCTGTTCCTGAATCAAATCCACCATGCGGCTGACAACAACGGGCAGCGCCGCGCCGATGAAGGCCAGCGCAAGAATGGTGATGGAGGCGTACATAAGCCGCGCGGTCTGTGTGTTGAAGTAGTTGACCATGCGGCGCACCAGTACCCGGTCGGTGTACTGGCGGTCATATTTTTCGTCGTTAAGTCCTGCGAAGAAACCCATGGTTTAGCCTTTAGCTTATAGCTTTTAGCGGTTAGCTCTTGGCGATTTGTTCTTCCTAACCGCTAATTGCTAATGGCTAATCGCTGCTCCTTAGTCCCTAAAAATTCTCGAATACGCTTCGGATGTTTTCATTAGATCATCGTGAGCGCCGATGGCGGCGATGGAGCCTTTGCGGAGGACGATGATGAGGTCTGCCCATCTAATTTGCGAGAGGCGGTGCGTGATGATGAAGGTGGTGCGTCCGCGCGAGGCGTTGGAGATGGCGCGCTGAATTTTATCTTCGGTGGCTGAGTCAATCGCGGAGGTGGAATCGTCCAGCACGAGCACACGCGGGTCGGTCAGGAAGGCGCGGGCGAGGGCAATGCGCTGACGCTGCCCGCCGGAGAGAGTCACGCCGCGTTCGCCGACGGTGGTGGCGTAGGTCTGGTCGAAGTCGAGGATGAAGTCGTGCGCCTGCGCGGCAATGGATGCGGCCATGATCTCATCTTTCGTTGCTTCGGGTTTGCCGAAGGCGATGTTGTCGCTGAGCGAGCGTGAGAACAGGAAGATATCCTGCTCGATGATGGAGATTTGCTCACGCAGGGAGGCGAGATTCCATTCGCGCACATCTACGCCGTCTACGAAGATTTGGCCTGAGGTGACATCATAGGTGCGGTTGATCAACTTCGCCAGCGTAGTCTTGCCTGCGCCCGTCTGCCCGACGATGGCGACGGTTTGACCGGGCTTCACTTTGAAGGAAATATCCTTCAAGATAAGCTCGCCTTCGTCCTGTCCCTCTCCTTCACCTCTTGCCCCTTTCCCGCTGGGAGAGGGGTTGGGGTGAGGGTAGCGGAACGAGACGCCGCGAAACTCAATTTCGCCGACCATGCCCGAGGTCCGGCCTGAGGCGTTTTGGTCAAGTTTGGTCTCGCTTTTGATGAGTTCCAAAATGCGGCGGGCGGAGGAAAGTCCCAAAGAGATTTGTGAATACGCCCAGGTGGAGGTGAAAGTGGGGAAGCCCAAAAGCTGTAACATGCCGAAGTAACCAATGACCGCGCCGATGTTGATGAGGCCTGCGCGGTACAAAATCAACGCATGGACAAGCCCGCCTGCGAAGGCGAGACCCAGCAACAGCATGGCAATGTAACGCGCTTCGAGATCGCCTTGCAGCACAAAGGCGTTGCGCACTTCGCGGGCGTTGGTGGAGAAGCGTTCCACTTCCGCGCCTTCCTGCGCCGCGCCTTTCATGATCTCCACGCCATCGAGCGACTCGGAAAGATGAGTGTTCATCTTGCCAAAGGAGCCGCGTACTTCATCGGTGATGGGGGCAAGCTGTTTGAGATAACGCGCCAGCGCAATAAAATAAATGACCGTGAAGATCAGCGGCGTGATGATGAGTGAGATGTGATAACGCGGCGCGAAAAAGATCGGCATGAGAATGAACATGAACGAGCCGACCACCAGGTTCACGCCGGGGCTGAACATGTAGTTCACTTCACGCACATCGTTTGTGGAGCGCGCCATCGTATCGCCGACGGGCTGTAAATTATGAAAGGTCATGCTTTTGCCGAGCAAAGAAAGATACAGCTCGTCGCGGATGTCGCGTTCCATTTTTTGNNGGGCGTGTGTGAGAGAGGATCCAGCGCACCGCCGAGGAGTGGTCAAATTTATTTTTACGGTGCAGCGTAAATTCTGCGGGGATGTTCAATGAAGTCATAGAATGATTGTACCATTTTGAAAAAGACAATTTCGCACCCTTTGATTCGGGCGGGTGTTCTATTATTTAGACTGGCAATTTCGCCAGTCACGCAATCAACTCAAAGGAGAGTGTGAAATGCCCGCTACTATTTCTGGTTGGTGTATGGCTTTGTTCTTCCTCTGGTTTGGCTTGTCGGCTTTTGTGCCCGCCCTCAATACAGACATGTTCAAAAAAGTAGGCGCAGTCCTCGCCATTCTCACTGCCGTGCTGCCCTTCATCGGCATGTAATCCTTGCGTCGCAAATACAACACGGCCTCCCGTTAGGGAGGCCGTGTCATTTAAGTTCCGAAAATACTTTCGCGCAGTTTAGCGAATATGCCCAATCCAGGTTTGGATAATCCCACCAGGCGGATAAGACAGCATGGGCCGTTGACCACTGGATGATTTTTCCCCGCTCCCAGCCCAATCTCTCCCTGAAGATATCAATGCGCCTCTCTGTCTTAATCTGAAAATTGACTCTGTCCGAAAGGCTTCTCCACGGGTTTATCATCAGCGGCCCGATCTCATACCCCACAGGCCCGATGACTCCCTTCGGGTCAATCGCCAGCCAGCCGCGTTCTTCTGATTTCAAGATATTGAAGTGGTGAAAATCCCCGTGAATGAGTCTCACATCTTTATCTGCGAATAACTCCGGCAAAAAGGATTCGACCCGTTCGAAAATTTCCTTCGGAAATAGCCCCGTCCCGCCGTTGAAGTGCGGACGGATATTTTTTAACGCATCGAACCAATCGGATAATTGAATAAAACTCTGGAGTCGAACAGCTTGCTGTTCGACAGCGGGCAGCAAGCTGCCCGACTCCAGAGGACGCCAGAGTCTTTGCATCACATCCGCAGCAATGTGCGTGCGTTCGTCGTCATCTTCCAATTCGGCGAGCATGGTTCCGGGGTTGAGTCTTTCCAGCAGAAAAACGCCGCGTTCTTCGTCGCTCTCCAGTAATTGACACGCGCCATTCCCGTTGAATAATTTCAGCGCGGCGATTTCACTTTTCAATTCCCTGTGCGGAACCCCGATCTTCAACATGACGTTCTGCGAATTGGAAGACTGTTTTACAAACGCCACAAAATTGTAGGATAGATTTGGCACGGGGCGAACGTCTGTTAGCCCCCAGCGTTGGGAGAATTCATCAATTAATGCGGGAAGGACAGCGAGGAATTTCTCGCCGTCCTCTTTGAATGTAATGCGAATGGTATTGATGAATGAAGCGGGGAGTTGCATGGTGTTGCGCGAGATATTATCTCGCGTTACTTTGCCCAGCCCAGGCTAATCCGTCCACGTTCGGCTTCAATTTTTTGGATTTCCACGTCAATGATGTCGCCGACTTTGAGGACGGCGCCGTGCGGGATTTGACTCTTGTGCAGAAGTCCATCGCTTTTGATGCCGATGTCTACGAAGGCGCCGAAATCCACTACGTTGCGGACGGTTCCCTTTAGTTGCATACCTGTCAGCAAATCTTCGGCTTTGAGCACATCCGAGCGCAGGATTGGGGCGGGGGTGTCGGAGCGCGGGTCACGGCCTGGGCGGACGAGCTGCTCAAGGATGTCTTTGAGGGTGGGCACGCCGCATTCGAGTTCGGCGGCTAATGTTTCGAGCGGAGTTTTTGAGGTGAGCAATTCCAGGGCGGCGATTCTGTCTGGGATGGACGAATCAACTGTCAGCGCGGCGCGAGCGAGAATGGATTCTGCTATCGCGTAGGATTCAGGATGGATCGCTGATTCATCCAACGGGTTCGCCCCATTTCGAATCCGCATGAAACCTGCCGCCTGTTCATACGCCTTCGGCCCAAGCCCGGTCACTTTGCGAAGCGCGGCGCGAGATTTGAAGGGGCCGTTCGTGTCGCGATGTGTGACGATGTTATTTGCCAGTTTGGGGCCAATGCCCGCGACATGCGTGAGCAATGCGGAGCTGGCGGTGTTGACATCCACGCCGACGCGGTTGACGACGCTTTCGACAACGCCGTCGAGGGCGTGCGTGAGCGCGGTTTGATCGACATCGTGCTGATACATGCCGACGCCGATGGATTTGGGATCGATCTTGACGAGTTCGGCGAGCGGGTCTTGCGCGCGGCGGGCAATGGACACTGCGCCGCGGATGGTGACATCGAGATCGGGGAATTCAGCGCGGGCGAGAGCGGATGCGGAGTAGACCGAGGCGCCGGCTTCATTGACAATTAAATACTTGGTTGCAGGTTGCAAGTTTGAAGGTTTGGAGGTTTTGCTTTTACCTGTTTCCGTGTTTACCTGTTTACCAATACCATTGATAAGTTCGGCGGCGAGCTTTTCGGTTTCGCGTGAGGCGGTGCCGTTGCCAATGGTGATGAGCGTGACGTGATGGCGGTTGATCATATCCTGCAGGGTGTTGATCGAACCCTTCCAATCGTTCTTCGGTTCATGCGGATAGATCGTGCCTGTGTCGAGCAGTTTGCCAGTGGCGTCTACCACAGCGACTTTACAGCCTGTGCGGAAGCCAGGGTCGAGGCCAAGGACAACTTGATCCGCAAGCGGAGCTTGTCCAAGCAGGGCGCGCAAGTTGGTGGCGAAGACTTGAATGGCGTGGTTGTCTGCGACCTCGCCTTTTTCACGGCGGACGTCACGCTCGATGGCGGGCAGTAAAAGCCGTTCAGCGGAATCTTGAATCGCAAGTTCGAGTTGCTCTGCGAAGGGACTGATGATGTCTTCTTCGAATTCGGCTTGAATGGCATTCAGCCAGTCACGTTCA
>CXWL01009414.1_pt1 | contig 14020 bp, 13 predicted proteins | sample 590931 | NCBI WGS metagenome assembly CXWL01 (sample SAMEA3498368, study PRJEB10139) | groundwater metagenome | biome: water well; material: biofilm material | place: Germany | collected 2015-04-27 | reverse complement strand
CGGATAACCTTAAAATTATATGCTATTGATTTTAATAAGTTTCATCAGAGTTTATTAGTGATTTTTCGGTGCTAATCGGAAGTCAACGTAACATTATGTTTTTGAAAGTATTAGTAATCAGAACAAATTAATCCTGACCTATGGACTGGCAGATGGGTCGACAGGTTTCGGACAATGCAGTACTATGTACTATGCAAGTTTAATGTGTACGTACTAAACCATGTATCCACTTTTGCCTGTGGGGCTTGTATTGTATTAAATTTTGTATTTTGATATGCAATCAATGCCCTATCGTAATTCTGCTATGTCTTAGACAAACTTGCTCTTCCGCGAGGCTCTGATTACAAGTATAATTCGTTCACTTTTCCCCATATACCGCCAATTTTCCAGCCTATTGGTGGCCTCTCGAGGATTGGAAAAAATGAAACCGCCTATTCGTATTGCTGTCACTGGCGCAACTGGACAGATTTGCTATAGCCTGCTATATCGCATTGCAGCAGGTGACATGCTTGGCAAAGACCAGCCGGTTATACTGCAGTTACACGATATTACTGATGCACAACCTTTGTTCGATGCCATCGTCATGGAGTTATATGACTGTGCTTTCCCATTACTAGCAAAAATTATCACCACCGATAATCCAGAAGTTGCATTTGATAATGTGGATATTGCTTTGCTGGTGGGGGCACGCCCACGCGGCGAAAACATGGAGCGCAGGGATCTTCTTACAGCCAACGGCCCTATTTTCATTGAGCAAGGAAAAGCACTCAATGCCGTTGCCAAGCGGGATGTTAAAGTCCTGGTGGTTGGCAATCCTGCCAACACGAACGCTTATATTACCTTGAAGAATACCCCCGATCTTGATCCTGGCAATTTCTCAGCGATGTTGCGACTGGATCATAATCGTGCATTATCTCAGGTTGCACTAAAGCTTCAGGTGCCTGTGTCAGATATAAAAAAAATGATTGTATGGGGCAATCATTCCAATACGCAATTTCCTGATTTGAGCCATGCAACCATTGACAATAACAAGGTAACATCCCTGATAGCGGATTCTGCATGGATAGAAAATAATTTTATCCCAACGGTACAAAAACGCGGCACGGCCATTATCGAAGCTCGTCGCGGCAAATCGAGTGCCGCCAGCGCAGCTAACGCCATTATTAATCATATGCAGGATTGGATTTTTGGCACTCCGGATGATAATTGGGTATCGATGGGAGTCCCCTCCAATGGATGCTACGGAATACCCAGTGGAGTCATCTTCAGTTTCCCTGTTACCTGTCAGAACGGTCAGTATAAAATTGTTCAGGGATTGGAGATCAGTGAACGGGACAAAGAAAAAATGCAGAAAAGCTACCAGGAATTGATTGCTGAACAGGAAGCTATTAAGCATTTACTGACTTAACCCGGATATTTCATGAATTGCACACGCTCTCACTTGATTCTTGATTCCACAAGGAATTTTTGCGAGCAGCCGCTTTGCGGCTTGCCTGCTTACCCCGAATCCTCAGTCGAGTGTATGAATAACTACACCGCTTCTTCGAAAAATCCCTTGTGAAATTAATATCCTGCGCGATCATCGTGCGAATTCATGAAATATCCGGGTTAACATGACTTTTTTAAACATACCCAAAGTAATATCTATACGCATTAGATTTTATAAAACCAGAACATAGCCATCTGAATTCTGTGAATACTCCATCCGCTGGTTCAAGATTTCGTGCTGCCCTTACTGCTGAGAAACCATTACAAATTGCCGGGTGTATTAATGCAATTTCAGCTCATATTGCAAAGCAAGTTGGTTTTAAGTCCATCTATCTCTCCGGTGGCGGTGTCGCGGCTGGATCTATCGGCGTACCTGATTTAGCTATCACCACACTTGATGATGTGCTTACTGATGTACGGCGCATAACAGATATTACTGATTTACCCTTATTGGTCGATGCTGACACCGGCTTCGGTAATGCCTTAAATATTTCTCGTACCGTTAAATCCCTGATTAAATTTGGCGCCGCTGCGATGCATATTGAGGATCAGTCTCCAGCCAAGCGCTGTGGCCATCGCCCTGGAAAAATAATCGTAAGCGCACAGGAAATGATTGATCGCATTAAAGCAGCTGTGGATGCACGTACTGATCAAGACTTCGTTATTATGGTTCGTACCGATGCCCTGGCAACAGAAGGCATACAGTCAACCATCGATCGTGCTTGTCAATATGTTGACGCAGGTGCAGACATGATTTTCCCTGAAGCAATCACAGCACTTAGACAATATAAACAATTTTCTGAATCTACAAAAGTACCAGTTCTGGCTAATATGACTGAATTTGGTGTGACTCCTTTATTTACCGTTTCAGAACTTGCATCGGCTGGTGTTTCTCTGATCCTGTACCCTTTATCAGCATTTCGCGCCATGAATGCGGCAACACTTAAAGTTCTTCAGACCATACGTTACGATGGTACGCAACAAGCTGTCGTTAACATGATGCAAACACGTGATGAGCTATATACCCTGCTTGACTACCATACATTTGAAGAAAAACTAGATAAATTATCACTTCAAGTATCTCCAAAGAAATGATGAATACTGATTCTAACGTTCCCAATCCAAAGGTAAAGAAATCGGTAATGTTGTCAGGCATCGAAGCGGGCAATACTGCTATCTGCTCGGTTGGCAAAGAGGGTAATGATTTATTTTATCGCGGATATAACATACATGATCTCGCACAACATTGTGAATTTGAAGAAGTCGCTTACTTACTGCTCTATGAGAAATTACCCAATCAGCATGAATTGAGTAGATATAAATCAAAACTTAAGTCTATGCGAGATCTTCCTGTCAGTTTAAAAACCATATTGGAAACCATTCCATCTTCAGCGCATCCAATGGATGTTCTACGTACTGGTGTATCCGTTCTAGGAATTCTATTTCCAGAGAAAAAGATTTCTACTGAACAAACCCGTGAACTTGCTGATCGTTTGCTAGCCTGCATGAACTCCATTTTGCTCTACTGGTATCAATATGCTCATTATGGGAAACGCATCGATCTGATGACCGAAGATGATTCTATTGGAGGCCATTTCCTTCATTTATTGCACGGTCAATCACCCTCAAAGCTATGGATTGAAGCGATGCATATCTCACTGATTCTGTACGCTGAACACGAGTTCAATGCTTCCACCTTCACAGCCCGTGTTATTGCTGGCACAGAATCAGATTTTTATTCTGCCATAACAGGCGGCATTGGTGCGCTACGGGGCATCAAACACGGCGGTGCAAACGAGGTGGCACTTGAAATTCAGCAAGGTTATTCTGATGCGGATGAAGCTGAATTAGATATAAAGCACCGTATTGCCAACAAGGAAATTATTATTGGATTTGGACATCCTGTTTATACAGCTAGTGATCCACGCAATGAAATCATTAAGGATGTAGCTCTGAGACTATCGACTGATGCAAATGATATAAAAATATTTAGTATTGCCAGCAGATTAGAAACTGTCATGCAAGAAATAAAGGGGATGTTCCCTAATCTCGACTGGTACTCAGCAGTCAGCTATTACATGATGCAAGTACCTACTGCCATGTTTACCCCTCTTTTCGCAATCTCACGCACAGCTGGCTGGACTGCACATATAATCGAACAGCGATTGGACAAGAAAATTATCCGGCCTACAGCTCACTATATAGGACCTCAAAATAGAGAATTTATACCGATTGATCGACGTGATTAGAAATAACGAGAAACTGTTTAGAAATTCTGCCTCAAAATGGCTTCCCCTCGCTACGACCGCTATTCTCAGACAGCCTCCTAGAACTCTAAGGCTTGATGCCTTATAGATCAATGCCATATCTCTAACTTTAGGAGTAAAATAAACTCTGGAACTTTAGCTAAAAAGACTGGCATCTATCGTAGAATATTAAATTCTTGATCAAGAAAACAGCTTCTCTAACGGATTTAACACGAGAGTTTTCATGAAATCGAATATGTTGCAATCGGAAAAAATATTTTTCCTATTCATATACTTGATGATTGCGGTTTCCTGTTTCACTGGATCGGCTTTTGCGCAAAGTATTTCTCCAACATTACTTACTCCAGAAAATAAACAAAAAATTGAGCTGGCTGTAAGACGATATGCTATCGATAAGCCGTTTCTTATGGAAACAATCAGTTGGTTTAGGGATCTTACCCAGAACTCCCGGGATTCAGCCGCCATTGCACAGCTTTCTCGCCTGGAGTTTATGAATGCTCAACTCGAAACTAATAAAGACAGCCGTATGCAGCTGTTTCAAAATTGTATTGTAATAGCCGATCAGGCACTTGCTTTTGACGCGAATGATATTGGTGGTCTTTATTGGAAAGCTGCTGCGATGGGAAAACTGGCTAAAGATACCGGTATATTGAATGCACTTAGAATGATTCGGCCTATGGAAAGAATATTATTAAAAGTGGTTACACTTGACGAAAAATATGGGAATGCTGGCGGGCATAGAGCACTGGGCCGGATGTATTACAAACTCCCAGGATTCCCTATTAGCTTTGGCAGTAACCAAAAAGCGTTAACTCATCTCAAAAGAGCACACGAACTCTTTCCAAAAGATATTATTACACGAGCTTTTTATGCTGAAGTTCTTTATGACGAAGGCAGAAAAGAAGATGCCCGCAAACATGCGGATTTTGTGCTGGCAACACCTATTGATGAAGAGGACGAACTTGAGTTTGCTGAATATGTCAATATGGCGCTGGATATTGTCAGAAAAACTGGCGGTTCAGAAATTAAATGGGGGAGTTAGGAGTCGTAAATAAATAACATAAACGAATTGGCGCCATCTCGTAGATACTCTGTTTAAAGTCAAATTTATTTGATCGTTTTTTATGCTATTAGGCTATTAGGCACCAGCCGGTATAGCATAAAAACGGGCGTTGTCGAATGGCTTATCATATTTGAGCATACCCCATGAATAGCGTGAAGCAATTTCTGGAAGATATTCAAATTGCACCAGAAGCTTATGAGAAACGTGTTGCATTGGCTGAACGCTATCGAGAGGAATAAAATACTGTCAAAATTTCAATGCCTGATTTTTTTAAATTAAATGCGAAATGTTTTTTAAACTGAATTGAGCACACATAGGCAATAAATTCATTGTTGGAGAATAACTAAATGATCAAAGTACTACTTTCAAATCCCAGGGGTTTCTGTGCTGGCGTGGATCGTGCGATAGAAATTGTTGAACGGGCACTCACAATGCATGGAGCGCCAATTTATGTACGACATGAAGTTGTGCACAATCGTTTTGTAGTTGAAAATCTGGAAAAAAAAGGAGCCGTTTTTGTAGAGAATCTGGATGAAGTGCCACAAGATAGTATCTTGATTTTCAGTGCACATGGTGTATCCCATGCAGTACGACAAGAAGCGGCAGATCGTAAATTGAAAGTATTTGATGCAACTTGCCCACTAGTTACCAAGGTTCATGTGGAAGTAGCCAAGATGCGCAAGGATGGAAAGGAAATCATTATGATCGGCCATCAAGGCCATCCAGAAGTTGAAGGTACGATGGGGCAAATTGAAGGTAAAGGTGAAGGCATGTATCTCGTAGAAACCGAGATGGATGTTGAAACCTTAAAAGTTAAAAACGTAACTAATCTGGCTTATGTAACACAAACGACTCTGTCAGTCGACGATGCCGCACGCATTGTCGATGCATTGAAACGGCGATTTCCCATGATTACTGGTCCCAAGAAAGATGATATTTGCTATGCCACACAGAATCGTCAGGATGCCGTTAAAAAAATGGTTAATCAATGTGACTTGGTCATTGTTGTGGGTTCTCCTAATAGTTCAAATTCTAATCGATTATGTGAAGTGGCGAGAAATGCTAATGTGGATGCCTACATGGTGGATCGTGCTGCGCAATTACAAGAAGAGTGGTTTGTCGGAAAGAAAATTATTGGCATTACTGCCGGAGCTTCTGCTCCGGAAATACTGGTACAACAAGTAATATCAAGACTCAAACAAATCGGAGCTGAACAAATTGGCGAAGATGTGATGATAGAAGAGTTAAGTGGTGTTGTTGAATCGGTTGTGTTTCCATTACCCAAGGCTTGATTAACAGCTAACCCGGATATTTCATGAATTGCACACGCTCTCACTTGACTATTGATTCCACAAGGAATTTTTGCGAGCAGCCGCTTTGCGGCTTGCCTGCTTACTCCGAATCCTCAGTCGAGTGTATAAATAACTACACCACTTCTTCGAAAAATCCCTTGTGAAACCAATATCCTGCGCGACCATCGTGCGAATTCATGAAATATCCGGGCTAATATTCCATCCTGTTTGATACGGAGTGATATCAAATGGTTGTGGTGCGCCTGTTATCTCATTAACCAGAATTTCAGCGCTGGCCGGCGCCATAGTGACTCCATAGCGAAAGTGACCACTATTGATAAATAAGTTTCTAATGATCGGATGTTGACCAATAGTGGGTATATTCTTCGGTGAGGCTGGGCGTAGTCCTGACCAGTGCCGCGTTATAGGTGTTTTGTGTAGTAATGGCAGAATAGCCTCTGCACACATTAACAGGCGATCACGTGCTGATACCGTGGTCTGTTTATCAAACCCTGCATCTTCCAGTGTACTGCCAATAAGCAGATGACCATCCCGGCGAGGGATGATATATAAATCATTCTTCACGAGAATAGTGTGCACTGGCGGTGCATTAAACTTGAATAATAGCATTTGCCCTCTTATGGGTTTGATATCCAGCTTGAGAGCATGTATTCCCAATATTTCTTTGCTCCAGGCTCCTGCGCTAACAATATAGTAATCAGCAACAAATTCACCGTGAGACGTAGCGATTAACTTTATTCGCTGATGCGTGGATTTAAGGTCATTGACTGTACAATCTTCTATAATTTTCCCGCCTAACTGCATGACCCGATTATGTAATGCGCGTAATAATCTTGGGTTACGTACCTGTGCAATATCAGGCAGGAATAAAGCATGGCCGTATGTTTTATTGGGATAAATTTCAATACCGTTTCTGGTTGAAGAAGGGTTGGAAATTGCACGTTGCTCTACGCTAATCCCGCGTATTGAACACCACTGTTGTGCAATTTCTATATTAAAGGGCGGCAATATCAGCATGCCAGAAACTTCATATTCCGGATCAATTCCCGAAGCTTTATGCAAAGCTGAGATCCAGGCTGGAAATTGATTGGCGCTGTAGCTTGTAAGGCGTGTGACCTCATCAGAATAATCCCATGGACAAAGCGGTGACAAAATACCGCCGCCTGCCCATGATGATTCCTGTCCAGTTTTATTGCGCTCCAGTATCGTAACTTTCGCACCTTGTGCTAAAAGGCGCTCTGCCGTTGCAAGCCCAATAATTCCTGCGCCAATCACGATTACATCTTGTTTCATTATATTTGTGCATATAAAGAATTGAAGAAGGATTCTTTGACAAATATAGCTGATTGTAACCTGGTCATATAAGTTTTTACGCTGAGTCAGGAGATCATAGGGAGAAACGAATTGTATTTCAGCGCTAAAGTTAATCAACATAATAACCGTTTTTACTATAGCCTTTCAAATGCATTGATTGAGATCAGAGCCAGGAACGAATTGTTTGGGAATTTTGTACATGGAAAAGAAACAAGTCATAAAGAAGAGATTAAACCAGCATGGCTTTACACTGATTGAATTGCTGATCACGGTAGCCATTATCGGTATCTTAGCAGCCATCGCTTATCCATCCTATACACAATACATGATAAGAGCGAACCGGGCGGCAGCTCAGGCCGAAATGATGGATATTGCTAATCGCCAGCAACAGTTTTTGCTGACTAACAGGAGCTATGCGGACATTACAACTTTGGAGGCAAGTGGTTACGGGCTTCCATCAGAGGTAAGCAGTAAATACAGTTATGCAATTGTTGTTGGAGCTGGGACAGTGCCTTCTTATACGCTTACATTTACACCCATCGGAACACAGGCAAGTGATGGAAATTTGGTGATCAATAGCGAGGGAGTCAAAACTCCTGCCGAGAAATGGTAGTCCATGAAATGAGTATCTTGTCCTATTCAAATCCTGCGTGTCCAATGCGTGGCGTATCACTGATTGAAGTTCTCGTTACTATGGTTATTCTGGCTGTTGGGTTATTGGGGCTGGCTGGGTTGCAAGTACGTTTGCAATCTTCCGAAATCGAGGCATATCAACGTACGCATGCATTGATCTTACTTGAAGATATGGCAAATAGACTGTCTGCTAACCGTAAAAATGCAGCAACATACGTTACAGCAGCAAGTCCTTTGGGAACAGGGGATAGCCAATCTACCGCATGTTCAGGTAATGGCCAGAGCTTTGATGCCTGTCAATGGAGTAATGCGTTAAAAGGTGCCAGTGAACAATCATCGTCATCAGCGAATGTGGGCGCAATGATTGGGGCTCGTGGTTGTATTGAGGATCTTGGAACGGGCAATCAGTTCATGATTACAGTGGCTTGGCAGGGTCTAACTCCAATTTCAGCTCCGGGTTCAAATTGTGGAGCTGGCCTTTATGATGGTGTAGAAGGTACAAAATGTGTTAATGATTTGTGTCGGCGCACCATGAGTACGCAAGTACGCATAGCTAATCTGGCGTCACCATGAACGAGCATGTATCAAAGCCAGGTGTTGTCAAATCAGGCCACCCGATAAGTGATCAGCAAGGTGGCTTCTCTCTGATTGAGTTAATGATCTCAATTACATTAGGATTGCTGATCATGACGGGTGTGCTTGCGCTATATCTCGACTTATCCAGGAGCAACGCTGAATTGGCAAAAATGAATCGACAAATTGAAAATGGTCGATTTGCCATACAGTTATTGCAGCAAGAGTTATGGCATGCAGGTTTTTGGGATGCTTATGTGCCATCTTTGCCATCCATTACACCTCCTACCGCAATACCCAATCCATGTGTTGGATTCTCAGATTGGAATGCAGCCTATATTACTAATATGTTTTTGATTCCAGTACAAGGCTATGCTGCAGGAGCTTCTTTACCCGCCGAGTGTTCCGGTATTGTGACAAATCAACAACCAGACTCTGATGTGCTGGTGATCCGGAATGCTGCAACCTGCATCGCTGGTGTGGGAAGCTGTGAAAACTATAATGCAGGTAAACTGTATTTACAAACCCAGGCGTGTGGTGATGCGGCTCATGCCAATTATGTTGCAAGTGCAGCGACGATGCCTGTACTGGGTACGCCCGGAACTACAGTATATAAAAAAAACTGCACAACACCTGCTGACCGGCGGGAATTAATAGCTTCCATTTATTATATACGAAATCATTCGGTGACTTCAAATGACGGCATTCCGACACTCATGCGTGCTGATTTCGATTTGAGTGGTGGAAGCGTGAAAATGCAATCGGCACAACCAATCATAGAAGGCATTCAAAGTATTAAATTTGAGTATGGACGAGATACCAATGAAGATGGCAGCGCGGATTTTTTTGATGATTGCTCGTCCTGTACTGCATTAGATTGGGCAAATGTGGTAGCGGTGCAAGTGAACGTATTGGCACGTAACCTTGAAGCTTCCTCGGGATATATTGAAGATAAAACCTATCAACTTGGATCAGCTACGTTGGGGCCTTTTAGTGATGGTTATATGCGTCACGTCTATTCCAGTTATGTTCGTTTTGTGAATCCATCGGGTAGAAGAGAAAAGCCATGAGAAATGAATGTGTGCTTTCAAAGCAAAGTGGCGCTACTTTAATTGTTGGACTCATTATGCTGGTTGCCATTACTTTACTGATGGTATCTGCTTTTACACTCAGTGGCGGAAATCTAAAAGTGGTTGGAAACATGCAATATCGGAATGAGGCCATTGCAGCAGCCAATATCGCCATTGAGCAGACTATCAATATTAACTTTGCGTTGATCGATCCGGCGAACTATCCCGCAACGGTTGATATCGACATTGATCACGATAATACGATTGATTATGTCGTGAGTGTTAAGCTACCCATATGCTTAAGAGCCACGCTAGCTCCTCCCGATCCTTTAGCTTTGAGTGGAGTGCTTGCCAATGTAACCAATTCTTCAAATTATTTGACGCTGTGGGAAATTGAAGCAACCGTTCAGAATCAAGCAACAGGCGCATTAGTAGTGGCTAAACAAGGTATCAGCAAACAGATGACGCCGGGCGAATATCTATTGTCCGCATGTTCAACGTAAAGATTTTAAGATGGGGTGATCCATGTTGGTACCGTTAAGAAACTATTTGTTAATTGCCATCATTCTAGCGATTGTCAGCACCGTTTCTGTAGCTGAAGATATTGATCTATTTGTTGGCGTTGCACCACCCAACTTTACTGACATTCCTAACGTGTTAATTATACTGGATAATACTGCGAACTGGAATACTGCATTTAAAAATGAAAAAGATGCGTTGTCTTCGGTATTAAAAGGTTTGACAGTCGATCAATTTAGAGTGGGTTTAATGATGTTCACTGAGACGGGATCAGGAAATAGCAATCCGGATGGTGGCTACGTACGCGCTGCACTCCGTTTGATGAATGCTACCAACAAGTCGATATACGAACATCTGGTGAATAGCCTAGATATACTTGGGGACAAGTCAAATAACGGTAAGCTGGGTTTGACTATGGCAGAGGCGTATTATTATTTTACGGGTCAAAACGCGCACGCGGGGCATAATAAAGTTAAACGGGATTATGCCGGTAATGCATCAGGAACTTCACAATCGAAAGAGGTTTATGCGCTCAGTGGTAATGCATTCACATCATCGAGTGATATCAGTTATGAAAACCCGGTAAGCTCTGGTTGTCAAAAGAATTTTATTATTTATATCAGTAATGGTGCTGTACAGGATAATAGTTCTGATACTTCTTTGGCTAATTCAAAGCTGACTGCTGCAGGAGGGAACACGGCAGAAATCCCGCTCTCTCCCAGCGGTTCGCAATCAGGTGCTGGCGATGAGTGGGCGCGTTTTATGGCGACTTCAAGCTATCCCAAGATAGTCACTTACACAGTGGATGTTGATCCTGTTACTACGGGGCAAGGACCTGGATTTACTGCGCTGTTGAAAAGTATGGCATCACAGGGCAAAGGAAAATATTTTTCAGTCAATTCTTCAGTCAATAATGGATCACAAATTTCGGATGCACTGAATAATATTTTCTCTGAAATACAAGCAGTGAATAGTGTGTTTGCATCCTCAAGCCTTCCGGTAAGCGTTAACACACAGAACACTTATCTTAATCAAATATTTGTGGGTATGTTTCGTCCCGATGCCAATGCAAGTCCTCGTTGGGCCGGAAATCTCAAACAATATCAAATAAAAGCAGATTTGACAGGCAGTAAAATTGTACTCAATTTGGCAGATGCAGATAATGCTCTGGCAATCAATAATAATACTGGATTTATCACACAGTGCGCTCGAAGTTTCTGGACGCCCAGTACAGTGAATATGGATACGTATTGGTCTTTTGCGCCTCAAGGTTCATGCACGGCGATTGCCAATTCAGAGCAATCCAATACTCCGGATGGAGAAATTGTAGAAAAAGGGGCCGCAGGCCATTGGTTACGTGCAATTGTTCCTACGTCACGGACAGTTAAAACCTGTGACCCAGTCAGTTGTTCTGGACTCACCAATTTTGATAATGCCAATGCTTCAATTACACAAGCGCTACTGACTGTGGCGAATAGTACTGAGCGCACTAATCTTATCAACTGGGTGCGTGGTACGGATATAAAAGACGAGGATATAGATGGTAATACTACTGAGATGAGACCATCTGCGCATACGGATATTGTGCATTCCAGACCAGTGGCGGTTGATTATGGCGGGAATACGGGCGTGGTAGTATTTTATGGCGCCAATGATGGTATGTTGCGTGCAATTAATGGTAATCAGTCCAGTAGTATTGGTACTTATGCAGCAGGTAGTGAGTTGTGGTCATTTGTTGCGCCAGAGCACTATGGGCGACTCAAACGCATTTATGATAATAGCCCTGCCATTACATACCCCAGTGTAAATGATGCCACAGCCAAACCTTACTTCTTTGATGGACGTATCACCGCTTATAAAGCCAGTAGTACAGTCTGGGTTTATGCAACGCAACGGCGTGGCGGGCGGATGATTTATGCTTTTGATGCCAGTACTCCCACTAGCCCAGGTTTAAAATGGCGTCAGGGTTGTCCTAATTTAACCGATGATACAGGATGTACTTCAAATGATTTTAGTGGTATCGGACAAACCTGGTCAGCGGCTGTTAATTTAAAATCATCAGGTTATGTATCTGGATCAACACCTCTACCGATGATTATTTTCGGTGGAGGATATGATACTTGTGAAGATGGACAAGGTGGAAGCGATCTGAATACTTGTACTGCATCACCTAAAGGAAACAAAATTTTTGTATTGGATGCTAATAGTGGTGCATTGCTCAATACATTCTCAACGGATCGCAGTGTAGTGGGCGATGTTACTGTTGTACCCAATGCGACTACTGGATTAGCTGAATATGCCTATGCAGTCGATACCGGTGGAAATATTTATCGTATCACCATCGGTTCAGCGCTGCCCGCAAGTTGGGCAATTATGAAAATTGCATCGTTAGGATGTAGCACAACCAATTGCCCTGGTGGTGTCGCTAATCGCAAATTCCTGTTTGCGCCGGAAGTAGTTGTGGCACCTGGTTATAATATAATTTTAGTGGGTTCAGGGGATCGCGAACATCCTTTGTTGAATCAAGCAACCACAATCAGTGTTGATAATGCGTTTTTCATGATTAAAGATAAGCCGTCTGATGCTGCCTGGTGGTCATCAGAAATGGGTAATTGCCAATCGTTAGCGCTGGCATGCATCCCTTCATTGCTGGCCATAGATCCGGATAGCACGGTTATACCAACCGATGTACAATTAAATGCCAAGAAAGGCTGGTATCTGGTATTCGGTACAGGTACTCATGATAAAGAGCAGGTAGTGACCTCTGCGGTTGCCGTACAAGGTATTGTTACTTTTAGTACACATACGCCAACACCACCAGATAGTTGTGGATCTAACTTAGGAACGGCTCGCGTTTATAATATGGGGTTTATGGATAGTAAGCCTGTCGGTGTTACAAGATTTGCCACGATAGCAGGAGGTGGGCTATCGCCGTCGCCTATAGCTGGAACAGTGGCTATAACGCACCCTACAACCGGACAAAAAATCACATTGCCATTTATTCTTGGAGCAAGCACTGATTCTCCTTTAGAAGTAAAAACACCTGATCCTATAGCAACTTCCGCCAATAATATCATTCGGGCTTATTGGTATCTTCAACAATAATTCGAAATGGTTAAGCCAAAAATCATGCATACCGATAAAAAGCTTCCAAGTTGCCGTGGTGTCACTTTGATTGAATTGCTGGTAGCAATGTCAGTGTCTGCTATTTTATTAACAGTGGGTGTTCCGTCTTTCAGTCAATTTACAGTGAATACTCGTTTAAATAATTATGCCAACGCAATGTTCTCACACTTGGCGTTAGCCAGATCGGAAGCCATAAAACGTAATACTCGTGTCGCTATGTGTAAAAGTTCTGATGGTTCAATGTGTGCAAATACAGGAGACTGGAGTCAGGGCTGGGTTGTATTTGCTGATCTGGACAATAGTGGAAGTATCAGTGGTGGCGAGCAAGTAATTACCACAATGCCTGCTTTCTCAACGGGCTTCAGTTTCTCTGGGAATGCCAATGTTAGTAATTATATTTCTTATGACGCACAAGGAATGACGAAGCTTACGAGTGGTGGGTTTCAAGCCGGCACGATTAAATTGTGTCCTGCAGCACCCGCAGTGGCAGGTAATGGACGCAATATAATATTGAGCAGTAGTGGCAGGTCACGTATTACTAAGATTACTACCTGTTCATGATTTGAATAAATGGCTTGATAAGGCAAACCAGGGTGTGATTAAAAGTGCGGGGATTGTGTAAAATACCGTTATTTGTCTTTACATAAACCATGA
>CXWL01009321.1_pt1 | contig 14021 bp, 17 predicted proteins | sample 590931 | NCBI WGS metagenome assembly CXWL01 (sample SAMEA3498368, study PRJEB10139) | groundwater metagenome | biome: water well; material: biofilm material | place: Germany | collected 2015-04-27 | reverse complement strand
CTGCGGTGTTAAAAACAGGATTTGAATGATGCTATCCAGAATGCTTAATCGTACATTGTACCGATTTGCCGGTCTTTCAATAGCGGTGATTTTTATATTTGGCGGGATTATACGGGCGAATAAATCATGCGAGCGAACACTTTCATTACGCGGGTTTTCTCCTCATGCCTGGGATAGTCCGCTTATCTACTCGGCTGGAGGGGTTTCATTGATTGGTGTTTTTCATTATTTGTGATTGGATGATTGTCGCGATAAACAAAACGATAGTTCATTAAGCCGCAGCGTGAATTATTGCGGATCGCACCGAATAGAAATACGTTTGAACCTAATAACCTCAGTTGGACGAGTTGGATTCCTAATACATCCTAATCTACTGTGCTGATTCTGCTGATATGTGTTAATTCATGACCTAGTACCTGTGGTTGCTGCAACCGCTTCAATACGTCAACTGTTCCAGTGTAATGCCCATGGCAGCAGCGGCTTTCTCCAGTGTTGCCTTGCGCGGGCGCTTGGCGGCTTCGATCTGGGCATAACCGGCTTGCGTGATACCCATGCGCTTTGCCATTTCTTCTTGTGTCAGCATCAGGTATTCGCGCCAAGCGGCGAGCATGCTCATACCGTCAATGGCTTTACTGACTACTGCATGTGGCACGCCATCTTTGGGCACATAGGCTTGGGAATGAACAAAATCCGCGTAAGGGATTACAACAAAAGCCGGATGGCCTTTCGAATCATTGATTGTTTGATAATTAGTAAGTGGTTTCATTGCGTTTTTTCACCTCTTCAATATTGACGATATGAATTTCTCCATCGAAATCAAAGAAAACTCTGTAGTTTTTAATGCGAAGGCGATATTGAAACTGATGATTGGTCAGTTTCTTGACACCTGTGCAATCAGGAAAAACAGAAAGTTTTTCTTCGATTACATCGCGAATGGTTTGTGCTACTTGCCGTTGCAGTTTCAGCACTTGTTTGATCGCCTTCGTTTTCCAGATAATCGCATTCATAGTTGCTATTATAAGTCTTACATAAGAATTATCAATAATATATAAGCATTTTCGGCAAAACATCAACCAACTCAAGTTTTTTGAAGCATCGCATTTCGTTCATTCCCTCATAACCGATGCCAATATTTAATGTTGGGGTTCGCGAGCTCACTGCCGATCTCGGTGCGATGTATTAATTCAAGACTTGGCGCTTGGTTGCGAGGGGAACAGTTTCATTCGGCGGAACGCTTCCAGCTTCCACCTTACGCGGCTTAACCGGCATGCCGTAGCGCGTCCGGTTGAACGACATTTTAGACCTCAACTGCGCGTCGGTAATCTCGGGGATCAAGCAACACGATCTTGTCGAAGTGGTGAGGGATTCGTGGCATGACTTCCGATCGGAAGACGGATCGATCTTCGTCTTCCATCGCGTAGTTGATGTGGTCAGGCAGAACGAGCCACCAAACCGAGTAATTGGTACGGTAAGGTTCAATCTTCCGTTCCTTCTCGGCGATGCATAGCCGCAGGTTGCGCTCGATTTCTGCCATAACCCAGCCTCCCGAATCATCGTCAATGCTAGCGCCGAGCAAGAAGAAGGTGCCATGATCCTTGCTCGAACGAATGAGGTCGAGGTTCAAGTTAGGTGTGACATGAAGCGTTGCCCGCTCTCGCATCAGCTGAGACATGAATGCGCGAAACTGCGATCGAAGCAAAGGTTCAAGTGTCTCCCATTCATCCAGCGGACGGCGAAAGTCCAGAACAACATACCAGCACTCGCCATTCAGCGATGGTCCAAGCAACGGCAGGAACGACTCGAACCTCTTCTGCAGCGGGATTGAAAGCGGTTCCAGCCCTTGTCGCGATCCGTTGTCGAACTCGAAGTTCTGGTTGAGGCGACGTACCTCGACGGCGATGCGTCCACCGATGGCGAAATCAGGTGGAATATTGCCATAGGGTTCGTAAACTACGGTTCCGATGTTCAGCGAACGAAGGTATTGCTGGGTGAGTTGCTCTGATTTGTCCACTTGAGGCCTAATTACAACTGAACATCCGAGATGATGCAATAAATTACGTCAGCATTAATATTTAAACCTACAAAACACATTTTATCTCTTTATCTTTTATGAAACTGCTACTGTTTTAAATTCCATCTCAAGAAGGTATTAGATACATACCCGAAATTCCATACTTGCAAAGCATACTCCCCAGTCGTCGTTTCGTGCAATTGATGGTCGAGTCTGTGGATTGACATTCCTCATAATCCAGCAATTCCATTGAAAAACGTTTAGAATATGCGCCCCTTTCTTACAACAATCATCAGCAGGTAGCCCTTTGATTACAACCGCTAATATCACCATGCAATTCGGCGCCAAGCCGCTGTTTGAAAACGTTTCCGTAAAATTCGGCGGGGGTAATCGCTATGGTTTGATTGGCGCGAATGGTTGCGGCAAGTCGACCTTCATGAAGATCCTAGGTCGGGATCTTGAGCCATCTGCTGGTAATGTCACGGTTGACAGCGGCGAACGGGTAGGAAAGTTACGCCAGGATCAATTTGCTTTTGAAGAGTGTTTCGTCATTGACACCGTCATGATGGGACACGAGGAATTGTGGCGTATCAAACAGCAACGCGACACCATTTATGCCAACCCGGATGCCACTGAAGAAGAATATATGCATGCCGCCGAACTGGAGTCTCAATTTGCCGAACTGGATGGGTATTCTGCCGAAGCGCGTGCCGGAGAACTACTACTTGGAGTGGGCATTCCCTCTGACCAGCATCAGGGATTGATGAGTGCGATTGCGCCGGGATTCAAGTTACGTGTATTGTTGGCGCAGGCCTTATTTTCTAATCCGGAAATCTTATTACTGGATGAACCGACCAATAATCTCGATATCAATACCATCCGCTGGCTGGAAGATGTCATCAATGCCAGCAAAAACACCATTATCATTATTTCTCATGACCGGCATTTTCTGAATAGCGTATGCACGCATATGGCTGATCTGGATTACGGTGAACTGCGGATCTACCCCGGCAACTATGATGACTACATGACCGCTTCGACCCAAGTGCGCGAGCGCATGCTGGCCAATAACGCCAAGAAGAAAACGCAGATTGCGGATTTGCAGTCTTTTGTCAGCCGCTTCTCTGCCAACGCGTCGAAAGCCCGACAAGCAACCAGCCGCGCGCGGCAGATCGAGAAAATCAAACTGGAAGATGTCAAACCCTCCAGCCGGCAGTATCCGTTTATCCGCTTTGAAGTGGACGACAGAGATAAGCTGCATCGCCTGGCGGTTTCCATCAAAGCAATTAGCAAAGGTTTCCCTGGATTGGACAAACCTCTATTCGATCATTTAAGCATTGACATCGAAGCCGGCGAGAAAGTCGCCATCATCGGCCCTAACGGCATCGGAAAAACTACGCTGCTGCGTTGCCTTGCGGGTGATCTAATACCGGATTCCGGTGAGATAAAATGGCCCGACAAGGCGCGTCCCGGTTATTTTCCGCAAGATCATGCGGCTGATTTTGAGGAAGAACTGTCATTGACCGAATGGATGGATCAGTGGCGGCAAGGCAATGATGACGATCAAACGATCCGCGGCACACTGGGCCGACTATTGTTCTCGGGCGACGACGTCAAAAAATCCACCCGCGTAATTTCCGGCGGGGAACAAGGCCGCATGCTCTTTGGCAAGTTGATTCTGCAGAAACCCAATGTTTTGCTGATGGATGAACCGACCAATCATCTGGATATGGAATCTATCGAATCGCTGAATAGCGCATTAGAAAAATTTACCGGCACTTTGATTTTTATTTCCCATGATCGGGAATTCGTTTCTTCGCTGGCTACGCGAGTGCTTGAAATGACGCCGGACGGCATTAACGACTTCAAAGGTAATTATGAGGATTATCTTCAATCACAAGGCATTGGGTAAGTTGAAACTTTGAGCAATAAAAATCATGATTCCTTCACTATCTTCAGCAATGTGCCGGTTTTGGTTATGAGCTTTTGGATGTGCCTGTGGCATTAAAACCAACCATCTATAAATTCAAAATTGCGCTGACCGACCTCGATCGTAATTATTACGATACGCTCAATCTGACCATCGCCCAGCATCCATCCGAAACGCTGGAACGCATGATGGTGCGCATGCTCGCATTTTGTATCAATGCACAGGAATCCTTGACGCTCACCAAAGGATTGAGTATTGCAGAAGAACCTGACCTATGGGCTCATACTCCGGATGGCCGGATTGCCTTATGGATCGATGTCGGAGAACCCGCCCCGGATCGAATTAAGAAAGCCACCCGAGTCGCTCAAAAGGTCAAAGTGTATAGCTTTAACACCAAATCGAATGTCTGGTGGATGCAAGAACAGGCAAAATTCACCCCATTAACTGCGGCTATTTTACAGTTTCCCTGGCCAAATATTCAAGCACTGGCAAAACTGGTACAACGCACGATGGATATCTCCGTCACGATTACTGAAGAATTGGCCTATGTCGCCACGGAATCGGGAGAATGTGAGGTGAGTTGGGTGATACTGAAGAACTAGTGGTTCAATTTGTATAAACAACCAGAGTTGTATTCCTTATCCCTCTGTAAACAAATTACTTAATCAGATAAAGAACTCGGTCGCTTGCGGCCGAGTTCTTTATACGGCCCTTTTCCTTCCCGATTCTTTTCCGCATCTCAATAACGAAAGTTTTCTCATCCCAATTAATTCAGATTTGATCATATCTCAGGTTGATGCTGTATGCCTTTCATGACAAATTACCGTCTGATATTTCATGGATGAGATAATGTTCATATATTAGACATAAACTCTGCATTTCTCATCTGTTTTTGCTTTGTATCGACTGCCTTGAAAACCTTTAACAATCTGTTAAGGGTTTGACAAAGCTTTTATAGCACCGAATAAACCACCGCAGCTATCAATCCGCCGATAATGCCACCTACTACCGGTACATAGGCATAGCCCCAATCACTATCGCGTTTATGGGTCATCGGGAGAATCGCGTGCATAATGCGTGGCCCCAGGTCGCGTGCAGGATTAACTGCGAAACCGGTGGGTCCACCCAGTGACAAGCCGATACCAAATAACAACAAAGCGACCGGTAAAGCATCCAGTGCGCCTAGGCTTGCTTGTGGCGAAACTATCATCATGACGCCAAACACCAGCATGAAAGTACCCACCGCTTCGGTAACGATATTGTGAAATGGATTGCGGATGGCGGGCCCGGTACAAAATGCCGCTAGTTGCATATCTGGATCAGTCGTTGCATCGAAATGTTGACGATAGGTGATCCATACTACCAATGCACCCAACATCGCTCCTAGCATTTGTCCCAATGCATAAATAGGGACATCGTTCCATGCAAACTTACCCACAGCCGCGAGGCCAATGCTTACCGCAGGATTCAAATGCGCGCCACTGGAAGCGGCCACGGCATAAACCGCCACAAAAAGCGCAATTCCCCAACCGGCTGCAATGGTCAACCATCCAGCATTGTTACCCTTGGATTTATTGAGCACGACGTTGGCTACGACGCCATTGCCTAATAACACTAAAATAAAAGTACCTATCAATTCACCTAGAAAAGGAGTCATAGTTATCACCTTACGATTGAGTTGAACTTCGAAGAATCTATACACTTCAAGAGAAGAAAGATTCATTTCATGGTCTTATTGTAGAAAAACTTTCTGTCGATTCTGGAAGGCAAATTGATTATCACACAAAATTTCATGATTGTTTTTGTTTGTCGTGTACACACCACTCGTTTGAAATTCCGATTGAGAATTTATCCCCTGGTTGCGATTACCTGAATTGCAAGAACAGTAAAATTCCATAAACCTGCTACACTTCAACCATTCTAGAATCATATCAACAAAACAAACGAATGAAAGACGAGACAATCGCGATTCACGCGGGTTATAACAGCGATCCCACAACCAAATCAGTGGCAGTTCCTATTTATCAGACCGTTGCCTATGAATTCGATAATGCGCAGCATGGTTCGGATTTGTTTAATCTCGCCGTACCGGGCAATATTTATACGCGCATCATGAATCCGACCAGCGATGTGCTGGAACAGCGGGTTGCCGCACTGGAAGGAGGTGTGGCGGCTCTAGCGCTCAGTTCGGGTCAAGCGGCTATTCATTATTCAGTCATCAATATCGCTGAGATGGGCAATAACATCGTTTGCGTCCCACTGCTCTACGGTGGGACGTATACGTTATTTGCGCACATGCTGCCTAAATTGGGTATCAAAGTGCGTTTTGCCAAAGACGATGATCCTGCGAGTCTCGAACCGCTGATCGATAATAAAACAGCGGCGGTATTTTGTGAATCGCTGGGTAACCCGGCGGGAAACATTCCCGATATGGAAGCCATTTGCACGATGGCGCATCGATATGGTGTTCCAGTGATTGTCGATAACACGGTACCCACGCCGGTTTTGATGAAACCTTTCGAGTTTGGTGCAGATATTGTCGTACATTCGTTAACCAAATATATGGGCGGACATGGAACATCCATCGGCGGCATCATCGTGGATTCCGGCAAATTTCCCTGGGCGGATCATACGGACCGCTTTCCAATGCTCAATAATCCAGAGCCGGCGTATCATGGTGTCGTTTATACGCAGGAATTTGGCCCCGCAGCCTATGTTGGGCGTGTGCGTACCGTCGCGCTGCGAAATACCGGTTCGGCTTTGTCACCAATGAATGCTTTTTTACTTTTGCAAGGCATAGAAACCTTGTCGCTGCGCATGGAACGACATACCGAAAACGCGCTGAAAGTTGCGCAATATCTTGAACGACATCCTGGTGTCGCATGGGTCAAATATGCCGGTCTGCCGTCATCCGAATACTATTCGCTTGCACAGAAATATATGAAAGGCCGCCCATCGGCATTAATCACTTTCGGCATTAAAGGCGGATTTGACTCTGGTGTAAAATTCTACGATGCACTCAAATTATTTAAACGATTGGTCAACATCGGAGATGCTAAATCTTTAGCCGCGCACCCAGCATCCACAACTCATCGCCAATTGACCGAAACCGAGCTTGCCAGCGCGGGAGTCACGCACGACATGATTCGATTGTGCGTCGGCATCGAAAATATTGATGATATTTTGGCGGATTTGGAGCAAGCTTTAGGCGTTTGTCGGAGTTAAATTACCTTCGGCAGCCGAAGGCTTGCCTCACTGAGCTACGTGCTTGGCTTACCACCAGACCCAGAGCCATTCTCAAATTTGCTGATGATGTCAGTGACGAACCTTTCAGAGAAGCCAGCAACAAATGACCAAAACATCATTTTTGCATAATCTACCGATTCTCCATGTACGGCGAAGATCTCTGAGAATCCTTTTTGGAACTCGGGTGATGGATCTCTGATATCGGGTACAAATTTTGGGAATAGGTCGCCGCTTACGAGTGTTGAAACAAATAGCACGTACAAAACTACTGCGAGAATTCCTCCGACAAACGGGGACAAACACACAAATACCCACGAATTCGCAAGCAGCGTTAGGTCATCATCCGACATGCTTTTCAGCCGACGTTGCAATCCTACAAACCCGCCAACAATGCCAGCGGCAAATGCTGCTATTGGCGCATTAATAATCTTTCCTTCGGGACTGTAATGTGCAAAAAAAGCCCCGCCAATCACAAGCAGAACCAATATCGCCAGTGCGACTGCCAGTCGATTACTGATCTTACGAATGGCTTGCAATTTTTCAGTCATAGGACTCCAATACGATGATCACCGATTTAGGTTTCATCATATCAAACTTTCCCAAAGCAGCAATAAGTAACAGAGATGGCGATATACGTTCAAGCAAACAATTTTAGCGGATAGATTAAACATAAATATCGCTGTTAAGTCCTGATGGCCATTTAAAGCAAACATGGAATACTATTTTCCATCGCATAAATGGGTGAACAAGAAAGTTTTTTCCAGAAATTGTTTCCTTAGGTAGTATAAACTCATCAATTGTTAATTTTTTATCTGATAACAATAGTTAGGAATTAACAATGTTAACTCTGTAATTTCACATTCGTACGGATACAAGGGGGAACTACATGCAAAACCATAGTCTTATACTATTACTTGGTTTATCTTTAATGATCACCTTACCAGTCTATTCCAAGGATGTTCCAAAAGGCAGCTATCAACTTTCTTGTTCCAATATCTCAGTAACCAACGATGCATTAACGGCCACCTGCAAAAAATTAAACGATGTTTCTCAATCAACCACGCTTACCCAGTTGGGATTTTGCCTCAACTCAATCTCTCATTATGGCGACATTGGCAATATCGATGGGAACTTGGTATGCCTACCCGATTTGCCGAAACCAGATCCAAATTTTGTTTTTCCACAATCAGAAACAGTATTGAACCAATGGATCTACGATGGAGATTCGAACCAGATCTATCAACACGGGTGGGGTATTTGGTCAGGGTTGACGCAACAGGTAGGTATTGTTGATGGTACGGTAGTACGCGCATTTGAAACCTGGACGGTGCCATCGAATATCATTTTCCGCAGTGCAACGGAAAATGCTAGCTTGCATGCAGTCAACGCACCGTTGAAACGGCCTAGTTTGGAGTTGTCCGTGCCCCGTCAATTCGGGCACGGTAAAACAGTGCAAGCGAAAGTGCAAACCAAAGCAATGAATGTCAAGGCTGTTGCAGCCGCAGCTGCCACAGGTGCTCCCGACTCGAATATCTTCGTCTCGGTTGCATACAATCCTCCGGGTGAAGAGCATGCGATCGCCAATCGGTTATTCTATGAAAGTACGTTACAACAATACATGAAGAACGGTTATGCAGAAATTCCCAATTTTCCTAATAACTCGATAACGATCAAGCCGGTATATAAGATTATTTCAAAAACCGTACCGAATCATAATCCGTTGGTCCCCAGTTCGAATCTGGGATTNNCACGTGCACACTACATAGTTTTATCGTACTGGCGTTGCTGTCGTCAGAACAAAGGTGCCATTGATAAAATTGAGCACCGCATCGTAAGTTTGAGCTCCCACAACCCCAGGAACGAGAACGTTCAGGAGCGTGATTTCGGAATTTTGATATACCCCGCTTCTAGCTTCTGCTCCGTTCGGAATCAACTGCCCTCTGATTTCACCCCCGCTATAGAGGGTGCTATGTATGTTGTAATACATTCGCCCTGCTATCAAATCAGTCTCAATGGCAGCGACTTGCTCGGCATTGAGTGTTATCGAACCTGATACATTGCCGGAATTCGTCAGAGGTAAATCGGGAAGAGCAAGTACAACAGCTGCGGAAGTGCCGACATCCGCAGGCCCATGCAGATGATTATTACCTGTCTGCTGCGTTATGGGAACAACATTCTCTTGCAATTTCCAATTAACATTGTAAGTCAATACCTTGGAAACATTATCGTAGAAGGCTGTTATCCTGCCATACCCGCTTGAAGCGGGAGCAGGGGTAGGAGTGGGCGCATTTACTGCCTCTTGACTCGGTGTCAATGGCATCTCGATAAATGCAAAAACGTCAGCCATGACTGACCCCGAAAAACTTAATCCAGCGATAGCTGCCAACAAAGTGGTTTTCTTCATGTTGAACCCTCCATGAATAAATTGATATAACCTTGAGTATCTTTGGAAGTTGTCGCCATCACTTCCCAATGTAATTTAGAAATCCGATTCTCAAGAGCTAAATTAACTATACCGCGATCATTTCTTTGTGTATGTACGTTTCCCAACTTACTCATGAAAAAGTTTCAGGAGCTGAAGCATATGAGGCCAAAAGGAAGTCAGTTATGTTTGTCACATTCAACAGAAATGTAATGACTCTACTGATTATTCATTCATTTACAATGGTAACGAACTGATCACGATGATGAAACTTTGAATTTTCTAGACAACAGATATTGATTTGCAATTTGCAATCAGAGCGTTGGAATAAAAATTATAAAAGCAGTGGAGTAGTAACCACTGCTTTTATTCAACAAACAAACAATTAATTATTTGGCAGCTTGCTTGAAATGATTTACAGCATCTTTTGCTGATTTTTTAGCTGCATCCGTATTTCCATCATTGCCTGCTTTTACAGCATCATCCAAGCATTTCATGCCATCTTCCAAATGCTTCGCATCATTTTTGTCATTCATGGCAGCTTTCGCATGCGTTTTAGCTTCTTGTGCATGCTGCACAATTGATTTTCCATCGGGTGATGTGCTAGCAGCTTCAGCGTGCTGAATTGCTTGGTTCAAATGGTTATCAGCCGCTACAGCACTCACTGAGAAGAGAGCCATGATCAGAAGGATTGCAGATAGAGAAATATTTTTGATACTCATAGGTAACCCTTTATAAAAATTTCTAAAATAATTTAAGACAAGCAAACAACAAAACACCTCATATGTTTTGTCAGCTAATTACGAAGAATAAAGACTTAAAAAATCCCGGTCTGTGCGATTACATACATATAAGCCGATTTAATACTTAAGATATTGATAAATATAATTTAAATTTATTGATAGCCGATTGACAGTTTTTGGACAGCGTAGCAATCTAAGACAAAAGACAAGACCGGAAAACACACAGACACTGAGGATTGCACCTGAATCATGATCCGTTGGCTTTGGCTCAACCCCTTATTCGCCAACACAAAAATACTTCCCTAACCATAAAAGCGCTTTCGATAAGTGACACCCAAGTCCCTAAAATAAAAAAACCGCCAGATCGGCGGTTTGGATAAACAATATCAAACACTCATTAATTCCCCGATCCGCCAGCNNTTACTCCTGTAGGATCACTTGGATTAACCAACGCAGGGTTTCGAGTCGCGGAATCCGATTGAGATTTCTGAACAGCATTGGGATCTTTGGGTTTCATCGAATCGGACGAATCTGCTAAAACAATGCTGCTGCCTATCATCAGCAATATACTTAGAACAAAAGCAATCAGTAAACTATTTTCTTTAATCATGATAATTTTCCTTTCAGTTGAATATGAATTTTTATGATGTCACGTCCTCTTTATCCAGGTCTGTACGGTTAAGCACCGAATGAACAAAGCAGTGATCCGACTACGGGAATCAATCTTGAGTTCGTCATTCTCAAGATCCTCATCTTCTTTTATTTCTGAACCTTGTTTCTTCTTCGCGCGCTTCAGCTAATCCAATAGCAATTGCTTGCTTGTAATCAGTCATTTTTTTGATACTACGTCCTATTCTTAATTTCCCTTCTTTCATGACAGGAAGTGCTTGATCCGTTTTATTTTGCTTCGTCTTTGAAGTTTTAGACATACGCCTTTCCTCCCACCAGTACCTTCCATAGTGTATTGATTTCGGGCCTACGGTTTGTTCGGCGCCGGAGTTCCCGAAGGGACATTTGCAGGTACTTTCTTATCGTCGTCACCCTGGCCTTGGGATTTTTTAGGATCATTAACTGCCGGCGTTCCGGAGGAGGATTCTATTTCTGCAGGGTCTCGATCCCGAGTCCCTGCTGGATCGATTTCTCCCCTGTTCGTGTTGCCTTGGCCACTATTCTCGTTATTAATTTGATCCGCCATTCCTATGCCAACTCCATCATCCTTCATGGCTTTGTCTTGGGGAGGAGTCGCCAATACATAGGTACTGGCCAATAAAAATATCCCTATGATTCCTGCCGAACTTAATATATCTCGCAAATAATTAATTTTCATGGTTCTCATCGTATTTCTCCTTTAAATAGTGTGAATACCCTATGCATGCTGTATCACACGTAAGATTTCGCAGCCGAAAAAACCTCGCCCACACTCATTGATAATCAACCCAAGCATAGGCGGCATCCTCTGCGTCTGAAACCGCTTCATCTTCCGTAGCCGCCACGTCAGAAAAACTTTCATAAACCACCACACCTTCGTCATTCATGATGCGATAGCGACCATTCCAATTACCTGTCGTATCATCTTGTTCAGCATTGACAAGAATGCTAAAGCCTTTGTATTGTTTAGTCATTTTGACTCCATCAAGAATCTCACATTTGACTCACCTGAATGTTCACACCGACTACCATCTTCTTAGCTGGACGATAACTCGTACTGGTTGCACATTATTGACAGGTCGTACTTCTTTGTGTGCAGACATAACAACCTTCTTGATGATTTACTTCTTGCTTCCATACTGCGCATTAGTCGGAAGGCTTGTGCCGGGCAAACAATTTCTTAATAAATTCCTTATTTTTACAGGGAGTTAATAATATTAACCCCCTGAATTACTTGCAAGTATTTTGGTTAAAGGTAAATTATCACTTACAATTCTTAGAGAAATCATCCACCTGTTTCTGAGCTTCCTCTTTGGTTACGCCATACCGTGCCTGAATCTTGCCAATCAGTTCTTCACGTTTACCATCAATAACGTCCAAATCATCATTGGTTAATTTGCCCCATTGCTGTTGAGCTTTTCCCGTCAATTGTTTCCAGTTACCTGCGATTTCATCCCAGTTCATAAACTTCTCCTTTGTCATAATTAAATAATTGAGTTATTTCAGATGTAAAAGTAAATCAATTACTTTCTCATCTTGGATAGGAGTATGAAGTCACCTACACAGAGAGTCTGTGCGCAACCGAACTTTAATCGGATGGAATTTTTATTTGTCTTTAGGAATTGAAACGATCACGGTGATCACTGAACAGCGCATATCAGGGATTATCCCTTCACACAAATCACCTGCCTCAAGGTATGCACTACTTCAACGAGCGCGCTTTGTGCTCGCATCACAGCATCAATATCCTTGTAAGCCATCGGAATTTCATCGATCACATCGGCATCCTTGCGACACTCGACATGGGCGGTTGCCGCAATGTGGTCTGCCACGGTAAAGCGACGTTTGGCCTCGTTGCGGCTCATTATCCGGCCTGCGCCGTGGCTGCATGAGCAGAAGGATTCCTTATTGCCGAGACCCCGTACAATATAACTTTTGGCACCCATGGAGCCGGGGATGATGCCAAGCTCCCCTTTCTGCGCAGAGACTGCGCCTTTACGCGTTACCAGAATTTCCGCACCGAAGTGGGTTTCTTTTTGCACATAGTTGTGGTGGCAATTGACCGCTTCAATATCCGCCGTAAAAGGGTTAGTAATGATCTGTTGAACGGCGAAGATGACATTGTGCATCATCACGGCACGGTTATGCCGCGCAAAATCCTGCGCCCAGCCGACGGCTTCAATGTAATCATTAAAATGTTGGCTGCCTTCTTCGAAATAGGCAAGATCGCGATCGGGCAGATTGGCAATATGGTGTCGCATATCCGCTTGCGCCAGTTCAATGAAAAAGGTGCCAATCGCATTGCCCACGCCACGAGAACCCGAATGCAGCATGAACCACACCCGATCCGCTTCATCCAGACACACTTCGATGAAATGATTGCCTGTTCCCATGGTACCCAGATGATTGTAATTATTGGTATTCTTCAGGCGCGGATATTTTTCGATAATGCGTTCGAATCCTGGCAACAAGCGTGACCACATGACACCCACCGATTTCGGCGGAGACTCCCACGCTCCCTTATCGCGCTGGCCGCGCTTCCTGACACGGCCATGCGGCACGGCACGTTCGATGGCGCTGCGTAGCTCAAACAAATGATCCGGCAGATCCTTGGCCGTCAGTGTCGTCCGCACGGCCATTATGCCACAACCGATATCCACGCCGACCGCAGCCGGAATAACCGCGCCTTTCGTGGGAATCACGCTGCCGATGGTCGAACCCTTGCCCAGGTGCACGTCCGGCATCACGGCCAGATGCTTGTAAATAAACGGCATACTCGCCGTGTTGATCAGTTGCTGACGAGCGTCGTCTTCAACAGGCACGCCATGCGTCCATAGCTTGATCGGCTTGCCATGTGCAACTTCCAGTAATTGATAATCCATATTCATAGCTGACGATGACTATACCTTTACCTATCTTTGAAAGAAATCGAATTCTGTTTTAATGAGCATCGTGATAACCTTTATCATGCTAAGACTCCTGCACAACCTCCCCTGCCATTGCAATAAACAATTAAAATAG
>CXWL01024251.1_pt1 | contig 14026 bp, 15 predicted proteins | sample 590931 | NCBI WGS metagenome assembly CXWL01 (sample SAMEA3498368, study PRJEB10139) | groundwater metagenome | biome: water well; material: biofilm material | place: Germany | collected 2015-04-27 | reverse complement strand
TCCACCGCCACCTTGTCGCCCTGCACGACGCTGAAGACGCCGTCGGGCAGGCCGGCCTGGCGCAGCAATTCAGCCATCAGCAGCGAGGGCGAGGGATCACGCTCGCTCGGCTTCAGGATGAATGCGTTGCCGCACGCCAGCGCCAGCGGAAACATCCACATCGGCACCATGCACGGAAAGTTGAAAGGCGTGATGCCGGCCACCACGCCCAGCGGCTGGCGCAGGGTCCAGTTGTCGATGCCGGTGCTGACCTGGTCGGTGTAGTCGCCCTTCAGCAACTGCGGCACGCCGCACGCAAATTCCACGATGTCGATGCCGCGCGTGACCTCGCCCTGGGCATCGGTAAAGACCTTGCCGTGTTCGGCGGTGATCATCGCGGCCAGCGCATCGCGGTGCTGGTTGAGCAGGGCCAGAAACTGGTTGAGGACGCGCGCGCGGCGGATCGCCGGCATTTCGCCCCAGGCCGGCTGCGCGGCCTGCGCCGCGGCGACCGCGGCGTTCACATCCTCGGCGCTGGCCAGCAGCACCTGGCGTGCGGCGGTGCCGGTGGTGGGGTTCCACACCGTCTGCGTGCCCCCGCCGCTGCCGCGCTGCGGCCGGCCGGCGATCCAGTGGCCGATATCGGTGTCTGTGGTGTAGGCCGGGGGTGCGCCCATGTCTGTTCTCCTGTGGGTCAACGGCGCAGTCTATGGGTTGTGCCAGCGAAGCCGCCGGCGGCATGTAGACGCGTCAGCGGAGCACGCCCCGCAGGGTCATGGACCGGGCGTACCAAGCGAAGAACGCCAGCAACCCGGCAATGATGGAGCTCATGATCGCCATCTGCGGGCCCATCACGGCGCCGCCGTTGGTCAGCACGTAGGTGTAAAGGAGGCTGACGAGAAATGCCGCCAACGACAGCATGAAGACGAGCCCTGCCTGTCTCTTGCGCAGCAGCAACAGGATCGACGCCAGAAAAGCCCCGAAGACCCCGATCGCCCAGACGACCGTCATCCAACCCGGCATCTGCTGATAGTGGGCGATCTGATCCGGCGTCATGCCCGCGCTGGCCTGGTACTTGGCGCCCTGTGCCATGCTCATCACGAAGTCGAATACCCCGATGGCGTTGAACAGCACCGCGACCACGCCCACCAGCCAGAGGTGCCAAGGTGCCTTCACGGGTGCATCTGTCATCGCCAGCTCCTGAGAACAATTGACCGCCGTGCCGCAACTTATCACAGGCGGGGCTGGGTGCAGGCCAATCACCTTGCCGGGCCCGATGCTGAACTTCACCCAGCGGCGACTGCGGGACAATGCGCCCGCACGGCGCCCGTGGTGACCGCCGCCACCGCCCCGCGCGCCGAACCCCCACCCTGAACGAGCCGCATGCCCTCCGAACCGCCCCTCACCGACGCCGATCTGGCGCGTCTCGAATTCCTGCTCGATGCCCTGCCGGCCCCGCTGCAGCCGCTGGATATATCGGCGCTCGACGGCTATCTCTGCGGCGTGCTGCTGCAGCCCAGGCGCATCACCGCCGAGCAGTGGCTGCCGCATGTGACCGATCTCGACGCCCGCCCCGCTGCGGCCAGCCCGGCGCTGGCCGAGTTGCACGCCCTCGTGCGCCGCCGCCACGCCGAGCTGGACCGGGCCATCGGCCAGCGCGAGTGGTTCGACCCCTGGATCTACCAGCTCGACGACGGCGCCGCGCCGGCCGACTGTGTGCTGCCGTGGGTTGCCGGCTTTGCGGCGGCGATGGAATTCTTCCCCAGGCTGATGGCGCTGGACGACCCCGAACTGGTGGAACCGCTGGCCTTGCTCTTCATGCACTTCGATATCGACGACCTGGAAGACGCCGATGCGCTGATCGCGGTGATCGAGACGCTGGAGCCGCCCGCCGACCTGGCCGAGGCGGTGCAGGATGTCGTGCGCGCGCTGATGCTGATCGCCGATGTCACGCGGCCGCGCGCGGCGACACCCCCGTCGCGGCCACTGCGGCCGGCGCCCGCGGCACGCCGACCCAGGCGTTAGGGCCCGGCGCCGTACACCACGCGGGCGTGCAGGCCCAGCCCCTGCGCCACGCTCGCAAACCGATCACCACGCACGCGCTCGGCGGCCGGGAAGCACGCCGCGATGCGCTCCACCAGTGGCGCCAGGCCGGTCGAGCCGCCGGTGAAATAGAGCACGTCCACCGCCGCAGGCGACACGCCCGCCAGGCGCACCGTCTCGCGCGCCGCCTGCACGATGCGCTCGAGGTCGGTCTCGATGGCGGCCGCCGCATCGGCCTCGCCCAGCACGGCGCCGAGGCCGGCTTCCAGCGCGGCCAGGTCGATGCCGGCGCGGCCCGCCTGCGCGACATCGATCTTGGCCTGCTCGGCCGCTGCCGCCAGCGCATGGCCCAGCCGCTCCTGCACGGTGGCCATCAGGCGGGCGTGGTGGCGCGGCTCGGCATACCAGGTCTTCATGCCGCGCAGCTCGGCCACGCGCGCCGGCGCATAGACGGTATTGATGAGGTGCCAGGTGGCGAGATCGAAGTACACCGCGCTGGGCACCTCGCGCGCGGCCTCGCCCGGCTTGGCCGGCCGGCGCGTGCGGTAGCCCAGCAGCGGCAGGATGCAGGCCAGTTCGACATGGCGGTCGAAGTCGGTGCCTGCCAGGTGCACGCCGTGGCTGGCCAGGATATCGTCGCGGCGCTCGGCGCGGCCGCGCCGCGTTGGCCCGACGCGCACGAGCGAAAAGTCGGACGTGCCACCGCCGATATCGGCCACCAGCACGCGCTGTTCGCGCGTGACGCGGCTCTCGTGGTCCAGCGCGGCGGCAATGGGCTCGTACTGGAACCGGACCTCGGCAAAGCCGACCTGGCGCGCTGCGGCCTCGAGCGCGGCCTGGGCCTGCGCGTCACGCATCGGGTCGTCGTCGACAAAGAATACCGGGCGCCCGAGCACGGCGCGGCTCAGGGCGTGGCCGGCCTCGGCCTCGGCCAGCTGCTTGAGGCGGCGCAGGTAGCCGGTGACGACGTCTCGGTAGCGAACGGCGCGGCCGGCGCCGATATCGGTGCGCTGGTCCAGCAGCGACGAGCCGAGGATGCTCTTCATCGAGCGCATCAGGCGGCCGTCGATACCTTCGACATAGGCCGCCGTGGCCGCGCGGCCGTACAGGCGCTCGGCCTCGAAATGATGGGCTGGCGTATCGGCGCGGTAGAAGACCGCCGTGGGCATGGTGGGCCAGCCCGGCTCCAGCTCCACCAGCCGCACGCCTTGCCCGGGCCCGGGCAAGGCCACGGCCGAGTTGGAGGTGCCGAAGTCGATGGCGACGAAGTCCGGGTTCGGGCTGTGCTTGCTGGGCTCGCGTGTGCGCGTCATGTCCGGACCAAAAAAGGGGCGCGATTGTATCGGCGACGCAACGCCGTGGGCATCCACGTGAACTGGCACACAACTGATGCGCTATTCGACGCGCAGACTGCCGGCACTGGCACGACACTCGAAGCCAGAGGGATCAACAAAGGCCGCCACCATGAACAAGCCCGACTCCGCTCCGCGCTGGTTTTCTGGTCGGCGCGCGACCGATCACCCGGCCCAGGACGACCCTGCCGATCTCGGCACGGCTTTCGGCCTGGACCTCAGCCTGAACGAGCTGCAGCACGAGCCGCCTGCCGTGCAGCCGCTGTGGCGCAAGCCGGGTTGGGTGCAGCGCCTGGCTGCACGCCGCAGACCGGCCGCCTGACGGGCAGGCCCGCGCGCAGGCCGCTGCCGCCTGCGGCTACCGGACCAGCAGCGCCGGTGTGCTGCAGTTGGCCAGCACCTTGGTCACGACCGAGCCCATCACCAGGTTGGCCAGCGCGCCGTGGCCGTGCGAGCCCAGCACCAGCAGATCGAATTTGCCCTTGTTGGCGGCATCGGCGACGACTTCGGCGGCCGGCCCCACCTTGGCCACAAAGGTCGCCTTCAGCCCCTGCTTGGCGAAAAATGTACGCATCGGCTTGAAGGTTCTCTCGGCCGATTCGTCGTAATAGGCCTTGAGCGTGGCCCTGTCGATTGCGGCGGCAGCCCGCGACGGTATCGCAGGCACGGCGTGCAGCACGGTGTATTCGTGCTGGGGGCCCAGCCATTCGTCGTGCGCTGCCAGGTACGCCAGCATGCGCTTGGTATAGGGGCTGCCATCAACGGCGGCGAGGATTTTCATGCGCTCTCCCGGGCGGTTGCGGGCCACTTGCGGCCCGTGCCTGGAGTGTCGCACCACGACGCGTGCGCAATTTGACGTGGCTCTATACATCCAGCGTCAACAGCGGCTGATGCCCCCGGTCCTCGCCCTTCTTGGCCAGCCCCAGCGGGTTGCAGACCACGCGTGTCGGTGCGCGGCCGGCGCGGCCCACGCGGTAGTCGTGGCGGCAGTGCAGGTGCCCGTGGAGCCACAGGTCGGCGTGTGGAATGAGATCGTCGTCGGCATTGCAAAAGCTCGCACTGCCGGGCTGCGCACCGTAGCGCGGGTCCGCACTGCGCAGGCTGGGCGCAAAGTGGGTGATCACCAGCGTCTTATCCCAGCGGCCTCGCGGTGGCTGCGCGAGTACGGCTTCGAGCCAGGCGCGGCAGGCCAGCGCCTCGTCGCGCACCGCCGCCGCGTCGAACGGGCGGCCACCGCGCGTGGCGGCCATCAGGCGCATGAAGTACTCGGCGGCGCGCACGGCGCGCGGCCGCTGCCCGGCACCGAAGAGGTCGAAATCGCTCCAGCGCGTGGTCCCCAGCACGCGCACGCGCTGGCCGTTGGTTGCGGTAACGAGCAGCGATTCGCGCTCCAGCAGGGTATAGCCCAGGCGGGTGCAGAGTTCGCGCAGGCCGAGTGCGGCGGCATCGAAATCGCGGCCGTCGAATTCATGGTTGCCGGCGACCACGAGCACGGGCACGGGCCAGCCGGCAAAGCGCTCGAAGCCGGCCCAGGTGCTGTCGATGTCGCCGGCCAGCACCAGCAATTCGGCCCCGGGGGCGGGCTCGGGGCTGAAGGTCTCGGTCTCCAGGTGCAGATCGGACAGCAGCTGCAGCTTCACGCGCTGGCTCCGTCGAGCCACTCGATGTGCCCGACGTGGGCGTGCGCGCGGGCCAGCAGGCGGTCTTGGCCGCCGGGCCACAGGCGGCAGCGAAGTTCCGGCTCCTGGTCCGGTGCAGGGGGCTCGAAGCGCAGCCACGCCAGCGGCGCCGAGGCGCTGGCATGGCGGCCCGCCGCTTCGATCAACGTCGCCACGGCTTGCTGCTCGACTGGCGGCATGTACTGCCACATGATGGAGTGCATCAGCACGGTGGCCTGCCCGGCGCGCTGCGGCGTGGCCAGCAGGTCGGCCACGAAGGCCTTCGCCGTGCAGGCCCGCACCGCCACCCCGTCGGCGCGCATCCAGGCCGCCGCCGCGTGGCTCGCCTGCTTCAGGCGCACCAGCCTTTCGGGCTGATCGGGCCAGACGAACGAAGCCAGGCGCAGGCCTTCGTCGGCCTGCTGCAAATCCACCGGGTGCAAGTCGCAACCGGCGCGCTGCACCACGCGCAGCGGGCACAGCGGCGGTGCCGGACCGCTCCACTCACTGCGCAGCCGCAGCGGCGCCGCCGGCGCGCCCCAGCGCCAGGCGCTGGTTTCATGGTGCCAGCGCTCGGACCACAGGTTGAGCCCGGCCGAGGCGCCGATTTCAAACAGCGCCAGCGGCAAGCCGGTGCTTGCCGCGACATGCAGCAGGCCGGGCAGCAGGATCGCACTGCGCTGCACTTCATTCGTCTGCGGCGCGCGCGCCAGCGCCTGCTGCAAGTGCGCCTGGCGTTGGCGCCAGGCGGTGCCGATCGCCGCATCGATTGCCGGCCCCAGGCTTGCGCCGTCCACAGCCGCGGCAGGGGGCCACAGGCCGGCCCAGGGCGGCTCGCCACGCAGCGCCAGGTGGTGCAGGGCGCCGGCCCAGCGCAGCGCCACCGCCGACGCGAGGGGGTCGTTGCTGACGGCGGCCAGGGCAGCGTGGCCGACGGCGTCGCGGGCGAGCCAGCGCTGGCTGCACTCCAGCACCGTGGCGGTAAACGGCGCGCCGCTGTCGCGGCACCAGCGAGCCTGCTGGGCAAAGGCTTGCAGCAACGGTGTATCGGGCATGCCCGATTCTCGGCCAGCCCGCCGCCGGGCCCCACCGGGGGCAGCGAGCGCAGCGCATGGGGCGCTAGAACGCCAGACGCTCCTCGATGCGCGCCAGCGTGGCCGGCAGCTCGGCCGGCAGGTGGTAGGCCAGCGTCCTGAAGAGTTCGGCGTGGAGCGCCAGTTCCTGCTGCCAGGCGGCACGGTCGATGCCGATCACGCTGTCGAACTGCTCGCGCGTGAAGGCCAGGCCCGACCAGTGCAGATCGTCGTAACGCGGGCTGGTGCCGAAGGCGGTCTCGACCCCCGCGGCCGTGCCTTGCACGCGGCCCAGCACCCAGGCCAGCACGCGCATATTTTCGCCGTAGCCGGGCCAGACGAATTTGCCGTCGGAGCCCTTGCGGAACCAATTCACGCAGAAGATGCCGGGCAGCCGCGCGCCCGCCTGGGCCAAGCTGCCACCCAGGGTCAGCCAGTGCTGGAAATAGTCGGCCATGTTGTAGCCCGTGAAGGGCAGCATGGCGAAAGGATCGCGGCGCACCACGCCCTGCTGGCCGGCGGCAGCGGCGGTGGTCTCGCTGCCCATGGTGGCGGCCATATAGACGCCCTCGGCCCAGGTGCGGGCCTGCGTCACCAGCGGCACGGTGGTGGAGCGGCGGCCGCCGAAGATGAAGGCGTCGATGGGCACGCCTTCGGGGTTGTCCCACTCGGGGTCGAGCACCGGGTTGTTGGTCGCCGCCACCGTGAAGCGTGAGTTCGGGTGCGCGGCCTTGGCCCCCGTCTGCCGGCCCAGGGCGGGCGTCCAGTCGCGGCCCTGCCAGTCGATGAGGTGGTCGGGCGGCGTCTCGGTCATGCCTTCCCACCAGACATCGCCGTCGTCGGTGAGGGCGACGTTGGTAAAGATCGCGTCGTGCCGGACCGAGTCCATGCAGTTCGGGTTGGTGTGGTCATTGGTGCCCGGCGCCACGCCGAAATAGCCCGCCTCGGGGTTGATCGCGAACAGGCGGCCGTCGGCATGGGGCTTGATCCAGGCGATGTCGTCGCCGATGGTCGTGACCTGCCAGCCCTCGAAACCTGCCGGCGGCACCAGCATCGAGAAATTCGTCTTGCCGCAGGCGCTCGGGAAGGCGGCGGCGACGTGGTATTTGCGGCCGGCGGGCGAGCGCACGCCCAGGATCAGCATGTGCTCGGCGAGCCAGCCTTGATCGCGCCCCATGTTCGAGGCGATGCGCAGCGCGAAGCACTTCTTGCCCAGCAGGGCGTTGCCGCCATAGCCCGAGCCGTAGCTCCAGATCTCGCGCGTCTGCGGGTAGTGCACGATGTACTTGGTGGGGTTGCAGGGCCAGGCCACATCCTGCTGGCCGGGCTGCAGCGGCGCCCCCACGCTGTGCACACAGGGTACGAAATCACCGCCCGCACCCAGCACATCCAGGGCGCCGCGGCCCATTCGGGTCATCAGGCGCATGCTGACGGCCACATAGGGGCTGTCGGTCAACTCGACGCCGATGTGCGCGATGTGCGAGCCCAGCGGGCCCATCGAAAACGGCACCACATACATCGTGCGGCCCCGCATGGCGCCGCGAAAGAGTGCGGGCGTTCCGTCCGGCCGCCCCGTCTGCAGCAGCGCGCGCATCTCGGCCGGCGCCATCCAGTTGTTGGTCGGGCCGGCGTCTTCGTGGCGATCGGCGCAGATGTAGGTGCGGTCTTCCACCCGCGCCACGTCGCTGGCGTCGCTGCGCGCCAGGTAGCTGCGCGGGCGCAGCACGGGGTTGAGTTTCATCAAGGTACCGCTGGCGACGAGCTGCGCGCACAGGCGTTCGTACTCGGCGGCGCTGCCGTCGCACCACACCACTTCGGCGGGCTCGGTGAGGGCGGCGATCTGCGCCACCCACTCGGCCAGACGGGCATGTTTGACATAGGCCGGCATGGGGTGGCTCATCGGGCAACCTCCGTGCTGCGCACTGCGGTAGGGCCCTTCGGGCGGCCGTGCGGATGCATGCGATTTCCAATCATTGCAGGGTGGCCTCCGCACCGTGGGAGGCCATTGTCCTGGCAATGTAACCGCTCCGTAACCACCAACCCCGAGGGGTCAGATGAGGCAGATCAAGGCACGCGCGACCCGATCTCGACGACGACGCCGCGCGCGCCCACCGCCACCGGGGCCGAGAGCCCCTCCAGATCGCCCGGCTGGGGCATGGCCTGGCCCGATTTGCTGACCCGCGCCCCGACGATGACGCTGCCCGCTCCCGACAGCCGTGCGGCCGGCGACATGGCCAGGCTGTCGTCGAGCTTGAAGTCGAACGGCAGATCCTTGACCTGCTTGCGCAGGATCGCCAGCGGCATGCGCGCGCCCTGGGCGGGGCGCGCGAAGATGAAGACGGCATCTTCGGGTGCGGCCTGCGCCTTCAGGCTGGCGGCCAGGCGCACGGTGCCACTGACGCCGGCGGCCGCGGCCGCGGCGCCCGCCAGCGGTGCCCGGGCCGTCGCGCCGGCTGGGGCTGGGGCTGGGGCTGGGGCGGGTGCGGGCGCGGGCGCGGGTGGCTCGGCGGCCGGCGGCAGCTTGCCGCGTTCGCGCGCCTCGGCCGCGCCGTTGCGCGCCATCTGCACCATGCCGCTGTCGGCCGGGCCGACCTTGACGGTGCGGTCCCAGTGCCGTACCGCCGTAGCGTAGTCGCCCTTGTTGAAGGCGGCGGTGCCGGCCAGCGCCAGCGCCTTGACGTTGTCGGGCTCGAGTTTCAATGCGCGCTCGATCAGACGGGTGGGCTCGCCATCGAGGGATCGGCCATTCTTGACGGCCAATGCGTCGGCATAGTCGGCGATGGTGGTGGCATCGTCGGGCCTGAGTTTGAGTGCCCGTTCGTAGGCGGCCATCGCCTCGGCGTGGCGGCCCAGCGCCATGTAGGAGCGGCCCAGCATGCCCCAGCCCTCGGCATCGTCGGGCTGCTCCTGCATGCGCGCCGCCAGCTTGGCGACCATCGCGTCCATCTGCTCGCGGCCCAGTTGGTGGGGCGCGCTGGCGGCACCGTCTGCGGGTGATGCGGCGCCCGCGTCGGCGCCAAAGCCGGCCGGCGCCTGGCCGATATCGCCCGGCGAGCCCGCCCACCAGTAGCCGGCCCCCGCAATCAGCACGACGGCCGCCGCCGCAGCGGCCCACAGCCCAGGGCTGGCGGGGCGGGCGTCGGTTGCGGGCGGTACTGCGGCTGCGGCTGCGGCTGCGGGTGCCGTGCCGCTGGCCATCACGGCATCGAGCAGCCGGCGCTCGAGCGGCGTCTTGCTGGCTTCGTACTGGGTTGCATCCAGCACGCCGGTGGCATGCAGGTGCTGGAGCTGGCGGAGTTGCTCGCGCAGGGCATTGATATCGTGGGTCATTTTTCGGCTGGGTTGGGCGGCGCGAGCGGCGCGGGCACGGAGTCCGTCGCGTCGGCTTCGAATTGATCGGGTGCCAGGCGCGAGCGCCGGCGCAGCACGAGGGCCAGCACGGCCAGCCCCCCCACCAGCAGCAGCGCCGGGCCGAACCACAGCAGCGCGGTGCTTTCCTTCAGCGGCGGGCGGTAGAGCACGAAGTCACCATAGCGCGCGGTCATGTAGGCCACGATCTGCGGCCGGCTCTGGCCCTGGCGCAGCATCTCGCGCACCTGGTTGCGCAGGTCCACCGCCAGCGCGGCGTGCGAATCGGCGATGGTCTGGTTCTGGCAGACCAGGCAGCGCAGTTCAGCGGCGATTTCGATCACCCGCGCCTCGAGCGCCGGGTCCGCGGCGACGGTCGGCGCTTCGGCCGCCGGCGCGCAGGCCCCCCAGGCCAGCGTGACGGCGAGAGCGGCGCGGATCAGCGTGTCACGCATTGAGTGTCCTCAGCAGCGGTTCGATGCGGTCGCGGATGACCTCGGGCGTGAGCGGGCCAATATGCTTGAAGCGCACCACGCCCTGCTTGTCCATGATGAAGGTCTCGGGCACGCCATAGACGCCAAAGTCGATGCCGACCCTGCCGTCGTTGTCGAACAGCGAGGCGTCATACGGGTTGCCAAAATTGGCCAGCCAGCGCAGGCCGTCGGGGCGCGCATCCTTGTAGTTCAGGCCGTAGATCGGCACCACCTTGCGGCGCGCAAATTCCACCAGCAGCGGGTGCTCCTGGCGGCAGGCCACGCACCACGAGGCCCAGACGTTGAGCATCCAGACCCGGCCCAGCAGGTCGTCGCGCTTGATGGTGACCTGCGCGTCGTCCAGCCGCACCAGCGCAAAGGCCGGCGATGGCTTGCCGATCAACGGCGAGGGCACTTCCTTGGGGTCGCGCCCCAGGCCGGCCGCGAGCAGCACCGCCAGGGCCACGAACAGCGCCAGCGGGATCAGGAATTTGAGGCTCTTCATGGTGGATCAGGAAGTCACCGGCGCGGCGCTGCCGGGCCGCGCTGGGGGCACCGAACTGGCGGGCGGCGCGGTATTTTCAGCGCCCGCCCGCGCGCGGTAGCGCCGGTCGGTGGCGACCACGATGCCGCCCAGCGCCATCAGCAGGCAGCCGCCCCAGATCCAGTCGACAAAAGGCTTGACGTAGACGCGCACGGTCCAGGAGTTGTCTTCCAGCTGCTCACCGAGCGCGACGTACAGGTCACCCCTGAGGCGGGTGTGGATGGCGGCCTCGGTCATCGGGTTCTGCTGCACGCGGTAGACGCGCTTTTCGGGCAGCATGTCGGTCACCTTGCGCTCGCCCGGCGTGGCACCGCCGCCGACCTTGCGCGTGACCTCGACCCAGGCCTGGGCGGCGCGGTAGTTGGGGCCCTCGAGCCCGCGCACGCCGCGCAGGGTGAACGCCAGGTCGTCGATCGTGGTGCGGTCGCCGATGGCCATCTTCACGTCGCGCTCGACCTCGTAGGTCTTGACCATGGTCACGCCGAAGATGAAGACCGCGATGCCCAGGTGGGCCAGCATCATGCCCACCACCGAACGCGGCAGCTGGCGCAGGCGCTGGCCCAGGCCGCCAGCGGCACCCGGCCGCGGCGCCAGGCGTTCCCACAGGTCGGTGGCCACGCTGGCCACCACCCACCAGGCCATCAGCAGGCCCAGCGTGGAGACCAGCGAGATACCGCCGGACAGCCACTGCGTGCCCAGCGTCGCCAGCACGGCCACGCCAGCCGCCCAGCGCAGGCGCCAGGCCAGGTCGGGCAGCGCCGCCTTCTTCCAGCGCGACAGCGGCCCGACGCCCATCAGGAAGATCACCGGTGCCATCAGCGGCATGAAGACCGATTCGAAATACGGCGCACCGACCGAGATCTTGCCCAGCCCCATGGCATCCAGCGCCAGCGGGTACAGCGTGCCCAGCAGCACCGCCGCCATCGCCACCACCAGCATCACGTTGTTGGCCAGCAGCAGCGTCTCGCGCGAGAGCAGGTCGAAGCGCGCGCCGAGGCCGACCTTGGGTGCACGCCAGGCATACAGCGTGAGCGACGAGCCGACCACCACCACCAGGAAGCCCAGGATGAAGAGGCCGCGCGTGGGATCGGAGGCAAACGCGTGCACCGAGGACAGCACGCCGGAGCGAACCAGGAAGGTGCCCAGCAGCGAGAGCGAAAAGGCCATGATCGCCAGCAGCACGGTCCACGACTTGAAGGCGCCGCGCTTCTCGGTCACCGCCAGCGAGTGGATCAGCGCGGTGCCCACCAGCCAGGGCATGAAGGAGGCGTTTTCCACCGGGTCCCAGAACCACCAGCCGCCCCAGCCGAGTTCGTAGTAGGCCCACNNGCCGCGAATGCAAATGCCACCGAAAAGCCGACATAGCCCATATAGAGCATCGGCGGGTGGATGACCATGCCCGGGTCCTGCAGCAGCGGGTTGAGGTCGCGGCCGTCGGCCGGCACCGGGAACAGGCGCTCGAAGGGGTTGGAGGTGGCCAGCGTGAAGAGCAGGAAACCCACCACCACCCAGCCCATCACGGCCAGGATGCGCGCCACCACTGGCAGCGGCAGGGTGCGGCTGAAGCGCGCCACCGCCACCATCCACACGCACAGCATCATGGCCCACAGCAGCAGCGAGCCTTCGTGCCCGCCCCAGACCCCGGCAATGCGGTAGGCCAGCGGCAGGGCGCTGTTGGAGTGCTGGGCAACATAGAGCACCGAAAAGTCGTTGCGCACGAAGGTTGCCGTCAGGGCCACGAACGCGACCAGCACCAGCGCCCCCAGCGTGTACGCGACGGGGCGCGCGGTGGCCATCCAGTCGGCGCGGCCGCGCTGGGCACCGGCCAGCGGCACGATGCCCAGCACGAGGGCCACGGCAAACGCCAGCCAGAGCGCGAGGTGACCGAATTCAGCAATCACTTCGGGCTCCCGGCGGGCGCGACCAGGCTGCGCGCGGTGCGCTCGTTGACCTCGGCGGCGCGCTTGAGCGCCTCGGCGGCTTCGGGCGGCATATAGTTTTCGTCGTGCTTGGCCAGCACCTCGCGGGCGACGAAGACGCCCCCCTGCAGCTGGCCCTGTGCGACCACGCCTTTGCCCTCCTTGAAGAGGTCGGGCAGGATGCCCTCGTAGCGCACCGGGACGGCCTGCGCGGTGTCGGTGACCAGGAAGCTCACCGCCACGCCTTCGCGCTTGACGCTGCCGCCTTGCACCAGCCCGCCAAGGCGGAAAGTGCGGTTGGCGGGCGCCTCGTGGGCCCNNTTCAAGGGCCTGGCGGCGGCGGCGTATGGCCAGCCAGGGCTCCAGCGTCATCAACAACAGGGCTGCCCCGTAGGAGCCCCACACATACAAACCATAGCCGCCCATGGCGGCGAAATCGGCCCAGCCGTGCCAGATCATGCCGCGTCCCCGACACGCTCGGAAAGCCATGCGGTGTGGCGCTCGCGCTCGGCGATGATGGCGCGGGCGCGGGTGAAGATGACCGCAAAGGCATAGGCCCAGCAGGCGAAGGTCATGAGCAACATGGCGGTCAGCATGGTGCTGGCCATCTTGGGTGCCGCGGTCATGCTGATGGTGGCGCCCTGGTGCAGCGTATTCCACCAGCGCACCGAGAAATAGATCACCGGCACATTCACGGCGCCCACCAGGGCCAGCAACGCGCCGGCCTGGTCGGCGCGGCGCTGGTCGTCGATGGCCGCCACCAGCGCGAGGTAACCCAGGTAGAGAAAGAGCAGGATCAGATACGACGTGATGCGCGCGTCCCACACCCACCAGGCACCCCACGTGGGCTTGCCCCAGAGCGAGCCGGTCCACAACGCCAGCACCGTGAACATGGCCCCGGTGGGCGCGATGGCGCGCGCCAGCATCGACGCCATGCGCGCCTTGAAGGCCCAACCGATGACGGCCCAGAAAGCCATCGCCAGGTAGAGCAGCATCGACATCCAGGCCGCCGGCACGTGGATGAAGATGATGCGGTAGGCATCGCCCTGCGTGGCGTCGGTGGGCGCGACGAAGAAGCCGACGTACAGGCCNNGCGTCAAAACGCGACGGCGCGGCAAACGTAAAGAGGCGGGTGCGTTGCATCATGGGCGGCAGCCGGGGTTCATTCGGCGGTTCATTCTGTAGAGATGCGCAGCGCCGCGGCGGTGGCCCAGGGTGCGCCCAGCGCGGTGCCGATGAGCAGCGCGCCCAGGATCGAGAAGTGCCCCGACGGCGAGAGCCCGGTTTCCACCGCGGCCACTGCCGCGGCACCAAAGATGAGCGCCGGGATGGCCAGCGGCAGCACGATCAAGATCAGGAGCATACCGCCGCCGCGCAGGCCCAGGGTGAGCGCCGCGCCCAGGCCACCCAGCAGGCTGAGGATGGGTGTGCCCAGCGCCAGCCCGGCCATCAACGCACCCAATGCCGCCCAGGACAGGCCGAACATCAGCCCCACCAGCGGCGCCGTGGCGATCAGCGGCAAGCCGTGCGTGAGCCAATGCGCGGCGCTCTTGGCCACCGCCACCACCAGTGCAGATTGCGGCGCCAGCAGCAACTGGTCGAGCGAGCCGTCGGCATGGTCGGCGGCATACAGGTGC
>CXWL01030502.1_pt1 | contig 14033 bp, 12 predicted proteins | sample 590931 | NCBI WGS metagenome assembly CXWL01 (sample SAMEA3498368, study PRJEB10139) | groundwater metagenome | biome: water well; material: biofilm material | place: Germany | collected 2015-04-27 | reverse complement strand
GCGCGCCCAGACCATGCCGCGCGGCACCATCGTCGAGCGGCAGGCCAGGCCGCGCAGGTAGAAACGGTCGAGCGCAAAGACTGGCACGCGCGAAGGGAAGGTGGCGGTGTGCTGGCGCCGCGCCCCGGGCGCCGCCGCGCGCGCCAGGCCCAGCTCGTGCATCGGGCCGTCGAGGCGCTCGCCCCAGTCGTTGAAGTCGCCGGCCACCACCAGCATCTCGCCCGCCGGCACCTCGGTGGCAATGAAGCGCGCCAGCCGCTCCACCTGCCGCACCCGGCTGCTGTGCACCAGGCCCAGGTGCACCACCACCGCGTGCACGGTGGCGCCGTTCCAGACCACCGGCACGTGCAGCAGGCCACGCTGCTCGAAAGGGTGGTCGCTGACATCGTGATGGCCGACGTCGCCGATCGGCCAGCGCGAGAGCAGGGCGTTGCCGTGTTCGCCGCCACGCGTGACGGCGTTGGTGCGGTAGGCCACGTCGTAACCTTCGGGGGCCAGAAAGTCGGCCTGGCCCTGCGCCGGCCAGCCAAACGACGTGCGGTCGAACCGCCTCGCCTCGCCCCTGTGAAAGAGGCTCACCTCCTGCAGGAAGACCAGGTCCGCGTCGAAGGCTTCCACCGCCAGGCCCAGGTTGTGGATTTCGAGCCGCTTGCGCAGGCCCAGACCGCGCACGCCCTTGTGGATGTTGTAGGTGGCCACCCGCAGCGCACCGATGCCGGTGTAGGGCGGCATCAGCGAGCTTTGCAGCGGGTTCAGGCCGGTCATGGCAGCAGTCGGGGCAGTTGCAGGATAGCCTCGGCGTTGCTCGGTGAAAAGCAGCGCTCGGCGGCCGCGCGCCAGGGCAGCCACTGGTGGGCGAGGTGCTCGCGCGGGCTCAGCGTGACCGGCGTGCCCGGCGCCACCGTGAGGCCGAAGACATGCTCGGTGTTGTGCGTGACGCCGGGCGCATAGCGGTGGCGCCACACGGGGTAGATCTCATAGCAGTTGGAGCGGCCCCAATCCAGCAGCACGCCGCCCGCGATGCCGGTTTCCTCGAACACTTCACGCCGCGCGGTATCGACCAGCGGCTCGTCGTCGCGCGCCAGTGCACCGGTCACGCTCTGCCAGTAGCCGGGGTGGTCAGCCCGCTCGATCAGCAGCACATCGAGCGCCGGCGTGTGGATCACCACCAGCACTGAGCGTGGGATCTTGCAGCGCTGGGGCTCAGACACCGGTGACCCAGGCGCCGCAGGCATCGGCGATGCGGCTCATGCGGCGCTCATGGCCACTCAAGCCGCCGGGCTGCGCAGGCGGATGTGCAATTCGCGCAACTGCGTTTCATCCACCGCACTCGGTGCCCCGGTCAGCAGGCACTGCGCGCGCTGCGTCTTGGGAAAGGCGATGACATCGCGGATGCTCTCGGCGCCCGTCATCAGGGTGGCGATGCGGTCCAGGCCGAAGGCCAGGCCGCCGTGCGGCGGTGCGCCGTACTGCAGCGCGTCGAGCAGGAAGCCGAACTTGACGCGCTGCTCCTCGGGCGTGATGTTGAGCGCGGCGAAGACCTTGGCCTGCACGTCGGCACGGTGGATGCGCACCGAGCCGCCGCCGATCTCCCAGCCGTTGAGCACCATGTCGTAGGCCTTGGAGATGCACGCACCGGGGTCGGTATTCATGAGGTCCTCATGGCCGTCCTTGGGCGCCGTGAAGGGGTGGTGCACGGCGTTCCAGCGCTTGCTCTCTTCGTCCTGCTCGAACATCGGAAAGTCCACCACCCACAGCGGCGCCCACTTGTCCTCGAAGAGGCCGTGCGTGCGGCCGAATTCGCTGTGGCCCACCTTCAGGCGCAGCGCGCCGATGGCGTCGTTGGCCACCTTCGCCCGGTCGGCGCCGAAGAAGATCAGGTCGCCATTGCGGGCGCCGGTGCGGGCCAGGATCTCGGCGATCGCGGCGTCGTGCAGGTTCTTCACGATCGGCGATTGCAGGCCCTCGCGCCCCTTGCCCGCGTCGTTGACCTTGATCCAGGCCAGGCCCTTGGCGCCGTATATCTTGACGAACTCGGTGTAGGCGTCGATCTCGCTGCGGCTCATCTCGCTGCCGCCGGGCACGCGCAGCGCCACCACACGGCCGCCCTGGGTCGTGGCCGGGCCCGAGAAGACCTTGAAATCGACGCTCTTCATGGTGTCGGTCAATTCGGTGAGTTCGAGCTTGACGCGCAGGTCGGGCTTGTCGGAGCCGTAGCGGTGCATCGCCTCGCCGTAGCTCAGCAGCGCATAGACCGGCAGCTCCACGCCCATCGTCTTGCGGAAGACGGTGCGGATCATGGCTTCGGTGACGGCGCGGATCTCTTCCTCGCCCAGGAACGAGGTCTCGATATCGATCTGCGTGAATTCGGGCTGGCGATCGGCACGCAGGTCTTCGTCGCGGAAACACTTGGTGATCTGGTAGTAGCGGTCGAAGCCGGCCACCATCAGCAGTTGCTTGAAGAGCTGCGGCGACTGCGGCAACGCGAAGAACATGCCGTCATTGACACGGCTGGGCACCAGGTAGTCGCGCGCGCCCTCGGGCGTGCTCTTGGTGAGCATCGGGGTCTCGATATCGATGAAGCCCTGCTCGTCGAGGAATTTGCGCACCTCGATCGCCACGCGGTAGCGCAGCCGCAGGTTCTTCTGCATCTCCGGGCGGCGCAGGTCGAGCACGCGGTGCGTCAGGCGCACGGTCTCCGAGAGGTTGTCGTCATCCAGCGGAAACGGCGGCGTGACGCTGGCGTTGAGCACCAGCAGCTCATGGCACAGCACCTCGATCTTGCCGCTTGTGAGGTTGGCGTTCTCGGTGCCGGCGGGCCGTGCACGCACCTTGCCCACGACTTGCAGGCAGTACTCGTTGCGCACGCCCTCGGCGACCTTGAACATGGCGGCGCGGTCGGGGTCGCAGACGATCTGCACCAGGCCTTCGCGGTCGCGCAGGTCGATGAAGATCACGCCGCCGTGGTCGCGGCGGCGGTGGGCCCAGCCCATCAGGGTGACGGTCTGGTCCATCAGCGTCTCGCTGACCAGGCCACAGTAGGTGGTTCTCATATAAGCACTCCAAACGGATAGGTTGATTCGGTCGGGGCCGCGGCGCGCAGGGGTTGCGCGGCCGCGTGGAGGGCGCTCGCGCGGGCCTGCCCTGCGGCAGGCATCGCGTCAGGGCTGGCCGGCTGCCTAAGCCGGCCAGCCCGGTCAATTTCGGGCCGGCTCGGTGGCAGGCGCCACCGGCGGCGCGGCGTCCGGCCCGACCACGCCCATCGAGATGACGTACTTCAGCGCCTCGTCCACGCTCATCCTGAGCGCCAGCACATCGGCGCGCGGCAGCATCAGGAAAAAGCCCGAGGTCGGGTTGGGCGTGGTCGGGACATAGACGCTGAGGTATTCGCCCGGCAGGTGCGTCGCCACCTCACCGCTGGGCTTGCCGGTGACAAACGCGATGGTCCAGGTGCCCGCGCGCGGGTATTGCACCAGCACGGCCTCGCGAAATGCATTGCCGTTGCTCGAGAACAGCGTGTCCGAAACCTGCTTGACCGAGTTGTAGATCGACTTGACGATGGGGATCTTGCCCAGCATCCGGTCCCATTGGCGCAGCCACCACTGGCCCACGATATTGGCGGCAAAGACGCCCGTCAGCAGCAGCCCGGCAACCATTGCCAGCACGCCCAGGCCGGGCACGTGGCGCAGCCGCTCGATGCTGGCGCGGGCCGCCTCGGGCAGCACCGCCTGGGTCGCCGAGAGCAGCCAGGCGAAGACACCGTCCAGCGCGCCCAGCAGCCACGACAGAACCCAGATCGTGATCGCCAGTGGCAACCAGACCAGCAGGCCGGCGACGAGATATTTCTTCACGGGCGCGGTCGGGCTCGGGCGTCAGCTGCCGGAGGCCGGCGGCGTGGGCGACGCCGCCGGCGAGGCGGGCGCCGGCTTGTCCGCGGGCTTGTCGGCCGGCTTCTGGGCCGCCGCCTCGGCCGGCTTGTCCGCCGTCTTCGCGGGCGTGCCGTCGGCGGCGTTGTCGGCCGGTTTGGGCTTCGACTTGTCGTCGCCGCCCGGGCCCTTGCTGCCGCCCCCATCGCGGAAGTCGGTCACATACCAGCCCGAGCCCTTGAGCTGGAAGCCCGCCGCAGTGAGTTGCTTGGCATAGGTGGCCGCGCCGCAGGCCGGGCAGACGGTCAGCAGCGGGTCCGACATCTTCTGCAGCACGTCCTGCGCGTGGCCACAGGCGGTACAGCGATAAGCGTAAATCGGCATTGCTAGACCGTTGATTCAAAAGGCGAAATTATAGGCGTCCGGTTCGCGCGGACAGGCGCGGACGGCGCCGGCGGTCAGCCCAACCAGTGCAGCGCGACGCGCGTGAGCAGCAGCCCGGCGACAAAACCCGCCGCCGCCCACAGCAGGCCCTGCAGCAGGCGGTTGGTTCGGCGCTGCTCGGCCAACAGCGACTGCAGGGCCGCGCTCTCGCCGGGCCGGGCCTGCCGCGCCAGCGCCTGGTGCAGCAGGCGCGGCAGCTCGGGCAAGAGCTGGGCGTAGCGCGGCGACTCGTTCTTCAGCCGCTCCAGCAACCCGCGCCAGCCGATCTGCTCGTTCATCCAGCGCTCGAGAAAGGGCTTGCCGGTGGTCCACAAGTCCAGCTCGGGGTCGAGCTGGCGGCCCAGGCCTTCGATATTCAGCAGCGTCTTCTGCAGCAGCACGAGCTGGGGCTGGATCTCGACATTGAAGCGGCGCGAAATCTGGAACAGGCGCAGCAGCACCTGGCCGAGCGAGATGTCCTTCAGCGGCCGGTCGAACTGCGGCTCGCAGACCGCGCGGATGGCGCCCTCGAGCGCATCCACCCGGGTCGCCGGCGGCACCCAGCCGCTTTCGATATGCAGCTCGGCGACCCGCTTGTAATCACGCCGGAAGAAGGCGATGAAGTTGTAGGCCAGGTATTCCTTGTCGACTTCGGTCAGCGTGCCGATGATGCCGAAATCCAGCGCGATATAGCGGCCGAAAGTCTTGGCGTCGAGCGAGACCTGGATATTGCCCGGGTGCATGTCGGCGTGGAAGAAGCCGTCGCGGAAGACCTGGGTGAAAAAGATCGTGACGCCATCGCGGGCCAGCTTGCGGATATCGACACCGGCGGCCCGGATGCGGTCGATCTGGCTGATCGGCACGCCGTGCATGCGCTCCATCACGATCACGCTGGGTTTGCACAGCTCCCACACCATCTGCGGCACGAGGACGAGATCCAGGCCCTCCATGTTGCGGCGCAACTGCGCCGCGTTGGCGGCCTCGCGCACGAGGTCGAGCTCGTCGTGCAGGTAGCCGTCGAACTCGGCCACCACCTCGCGCGGCTTCAGCCGCTTGCCGTCGCTGGACAGGCGCTCGACCCAGCGCGCCAGCGTGTGCAGCAGGATCAGGTCCTGCTCGATGACCTCCAGCATGCCCGGGCGCAGCACCTTCACCGCCACCTCGCGCCCGTCGGGCAGCACGGCGAAGTGCACCTGGGCAATCGAGGCGCTGGCCACCGGCTCGGCTTCGAAGCTGGCAAAGACGGTGCTCACCGGCCGCCCGAAGGCGGCCTCGACGAGGGCGCGCGACTGCGCCGCGGGAAATGGCGGCACGCGGTCCTGCAAGCGCGCCAGCTCATCGGCCACATCGAGCGGGATCAGATCGCGCCGGGTCGAGAGCACCTGGCCGAATTTGACGAAGATCGGCCCCAGGCGCTCGAGCCCCAGGCGCAGCCGCTCGCCACGCGGCGCATCGAGCCGGCGGCCCAGCGTGACCAGCCGCACCAGTGCGCGCACCCAGCGCTGCGGAAAGGCCGACAGCGCGACTTCGTCCAGGCCGAAGCGCAGGACCGTGATGACGATGACGAACAGGCGGCCGAAATGCCTCATCTCAACTCAAGTGCCTGCCACGCACCGATGCGGCGCTCATGGTGCCCCCAAGGCCCTGCGGGCCGTCCCCCCAGGGGGGGGCGAGCGCCTTCGGAGCGGCCGTGCGGCGCTCACTGGCTGCCCCCTACGGCGCTGCGCGCCGGTCCCCCCGAGGGGGATCGAGCGCCTTCGGAGCGGCCGTGCGGCGCTCACTGGCTGCCCCCTACGGCGCTGCGCGCCGGTCCCCCCGAGGGGGATCGAGCGCCTTCGGAGCGGCCGTGCGGCGCTCATGCGCCGCGCGCGCGCAGCCGCTCGGCCAGCTCGGCCGCGCCCTGGAGCGCGGCGCGCAGGCCCGCCGCCGCGCTGCGGCCCAGACTGTGCAACTGATGCGCCACGCGCGGGCCGAACAGGCGCTCGAGGTCGGCCGCGACGTCCCAGCGCAGGTTCAGCAGCAGCCAGTTGACGTCGCCCGCGAGCTGGGCGTCGCCATCGATCTGCACCGCGGCCGTTTCGCCGCCCAGCGCGCGCGCCACCAGCAGCGCCGGGTTGGAGGCATCGATCCTGGCCGCCAGGTCGGCGTTGGCCACGCCCTCGGGCCCGCACCACTCCAGCAGCCCGGCCGGCGTGATGCGCCATGCCAGAGCCGGCGGCGCTGGCAGCAGGGCGGGCCAGCCGGCCAGCGTGAGGCCGATGGTGCGGCCGGCGTGGGGGCGCAGGTGATCCATGGCCACCGCCTCGCTGCCCAGCACGTGGTTGAGCAGCAGCGTCAAGCGCTCGGCGAGGGCCGGCGCCAACAGCGCATGAAGACTGTGAAGCATTGCGCGATTGTAGGCAGCGGCCCCAGGGCGAGCGTCGCTGCGGAACCATGGAAGCCCGCGCGAACTGGGCGAGAATCAGGATCGATGTTCGAAGACCGAGGCTACAAACGCACCTTCTACAGCGCGCCGCAATCGGTGACGTCGCTGGTGGCCGCATTCCTGGAGCCTTCGATCACGGTGCTCGTCTTCCTGGCCGTCTCGGCCTTGTTCGACGAGCCCATCGGGCGCTCCGACCTCACGCTGTGCCTGCTGATCTTTGCGCTCACCTTCCCCGGCCGCAACCGCTTCTGGGACCGGCCGCTCAACGCGGCGGTGGATATCGCCACCTCCTGGCTGAGCCTGCTGCTGATCCTGCTGCTGTGCGGCTATGCCACGCGCAGCCTGTCGTTGTTTGATTTCGACGTGCTGCTGTGGTGGGGCACCGGCACGCCGCTGCTGCAGTGGCTGGCCTACTTCAGCGGCCGCAAGCTGCTGCGCCGCTATGCCAACCGCGCCGGCAACCGGCGCAGCGCGGTGGTCGTCGGTGCCAGTGCGCTGGGCGTCAAGGTCTCGCGCGCGTTCCAGGCGCGCGGCGATATCGGGCTGTCGTTCCTGGGCTATTTCGACGACCGCGCCGATGACCGCGTCGACCCCGAAGCCGCCGGCACCCGCCTGGGCAACCTGCGCCAGGTGGCGCCGTATGTGCGCGAGCATGGCGTGCAAGAGGTCTATATCACGCTGCCACTGGGCTCGCAGCCGCGCATCGTGGAGCTGCTGGAGCAGGTGCAAGGCACCACCGCCAGCGTCTTCTACGTGCCCGATGTCTTCGGCATCAGCATCATCCAGGGCCGCCTGCAGGATATGAACGGCGTGCCCGTGGTCGGCCTGTGCGAGACGCCGTTCACCGGCACCAACCGCCTCGTCAAGCGCTTCTCCGATATCGTGCTGGCCAGCGTGATCCTGGTCCTGATCGCGCCCGCGCTGCTGGTCATCACGCTGGGCGTCAAGCTCAGCTCGCCGGGGCCGGTGCTCTTCAGGCAGCGCCGCAACGGGCTCGATGGCGGCGAGATCGTGGTCTACAAATTCCGCTCGATGCTGGCCCAGGACGACGGCCCGGTGGTGCGCCAGGCGACCAAGGCCGACCCGCGCATCACCCCGTTTGGCGCCTTCATCCGGCGCACCTCGCTCGACGAGCTGCCGCAGTTCTTCAACGTGCTGCAGGGCCGCATGAGCATCGTCGGCCCGCGGCCCCACGCGGTGGCGCACAACGAGCTGTACCGCCAGCTCATCAAGGCCTACATGGTGCGCCACAAGGTCAAGCCGGGCATCACCGGCTGGGCCCAGGTCAACGGCCACCGTGGCGAGACCGACACCATCGAGAAGATGCAGGCGCGCGTGGAGTACGACCTGGAGTACCTGCGCAACTGGTCGCTCGGGCTCGATCTGCAAATCATCGCCCGCACTGTCAAGCTCGTCTTCTTTGACCGCAACGCCTATTGAATCCGCTGGAGCCGCATGAGCACGCCGGGCCGCCCCAAGGGCGAATACCGGAGTGCAAAGCACGAAGGAACCCTGATGACCACCACCCGCCACCCCACGCACACGCTGCGCGCCTGCGCCCTCGCCGCTGCGGGCCTCGCGGCACTGGCCGCGCAGGCCGAGACCAGCCCGTACTACATCGGCGCCACCCTGAGCGTGGCGCACGACTCCAACCTCATCCGCGTGCGCGACGGCCAGGCCGTACCGGCGGGCCTGAGCGCCAGCGACACCACCACCAGCGCCGCACTGCTGGCCGGCATCGACCAGACCTGGGGGCGCCAGCACCTGTCAGGCAACGCCACGCTGCGCGAGAACCGCTATGCCCGCAACGGCGGTTTCAACAGCCAGGGCTATACGCTCAACCTCGGGCTGGACTGGCAGACCATCGAGCGCATCTCGGGCAAGGTCAACGTCTCCGCCGACCGCACGCTGCGCGCCGATGTGCGCGATGTCAACGACCAGTTCATCCTGCACACCAATGCCGAGAACGCCAGCCAGCTCGACCTGAGCGTGCGCGTCGGCCTGGTCACGCAGCTGTCGGCCGAGGCCGCACTGCTGCGCCGCGACGTGCGCTACTCGGCGCGCGAAGCTGACTACCGCGAATACCAGCAGTCGGGCGGCTCGCTGGGCCTGCGCTGGCAGCTCGGTGGCAGCACCACGGCCGGCCTGGGGCTGCGCCAGACCCGCACCGACTACCCCAGGCTGCTGGTCAGCCTGCCCGATACGCGCGACCTGCGCACGCGCAACGATGTCGATCTCAGCGCCACCTGGGCGCCCGCCGGGGCCAGCACCGTCGACCTGCGCGTCAGCCGCGGCAGCACCAGCCACCAGCAGTTCAGCGATCGCGACTTTTCGGCCACCACCGGCGCGCTGACCTGGGCCTGGCAGCCCACCGGCAAGCTGCGCTTCAATACGCGCGCGGCGCGCGATACCGGCCAGGACGCCGACCGCGCCACCACCGCCTACACCCGCACCACCGATACCCTGCGCCTGCGTGCCGCCTACGATCTTTCGGCCAAGATCGCGCTCAACGCCAGCGCGTCCAGGTACAGCCGCACGCTGGTCGGCCGCGGGCTCTTCGTGGCCGGCGTCGAAGGCCGTGACAGTGGCAACGGCTTCGAGCTCGGCCTGCGCTGGGCACCGTATCGCAGCACCATCGTCGGCTGCAGCGCCAGCCACGATCGCCTGGGGCGCAACGGCAATCCGCGCCTCAACGACGCGTACCGCGCCAGTGGCTACAGCTGCTGGGGCCAGTTCATCCTGCAATAGGCGCGCCGGCCGATGACCACCGTCCTGCTCACCGGCGCGGCCGGCTATATCGCCTCGCACACCTGGCTGGCGCTGTTGGGAGCGGGCTTCGAGGTGGTGGGCGTGGACGATTTTTCCAACAGCTCGCCCGAGGTGCTGCGCCGCCTGCAGCAGCTCTCGGGCCGCACCCCCGTCTTCGAGCGCGCCAGCGTCTGCGATGGCGCTGCGATGGCGAGCCTCTTCGAGCGCCACCGCATCGATGCCACGGTGCACTTTGCCGCCTTCAAGGCGGTGGCTGAATCGATCGCCCAGCCGCTGGCCTATTACGCCAACAACCTGGGCAGCCTGCTCACCGTCTGCCGCACCATGCAGCAGCACGGCGTGCGGCGCCTGGTCTTCAGCTCCAGTGCCACCGTCTATGGTGACCCCGCTCAACTGCCGATCCGCGAAGATGCACCGCTGTCGGCCACCAACCCCTACGGCCAGACCAAGCTGATGGGCGAGCAGATCCTGCGCGACCTGGGCGTGGCCGATGCCTCCTGGCAAACCGCCTGCCTGCGCTATTTCAACCCGGTGGGCGCGCACGAGAGCGGCCGCATCGGCGAAGACCCGCGCGGCGTGCCGAACAACCTGATGCCCTACGTGGCCCAGGTCGCCGTCGGCCGGCTGCCACGGCTGGCCGTCTACGGCAACGATTACGCCACGCCGGACGGCACCGGCGTGCGCGACTACATCCATGTGCAGGATCTGGCCGCCGGCCATGTCGCGGCGTTGCGCCGGCTGCTCGATCAACCCGGCTCGCTGACCGTCAACCTGGGCACCGGGCGCGGCTGCAGCGTGCTCGAAGTGGTGGCCGCGTATGCCGCCGCCAGCGGGCGCGAAGTGCCGTACGACGTGCTGCCGCGCCGCCCCGGCGACGTGGCCGCCTGCCATGCCGACCCGGGCCTGGCGCAGGCGCTGCTGGGCTGGCGCGCGCAGCACGATCTCCAGCGCATGTGCGAGGACAGCTGGCGCTGGCAGGCCATGAACCCGCAGGGCTACCAAGAATGAATTCGATCAACGTCTGCCCGATCATCATGGCCGGTGGTTCCGGCACCCGGCTGTGGCCGCTCTCGCGCTCGGGTTTTCCAAAGCAGTTTCTGGTGCTCTCGGGCACCACCAGCCTGTTCCAGCAGGCCGCCGCGCGCCTGCAAGGCCTGGCGGGTGAGGGCATCAGCGTGGTCGCACCGCTGGTGGTGGGCAACGAGGAGCACCGCTTCCTGGTGCTCGACCAGCTGCGCGAAATCAATGCCGAGCCCGCCGCCGTGCTGCTGGAGCCAGTCGGGCGCAATACCGCGCCGGCGATGATGCTGGCCGCCCTGCAGGCCAGCGCCGGTGGCGCCGACCCCGTGCTGGTGGTCACCGCGGCCGACCAGACCATCAGCGACGAAGCCGCCTTCACATCGGCGCTGCGGCGCGCCGTGGCGCAGGCCGCCGGCGGCGCCATCGTGATCCTGGGCATCACGCCCGACCGCCCCGAGACAGGCTACGGCTATATCCGCGCCGCAGGCCAGCCGCCTGAGCAGCGCGTCGCGCAGTTCGTCGAAAAGCCCGACCTCGCCACCGCCGAGAAATACCTGGCCGACGGCAGCTACTACTGGAACGCCAGCATCTTCGTGCTCAAGGCATCGGTGTGGATGGCCGCCCTCGAACGCTTCCGCCCCGACATTTCAAGTGCCTGCCAGGCCGCCTGGGGCGCCCGCAGCAGCGACGCCAAATTCGTGCGCCCCGGCAAGGCCGAGTTCGCGGCCGTGGCCGCCGAGTCGATCGACTACGCGGTGATGGAAAAGTGCCCCGGCGTGCTGGATATCCGCATGCAGGAACTCGACGCCGGCTGGAACGACCTCGGCGCCTGGGAGGCCGTCTGGCAGGTCGCCGAGAAAGACGCCGCCGGCAACGCCAGCGTGGGCGACGCCATCGTCAGCGACAGCCGCAATACGCTCGTGCACGCCACCAGCCGGCTGGTCAGCGTGGTCGGCCTGCATGACGTGGTGGTGGTCGAAACGCCCGACGCCGTGCTCGTGGCGAGCCGCGAAAAGAGCCAGGACGTAAAGAATATCGTGGCCCAGCTCGGCCGCGAGCAGCGTGGCGAGCAAGCCCTGCACCGCAAGGTGCACCGCCCCTGGGGCTGGTACGACAGCATCGACCACGGCCCGCGCCACCAGGTCAAGCGCATCATGGTCAAGCCCGGTGCCACGCTGAGCCTTCAGATGCACCACCACCGCGCCGAGCACTGGATCGTGGTTTCGGGCACCGCCGAGGTGACCAACGGCGACAAGGTGATCATGCTCAGCGAGAACCAGAGCACCTATATCCCGCTGGGCGAAAAGCACCGCCTGCGCAACCCGGGCAAGGTGCCGCTGGAGATCATCGAGGTGCAATCCGGCAGCTACCTGGGTGAGGACGATATCGTCCGCTTCGAAGATACCTACGGCCGAAAGTAGCATGATCCTCGTCACCGGCGGCGCCGGCTTCATCGGCAGCAACTTCATCCTGGAGTGGCTGCGCCTGCACGACGAGCCGGTGCTCAACCTCGACGCCCTCACCTACGCCGGCAACCTGCAGAACCTGGCCGCGCTGCAAGGCGACGCGCGGCACGTCTTCGTGCACGGCGATATCACCGATCGGGCGCTGCTGGATGGCCTGTTCGCCCGGCACCGGCCGCGCGCCGTGCTGCACTTCGCGGCCGAGAGCCATGTCGACCGCAGCATCCACGGCCCCGGCGCCTTCATCAAGACCAACGTCGAAGGCACCTGCACGCTGCTGGAAGCCACGCGCAGCCACTGGGCCACGCTGGCCGGCGATGCGCAGGCGGCATTCCGCTTTCACCACGTCAGCACCGACGAGGTATATGGCAGCCTGACCCCCGGCGCAGCGGCCTTCACCGAGAGCCACACCTACGCGCCCAACAGCCCGTACTCGGCCAGCAAGGCCGCCAGCGACCACCTCGTGCGCGCCTGGCACCACACCTGGGGGCTGCCGGTGGTCACCACGAACTGCAGCAACAACTACGGGCCCTATCACTTTCCGGAAAAGCTGATCCCGCTGATGATCGTCAACGCCCTCGCCGGCAAGCCGCTGCCGATCTACGGCGATGGCCAGCAGGTGCGCGACTGGCTCTACGTCGCCGACCACTGCAGCGCCATCCGCGAGGTGCTGGCGCGTGGCCGGCCGGGCGAGACCTACAACATCGGCGGCTGGAACGAAAAGACCAACAAGGAGATCGTGCTCACCGTCTGCGCCCTGCTCGACGAATTGCGGCCGGGCAGCGCGGGCCCGTATGCACGCCTGATCACCTACGTCACCGATCGCCCCGGCCACGACCGCCGCTACGCCATCGACGCCCGCAAGATCGAGCGCGAGCTCGGCTGGCGGCCGGCCGAGACCTTCGAGAGCGGCATCCGCAAGACGGTGCAGTGGTACCTGGCGCACGGCGACTGGGTGGCCGATGTGCAAAGCGGCGGCTACCGCGAGTGGCTGAGCCGGCAGTACGGCGCATGAAGATCCTGCTGCTGGGCAAGAACGGCCAACTCGGCTGGGAATTGCAGCGCGCCCTGGCGCCCCTGGGCCCGCTGGTGGCCTGCGATTTCGACACACCGGGCGGCTTGCGGGCCGACTTCTCCGACCCCGGCTCGCTGGTCGCGCTGATAGGCGCCGTGCAGCCTGCATTGATCGTCAACTCGGCTGCCCACACTGCCGTCGACCGGGCCGAGAGCGAGCCCGATCTGGTGCGCGCCATCAACGCCACCGCCCCCGGCGTGATCGCGCGCGAGGCCGCCCGGCTGGGCGTGCCGCTGGTGCACTACAGCACCGACTATGTCTTCGACGGCAGCGGCCACGCGCCGCGCGACGAGGCCGCGCCGACCGGCCCGCTCAGCGTCTACGGCCGCACCAAGCTCGAAGGCGAAGATCTCATCCGCGCCAGCGGCTGCAGCCACCTGATCCTGCGCACGAGCTGGGTCTATGCCGCGCGTGGCGGCAACTTTGCCCGCACCATGCTGCGCCTGGCGGCCGAGCGCGACAGCCTGCAAGTCATCAGCGACCAGATCGGCGCCCCCACCGGCGCCGAGCTGCTGGCCGACGTGACGGCGCATGCCGTGCGCCGCCTGCACGCCGAGCCCGCCCTGGCCGGCACCTACCACTGCGTGGCCGGTGGCGAGGCGAGCTGGTTCGAGTACGCGCGCTTCGTCATCGAGTGGGCACGCGCACGCGGCCAGGCGATCCGGGTGGCGCCCGATGCCATCCACGCCGTGGCCACCAGCGAGTTCCCCACCGCGGCGCGGCGGCCACTCAATTCGCGCCTGGCCACGCGCAAGCTGCAGCAGGCGTTCGGCATCACGCTGCCGCCCTGGCAGGCCGGCGTCGAGCGCATGCTCGCCGAGGTGCTCGGGCACTGAACCAGAGGCCACCCCATGCGACGCAAAGGCATCATCCTGGCCGGCGGCTCCGGCACCCGGCTGCACCCGGCCACGCTGGCCATCAGCAAGCAGTTGCTGCCGGTGTACGACAAGCCGATGGTCTATTACCCGCTCGCCACGCTGATGCTCGCCGGC
>CXWL01011497.1_pt1 | contig 14033 bp, 18 predicted proteins | sample 590931 | NCBI WGS metagenome assembly CXWL01 (sample SAMEA3498368, study PRJEB10139) | groundwater metagenome | biome: water well; material: biofilm material | place: Germany | collected 2015-04-27 | reverse complement strand
CACCATGAAATATCTCTGTCTAATCTATGTCGAAGAAAAGATCCTCCATGCCCTGCCGAGCCATGAACGGGTCGCCCTATCGGACGAATCGATGGCCTACTGCGACCGGTTGCAGAAAGTCGGCCAGCTGCTGGCTGCCTCTCCGCTCCATCCGGTGGAGACCGCCACGACTGTCCGGGTCCGCGAGGGAAAGGCCGCGACGACCGACGGGCCGTTTGCCGAAACGAAGGAACAGCTGGGCGGCTTTCTCATGCTCGACGTGCCGGATTTGAACGACGCGATCCGCATCGCCACGCATTTCCCCGCCGCCCGTTATGGCAGCGTGGAGGTCCGTCCGATGAAGGAACATGGCTGCGCGTAGCAGGCAACACCATGAGCGATGAAGCCGCTGCCAGGGCCCGCGCAACCGTCGACGAGGTGTACCGGTCCGAGTCACGCCGGGTCCTTGCGACGCTCATCCGGCTGCTCAAAGATTTCGATCTGGCCGAGGAAGCCCTCCACGAAGCCTTCGCCGCCGCGATGGAACAATGGGCGCGCGACGGCATCCCCGCCAACCCGCGCGCCTGGCTCGTCTCTACCGGCCGGTTCAAGGCGATCGACGGTTTACGACGGCGCGCCCGTTACGATGCGTCGCTCAACGAGCTCGCCAAAGACATGGAAGCCGCGACCGGTGAGGCAACCGAGCCAGACGAAGACAGTATTGAAGACGACCGGCTGCGGTTGATCTTTACCTGCTGCCATCCGGCGCTCAAGCCGGAGGCGCAACTGGCGCTGACATTGCGCGAAGTCTGCGGCCTCACGACCGAAGAAGTCGCCCGTGCCTTTCTCTCCTCCCCTGCCACACTGGCCCAACGCATCGTCCGCGCCAAGGGCAAGATCCGAGACGCGCGCATTCCCTATGAAGTGCCGCCGCCGGCCGAGCTTCCGGACCGGCTGGATTCGGTCCTGCATGTCATCTATCTGGTCTTCAACGAAGGGTACTCCGCATCCGCCGGCGCCTCGCTCACACGAGCCGACCTCTCGGGCGAGGCGATCCGTTTGGGGCGCCTGCTGCTGGACCTGTTGCCGGAACCTGAGGTCATGGGCCTACTCGCGTTGATGCTGCTGCACGAGTCGCGACGTCAGGCCCGTGCGTCGGCCGCAGGCGAGATCGTGCTCCTGGACCAGCAGGACCGGGCGCGCTGGGATCGAAAACTGATTACGGAAGGCATCGCATTAGTCGAACGGGCACTGGCATCAAGACGGTTCGGCCCCTACACATTACAGGCGGCAATCGCCGCCATCCATGCCGAAGCGCCGAGCGCCGCGGCGACCGATTGGGCGCAGATCGTCGCCCTCTATGACCTGTTGATGCGCGCGGCCCCCTCCTCGATCGTCGAGCTCAACCGGGCCGTGGCCGTGGCGATGCGGGACGGGCCCGCAGCAGGCCTCACACTGGTAGACGCCATCATGGCGAGGGGTGAGCTGGCGGACTACCATTTGATCCATGCCACCAGGGCCGATTTCTGCCGGCGCTTGGGGCAGACGGAGGACGCCCGCATCTCCTATGAGCGGGCCCTCGCCCTCACGAAGCAGGAACCGGAACGGCGCTTTCTGGAGCAGCGGCTGGCTGAGTTACAATAACCGCCGCTCCCGTTGTCGATTTCGGATACCGGGAACGACTAGATAGTGAAAGAGAGAGGAACGGTCATGAAATACCTGTTGCTGGTCCACCACAATGAAGAGGCGTTCGGCCGGATGAGTGAAGAGACGAGAAAAGCCATGCTGGCCGAGTCGGTCCAACTCTGTCACCAGCTGCATGACCAGGGACAATATGTCCATGCCTCGCCGCTCCAGCCTGTTGCTACCGCCACGGTCGTACAGGTGCGCGACGGGAAACGATCGGTCACGGATGGACCGTTCATCGAAACCCGCGAGCAACTCGCCGGCTATTTCCTGGTCGACGCACAGGATTTGGACGAGGCGATCGACATCGCCGGCCGCATCCCCGGCGCACGGATCGGAGCGGTGGAGGTCAGGCCAATCAGAGAAATCGCGGGTTTACCGGAGGAATAGTGTTCAGAGTCCCGGGCTGATCCTGCTCTGTCGATTCTGATCTTCCTGTACGACTATAAGGTGAAGCGGCCGAACCTTTTCTCAAAGGGGAACCGATGAAATACATCTGTTTGGGATACCTTGATGTCACACAGTAGGCGACATTGTCCTCCGGCCAGCAAAGCGCCATGGTCGATGCATGCCTCGCCTACGATGATGGGCTCAAGAAGAACGGGCACTGGGTAGGAGGCGAAGGACTCCAGGGCCCCGATACCGCCACGACGCTGCGCTATCAGAACGGCAAGGTTTCCGTCACCGACGGTCCTTTTGTCGAAACCAAGGAAATGTTGGGCGGACTTCTGATCATCGAAGCCCGCGATCGCAACCATGCCGTCCAACTCATATCGAACCACCCGGGCGTCAAGATGGGCCCCTGGGAAATCCGCCCGGTGGAAGATCTGACCGAGATGATTCGCGCCAGCGAGCAGCGGCGAGGCAAGAGGTAACCACCCATGATGAATACAATTACTCCCTTTTTATGGTTCGACGGTCGCGCGGAAGAGGCGGCACGGTTCTATACGTCCATCTTCAAAAATTCGCGGATCGACAGCCTCTCACCGATGTCCGCGACCTTTCATCTTGACGGGCAAAAGTTTATCGCCCTGAACGGCGGTCCTCAGTTCAAGTTTACCGAAGCTATCTCATTTTTCGTCGATTGCCGGACGCAGGACGAGGTCGATGAGCTGTGGGAGAAACTCTCGGCCGGAGGTGAACCGGGCCGTTGCGGCTGGCTGAAAGACAAATTCGGCGTTTCGTGGCAGATCGTCCCGTCGGTACTGGGCGACATGTTGCAGGACGAGGATGAAGAAAAGTCGCAGCGGGTCATGCAGGCCATGCTGCAAATGGACAAGCTCGACATCGCGCGGTTGCAGCAGGCCTACGAAGGCTGTTCATAACACACGGGAGGACGTCATGTTCGAAACGATTGCCTTTGTCATCGTCGGACTGATCGGCGCGCTTTTGGCCTTCGCAGCAACGAAGCCGGCTACGTTCCGGGTCCAGCGGTCGATCGGAATCATGGCACCGCCGGAGCGAATCTTTCAGCACATCAACGATTTGACCAAGTGGGGCGCCTGGTCGCCCTGGGAAAAGATGGATCCCGCGATGAAAAAAACGGCCGGCGGCGCTCCATCGGGAAAGGGCGCCTTGTACGAGTGGGACGGCAACAATCAGGTCGGCACGGGTCGGATGGAGATTCTGGAGTCGATTCCCCCTTCCAAGGTCCTGATTCAGCTCGATTTCCTGAAGCCCTTTGAAGCGCATAACCGGGCTGAGTTCACGCTGGCTGCTCAAGAGAGCTCAACCACCGTCACCTGGGCGATGTATGGTCCGCAACCATACATGGCGAAGGTCATGGGCCTATTGTTCAATTGCGAGAAGATGGTCGGCCCGCAGTTCGAGACCGGCCTGGCTAACTTAAAAATGCTGGCGGAGAAGTAAGAAGGAGAGCACCGATGCAATACGTCGATGGCTTTGTGTTGACTGTTCCGAAGAAGAATCTGGCAGCGTACGTTCGTCTGGCCCAAAAGGCAGGCAGGATCTGGAGGGAACACGGGGCCCTGGAATACCGCGAGTGCGCCGGCGATGATCTCACCGTCAAGATGGGAGTGCCCTTCCCTCGCCTGGCCAAAGCGAAACCCGGCGAGACCGTGGTGTTCTCCTGGATCGTGTACAAGTCGCGTGCACATCGCGACCGCGTGAACGCCAAGGTGATGAAGGACCCGCGCATCACGGGCCTGTGCGATTCGAAATCGATGCCGTTCGACTGCAAACGCATGGCGTATGGCGGATTCAAGGTGTTAGTTGACGCCTAGGGTTTCCCCTTCGACTAACGGGAAGGAAGCCCCCCGGAGTGTCACTTGATCTTGTCGCTGACAATGCGCATAGTTTTCGAATAACGACTTGCCGTTCACATAAGAAGGAGGCCGATATGCGTTCAACGTTCATTCCCCTCACCTGCCTGGCTCTTGCATTGATTGCAACTCCGGTCATGGCGAAGGAAAAGAAACACGAGAAACCGATGGACCAGCAGGCGATGATGGAACTCTGGCAGAAGCTGGCCCAGCCCGGTGAACCCCATAAACTGTTTGCCGGCCTGGCCGGCAGCTGGGCCACCACGACCAAGGAGTGGATGGAACCGGGCAAGCCTCCGACAGAATCCACCGGAACTGCGGAGATGAAGATGCTGCTCGACGGGCGTTTTCTGTACCAGGAATACAACAGCCAGATGATGGGGCAGCCCTTCTCCGGCATCGGGATCGATGGCTACGACAACGTGACGAAGAAGTACGTGACCGCCTGGATCGACACGATGGGAACCGGGATCTTCTTCATGGAAGGGACAGCTAATGCTGATGGCAAGACCATCACCCTGAAGGGCTCACACCCCGAGCCGGGCGGCGGAAAAATGTCGCATCGGGCAGTCTGGAAGATTCAGGACGCCAACAACCAAACATTTGAGATGTACGGAACGCACGGCCATGGCGGCAAAGAGATGAAGTTCCTGGAGATCGTGTATACGCGAAAACCGTGATGGTGCAGCATTGAAATAGATCGGGCAACATGTTTGACTAGGTGCTCAACGCCATCACCTAGGGAGGCCTCAGATGCAACGCACGATTGGAATGTTGAGTTTGGCCCTGATGCTGACGATGCTCAGCGGCTGCAGTTACTTCTTCTATCCCCGCGCAGGGGACTACGCGACGCAGGCCAAAGGCGCCAGCGGTGTTGAAACGATGATCAACCTCACGAACATGATGGAAGCCACCGCGGCCAAAGCCAAAGGCGGCAAGGGGAAGGACAATGCCCTGGACGACTACCACAACCAGCTGCATGCCCTGCTGGATTCATTCTGCGACGTGACGAAGGAGCAATCTAAAACACCGGCCTACGATCTGGCGGTGACGCACAAGAAGGAATTGACCGCCATTTTCTGGCGGCTGTGGAAGTTCAAAGACGATCAACCGCAACGAGACCAGCACCTGGATCTCTCCATTGCGGAATTGAAAGAACTGCGGGAGACGCTGCAAACCTTGAAATAATCGTCAGACGGAGGCCGGTGATGAAAGATTCTCATGCCACAGTGAGTCGTGGACCCGTGACATTGTTGATCGGCACCAGGAAAGGCGCGTTCACCCTCAAGAGCGACCGGACGAGACGCACATGGAAAGTCTCGCCCCCCATGTTCCTCGGCCACATCATCCATCACGTCGTGGCCGACCCGCGAGACCGCCGCACGATCTTGATGGCGGCCAGCACCGGTCATCTCGGGCCGACGATTTTCCGGTCGACCGACCGGGGCAAGACCTGGAAGGAAGCCGCGAAGCCGCCGGCCTTTCAGAAAGCCGATGAAGGCGGGAAGGACCGCTCGGTCGGCCACGTCTTCTGGCTGACTCCCTGCCATGCGAATGAACCGAATGTGTGGTACGCCGGAACGTCTCCTCAAGGTCTCTTCCGCTCGGAAGACGGCGGCACGACGTGGGCGCCGTTTTCCCACATCAACGAGGATTCCCAATACATCGAATGGATGGGGTCGATCCAGGACGGTACACCGGACGGTCCGAAACTGCACTCGATCATCGTGGACCCGCGCGATCCCCGGCATCTCTATTTCGCCATGTCGGGCGGCGGCGTGCATGAATCCATCGATGGCGGGAAGACCTTCGTGCCGCTTGTGAACGGCCACGACGTGGTGGAGGGCTTTGATCCGGCTACGGTAACCTTCCACGATCCCCATTGCATGCGGCTCTGTCCGAGCAATCCAGATCGGCTCTATCAGCAGAATCACTGCGGCATCTACCGGCTCGATCGCCCCTCGAACACCTGGGTGCGGATCGGCAAAAACATGCCAAAGAAAGTCGGCGATGCCGGGTTTCCGATGGTCGTACATCCGCGCCGCGACGACACCGCCTGGGTCTTCCCGATGGACGCCGCCACAGTCTGGCCGCGCGTAAGTTCCGGCGGAAAGCCCGCAGCATACATGACCAAGAACGCCGGGAAGAGCTGGAGTCGCCTCGATAAGGGTTTTCCCCGCGCGAACGCCTGGTGGACGGTCAAACGCCAGGCCATGACGAACGATCAGCACGAGGCCGTCGGGCTGTATGTGGGCACAACGCAGGGTGAAATCTGGGCGAGTCGGAATGAGGGAGCAACCTGGACCTGCATCGCCCGGCACTTGCCGGAAATCTACTCAGTGGAAGCGGCCACGCTCGGACGATGACGATCCACATCCCCAGCGCCTTGCGCTCCTACACGGCGCAACAGAGCGCGGTCCAGGTAAACGGCGCCACGCTTGCGGAGGCACTGGCGGCATTGGATCACCGTTTTCCCGGCATCCGGTTTCGTATCATCACCGAGCAGGATAGCATCAGGCCGCACATCAGAATCTTCGTGAACGACGTGCAGTTCCAGGACTTGTCAGCGCCACTCAGCAAGGCCGATACTGTCTATATCGTCTGTGCCCTCAGCGGCGGATAATCGCGAGAGGAGAGATTATGCCAACCCCCGACAACGCTAAGCTCATCGAAGGTCAACGCCAGGACTGGAACCGCGTCGCCGGCGGCTGGGAAAAATGGGACCGGCTCTTCGACGAGCAGATGGCGTTTCTGAACCATCGGCTCGTCGCCGATGCCCGCCTGCATGCAGGACTGAACGTTCTGGATCTCGGCTCCGGCACCGGCTACCCCGCTTTACTCGGCGCGCAAACTGTCGGAACGACCGGCAGTGTCGTCGGCATGGATCTCGCCGAACACATGCTCGCAGCCGCTGATCGGAAGGCCACACGCCTCGGCCTGACCAATGTCTCGTTTAGAACCGGCGATGTGACGAGTCTCCCGTTTGAGTCGAACTCCTTCGACTCCGTCACCAGCCGCTTCTGTCTGATGTTTCTCCCTGAAATTCCGAAGGCCGCGGCGGAGATCGCGCGGGTCCTGAAACCGGGAAGCTGGGTCGCCGCCGCCGTCTGGTCCGCGCCGGAGAAAAATCCCTCGATCGGCCTCTCGATGGCCGCGATCAAGCAAGTGATCGAACTGCCGCCACCGGATCCAACCGCACCGGGCATTTTCCGATTGGCCAAACCGGGTGAGCTCGCCGGGATGTTTCAGCAGGCCGGACTGGTCGATGTGACGGATCAGGAGTTTCTTGCGGAATGGTCCTATGCGTCGGCTAACGAGTACTACACCAGTTTGATGGAGATCGCCGCGCCGGTCCAGAATCTTATGGCCAAACTGACCGAGTCTCAGCAGCAAGACGTGAAACAGCGCATTATCCAGGCCGCGTCCAATTACAAACGTGGCAACCGCATCGTATTCCCGATGGCGGTGCGGATGGTCGCCGGACGCAAACCCCTCTGAGCCCCCAATGGCAACTAGACACGATGGCTTCAAGGATTTTGTCCTGGACCAGCTGGCTGATCTTCGGGGCCTGACCTGTCGTGCCATGTTCGGCGGCTATGGGCTCCGCTATCGTGAAGCCTTCTTCGGCATCGTTCACAAGGGCCGGCTGTATTTCAAAGTTACGCCGGAAACCGCCGGTTCCTACCGCGCCCTGGGCTCGAAACCTTTTCGTGTGACCTCCAAGATGACGCTCAAGACGTACTATGAAGTGCCTGCCGACATTCTTGAAGACGCCGCTCAATTGACTGAGTGGGCTAAGACGGCCAGCCCCGCCCAGCGCCCCCAACCGGCACGGTGACAGGCCGCGCCCAAAGCTCGCAGATCCACACCCGCTCGAAGAACCCGAGCCTGCTCCTAGTTGACTGATTAAGCGAGCCCATAGCAGCCGGCTTGATTGAGACTTATAATGGTCCTAATGTTAGCCGGCATCAGCTCAACGCTCTCCACTTCGCACGTTGTCCAGACACGCGTGGTCCGTCATGCCCTGCTACTGACGGCCTGCTTGTTTCTGTTACTCGGCAATGGATCATTCGGAGCAGAGCCATCGCTCGCTCCCCTACTGTGGCGTACGGTCCCGGCAGTCAATCCATCCGATCAACCCCTGCCTCCAAAGAAACTGTCCATTCTCCGCGAGCGAGACATCGCCTTCGATGAGCTCCTGGTGAAAATCTTGAAAGACGCCGCAGCCAGGCCGCTGCCGCCGATTGCCGTCGAGCTCTTCGACGCAGGCCGGTATGAGCTGGATGTGGTGTCCACCCTCGCACGCATCAACGACACGAGCTTCATCCGCGGGCAGCTGAAGCCGCCGGACTCCGGCGAGTTTTCGCTCGTGCTCAACGGCGCGACGGTCACAGGCACCGTTCAACTCGGACGACGCACCTTCAAGATCGAGCCGCTCGGCAACGGGCGGCACCGCCTGATCGAGATCGATCCGGAACAAGAATCGAAAGAGTAACGAGCGCGTATCCTCTATGCTGACATGGCCAAGCACAGCACTCCTCCTGGCCGATGCAGTCCTCTTCATACATCTTGCCTTTGTCCTCTTCGTCCTGTTCGGCGGATTGCTGACGCTGAAGTGGCGGAGCACGATCTGGTTCCATCTGCCCGCCGCAGCCTGGGGAGTTTTCATCGAGTTCAGCGGCTGGATCTGTCCTTTGACGCCATTGGAAAATTGGCTGCGCGAACAAGGGGGGGCACAGGTCTACGAAGGAGATTTCCTTGGTCATTACCTGCTTGCCCTTCTCTATCCGAATGACCTCACGCGTCCCGCGCAGTTGATGCTCGGTCTCTTCGTGATCGCCATGAACACGGCGATCTACCTGTGGCTCTGGCGAAAAAATCGGCTGCGCCGCTCCTGTCACTGACGCATAAAGAAAAGAAGCCGAGCAGGCCTTTACGAACCTCTCCGGTGTTTGGATGCATCGTCCACCCGGCGCGTTCAGAATTTCTCATCTCGCACAGATTTCTGCATCCAATGTTCCATCCCACACATCCGACGCGCTCGGCCCCTCGTAGGATTGGACAACAGAGCTAGACACCAGTCACTCAATTATTCCAACTAGGGAGGGGACCTATCATGAGACAACCCATCGCATCCTATCTTGCCATCAGCGGATTACTATTGACGCTGGGCGGCTGCAACACCATGGAACCAGCGGGCGGCAAAATGGCGGCAGACAAGTCGCTCTACGACCGGCTGGGCGGGAAACCCGCAATCACCGCCGTCGTTGATGATTTCGTCGGACGGGTCGCCGCGGATAGCCGCATCAACGGCAGATTTGCCACGGCCAATATTCCCCGCCTTAAGATGCTGCTGGTCGAGCAGATCTGCCAAGCCTCAGGCGGTCCCTGCACCTATACGGGTCGCGATATGAAGACGACTCATGCCGGTATGGGACTGACCGGGGATGATTTCGACGCGCTGGTCGGCGATCTGGTTGCCACACTCAACAAATTCAAAGTCGGGGATCGCGAGAAGAACGAACTGCTTGGAGCGCTCGGTCCGATGAAGAAAGACATCGTCACGTCGCCAATGGCCATGACCGGCCCGGACGGCACGCTGCCACTCCCTACCGACTACAAATCCTGGCCCAAGTTCCTGACGGACATTCCGAAAGGCGAAGCCAAACAGGTCCGTGACATCTACATCAACCCGACCGGCGCGAGAACATCGGCAGGACAGAACTTTCCGAACGGAACCGTCATGGTCATGGAAATCTACAAAGCCAAGATGGACGGGGACAAGCTCATGACCGGCATGGATGGGAAGCCGGCGAAAGGCGACCTGGCGAAGGTGTTTGTGATGGGGAAAGAGCAAGGCTGGGGCGATAAGCTGCCCGAGAATCTGAAGAACGGCGATTGGGCCTACGCCGCGTACGATGCTTCCAGCAAGCCGCTGATGGAAGATTTCACCAAGTGCCGCGCCTGCCACACCCCGCTCGCGCAGAAAGATTTTGTCCACCGCTACGATGAATACTTCGAGAAGCGTGGCCGGATGTAGTCCACACTATTGCGGGGGCTGCGTCCGCGCAGCCCCCGTTGCTACTGCGGAGGCATTTTTTCCTGCAAGACAGACGGCACTCTTTTATTTATCCGTGCGTCCCCTGACTTATTCTGCTTGTCCCATTTTTGTTCTCAGCTTGGACTTAACAAGCAACACAAACCATTAGATAGTGTGTGCTAACGTTTGAGCTAAGCTGCGGCCTATTTTGGCCGTCCGCTTCAGCAAGAGGTTAGGCCTCACATTCATGGCCAGCATCTTTTCTTAGGTACCAAGTTGCTCGCTCTGGATCTCTGAGCCAATTGATGAGGCTTTGCCGAGAAACGATCTCCAGGAGCAGGAGGTGATCCTCGGAGTAGCGGTGCGCGGACATGAAGTCGATATCAACTCGGCTGGCATGGCTTCCATGGACTAAGGCACTTCGAACATCATAGAGGGAATTTCTGCGACCTAGCAGCGCCGCAATGACAGTGCCGTAGCGTTTTACGTGCCGCTTGAAGAGCTGCGTAGGTCCGGGACCAAGTGGTTTGCCGCACTCCTTGCAATGCGGCGAAGTTGGACGTGGTAGCAGACACTCTATGGCGGTGGAAAAGGCGACTGTTGCGAGCGAAAGCTCCGAGCGAAACTGGATGCCGAGCGCATACCAATAGCAGGCACGCACGAAGGCATTGGCCATTTCACGCGGCAACGACTGAAACAGATGTAGGTCGGCACCGAGTGAACTGGGAACTTGAAGCTGCGAGTCCTGTGGCCACAGGTAGTCGTAATAGTTGTCGCCCGCAAAGACTGGAGCCGGACCATACTCGCGTACTGGGAAATCATCGTTCCGACCGTCTTCATTCGTAGAGAAGCCAGGATGTACGAGGTTGTTCTCCGGGAGCTCCCCGCGCTTCAGGAGCGCCCAAAGACGACCGGACGGCCAATGAGCGAAGCGAATGTTTCCCACAAGAAGAAGCGTGAACAGGTACTGGTAAACGTCCAGTTCGCGAAGCACTCGGTTGCTTTCAAGGAAAGGATTCGGGCTACGTTGAATTCGCACTTCCAACAGAAACGGGAACGGCGGGCCTAAGTGCCCACCACCCAAACTGGATGGTAGTCCGTGATCAAACCAATCGAGCCCCTTGCCAATTGGTGCCGTATCTGGGCACGGGGAAAGGCGTACTACGTCATTCCACAGGTAGACGCCGTTTAGTTGGCGCTCTGCAAAAAGTACCCGGCTGACAACCACAGTTCCATGACTGTGAGCCGTTTCTGCTCGAGCTCTCTCGACAAGCGCGTCCTGTGCCCGCGTAGATAGGAGAGGAGGCCCAGGAACGATGTCACAGATTCGCCCGTGCTTAAACTTCACCCGGGCAAAGACCTCGCCGTTCGGTGTGGCGGTGAGGTATTCAATTGCACCCGCTGCCCCGAACCGGGCTCCACCCCCAGCAGCAAGCGAAAGCACTGGCTCCAGTTCGCGTTCATCAGCTACACATTCACGGAGCCTATCAAGGAGCGTCACAGTAATTCTCGTAGGGCCTAACAGTGTTTAGGCCGATCCGTATAAGAACCGGATGCGCCAATTTCTGTCCGCAGAATACGCCAGTACTGTTCGTAAACCATACGCCATGACCATTGCTACTTCAATGAGTTGCGACTAGAAAGCCATTTATCCCAGGCTCTTCTGTAGATCAGCAACACTCCGATCCTTGCACCTTCCTGCAGACTGCTAGCACCGGACTCTCACATCCAATCTTCTCCCGGTTGACGTAGATCGGGAAGGGTTGGTACATACACCCATTCTTAGGTCTTAGGGCTATTTCGACCATGAGGACGCCATGCCGATAGACGAAATCGAGAAAAAAGTCAGTGACCGTTACGCCAAAGCCGCCAGCACGGGCGAGCAGATGTGCTGCCCGACCAGTTACGACATGGCGAACCTCAAATCGTTCATCCCGGAAGAGGTCCTTAAGATTTCGTATGGTTGCGGAACCCCGGCCGGACTGAACACCGTCAGTGCCGGAGAGACGGTCTTGGACATCGGATCGGGCGGCGGGATTGATTGCTTCGAGGCCTCGCGTCTCGTCGGCCCCACCGGACAGGTCATCGGGATCGACATGACCGATACGATGCTGGACATTGCGCGAAAAAATGCCGTCGTCGTCGCCACCAACCTCGGCTACCCCACATCCAATGTCGAGTTCCGTAAGGGCATGGCCGACGCCATGCCGGTCATCGACAACACCATCGACCTGATTATTTCCAACTGCGTGATCAATTTGGCTCCCGACAAACGGAAAGTCTTTCGCGAGATGTTCCGCGTGGCCAAGCCAGGCGGACGGTTCACGATTTCCGACATCGTCGCCGACCAGCCCGTGCCGCAGTACCTCGTGCATGATACGGAGAAATGGGGCGACTGCCTGTCCGGCGCTCTGACGTTGACTGAGTACATGGCCGGGATGACCGAAGCCGGGTTTGTCGGTCTGCATCTGATCAAGTCATCCCCCTGGCAACGGATCGACGGCATTCATTTCTTCTCTGTCACACTGACCGGCTACAAACTTCCGGCCGAAGCATCGGTACGTCCGGCGCGTTACGCCACCCTCCGAGGCCCCTTTAGCCGCATAGTCGATGAACGAGGCACAACGTACATGCGCGGCATTCCGCAGCCACTGACTCCGGAACTGGCGACATTGCTGAGTCGACCGCCCTTCGAGTCGCTGTTCATGTTCTCCGAGGCTCCCCAATGGCTCAACCGCGAGGATCCGCGATGGACCGCCGTGTTTCCTGAACAGGTTCCCTGTACCTGGAAAGGCGACTACGCCCTCTTGGCCGGCCCGTTCCTGGAAGCGCACGATGATGATCACCATGTCTTCCGCCGCGGCGAGCCGGTTGAAATCTGCTCGAAGACTCTCAAAGTCCTTGAGGCGGAGGGCTACGCGCCGCACTTTGCCATTCTCAATCGCGCCAGTCAGCCCGTGGGCGGCGACGCGGTGAATTGCGCGCCGACGGGCGGGTGCTGCTGAAGGCGACGATGGCGCTCACCCTCCTAGGCCGTCACAATCCCCTCGCCTCTTCGACGGAACAGCTTCGCATTCTCGACGAGACCGCCAACATCACTCCGTTTGCAACCCGTCTCACGCAGGCCGGGCTGCCTTCACTTCAGGCCTCCGGGATCACCGTCTTCCAAATCAACGTCGGCAAACTGTGCAACCAGACCTGCCGCCATTGTCACGTGGATGCCGGGCCCGACCGCACGGAGAGTATGTCACGGGAAACGGCTGAACTCTGCATCGCCGCGCTGGCTCAGACGGACATTCCTACGGTCGACATCACCGGCGGGGCGCCGGAACTGAACCCGAATTTTCGGTGGCTGGTGGAGCAAGCCCGTGCGCTCGGCCGGCATGTCATGGATCGTTGCAATTTATCGATCCTGCAGATTCCGTCGCAGTCTGACCTCGCAGAGTTTCTCGCAGTGCACCGCGTGGAAGTGGTCGCCTCGCTGCCCTACTACCGGGCCAGTCAGACCGACGCGCAACGCGGCGAAGGCATCTTCGACAAATCCATTGACGCGCTTCGGCTCTTGAACACACTCGGCTATGGTCGTGAGGGCAGCGGACTGCTGCTGAATCTGGTGCATAATCCTGTCGGCGCGTTCCTGCCGCCGAAGCAGGAGGCGATCGAAGCCCAATTCAGGAAGGAACTCCGCACCAGGCACGGCGTGGAGTTCAATCACCTCTATACGATCACCAATATGCCAGTGAGCCGGTTTCTGGAGTTTCTGGTAGATAGCGGAAACTATGCAGGCTACATGGAGCGACTGGCCAATGCCTTTAACCCCGCTGCCGCGGCAGGAGTCATGTGCCGCTATACGCTGTCGGTGAGCTGGGACGGCGGACTCTACGATTGCGACTTCAATCAGATGCTGGAACTTCCGCTCGGATACAGCGCGCCGGCGCATATCCGCGACTTCGACCCGGCACGACTTCATCACCGACAGATCATGACGCGCAACCATTGCTATGGCTGCACGGCCGGATCCGGCTCCTCATGCGGCGGAGCCGTTG
>CXWL01124763.1_pt1 | contig 14041 bp, 15 predicted proteins | sample 590931 | NCBI WGS metagenome assembly CXWL01 (sample SAMEA3498368, study PRJEB10139) | groundwater metagenome | biome: water well; material: biofilm material | place: Germany | collected 2015-04-27 | reverse complement strand
CGTAGAGGTTTCAATCCTCGCCCCCTCGCATGAGGGGGCGCTACTGGGTGGCGGCGAGGCATATCCGGTGGCATCACGGGTTTCAATCCTCGCCCCCTCGCATGAGGGGGCGCTACCGAACTCGACGGCCTCAGCGACCAGGCATGGCGCGTTTCAATCCTCGCCCCCTCGCATGAGGGGGCGCTACCCTGCGCGTAGCGGCACCGCAGGTCGGCCACCACGTTTCAATCCTCGCCCCCTCGCATGAGGGGGCGCTACGACGCGTATGCGCCAATAGCGGTAGCTCGCGGAAACGTTTCAATCCTCGCCCCCTCGCATGAGGGGGCGCTACCACATCCTGCAGGGCGACAACACGCTTGGTTCCGGTTTCAATCCTCGCCCCCTCGCATGAGGGGGCGCTACGCCATTTCCTTGACGGAGGTGCCGGCAATGCGGGGTTTCAATCCTCGCCCCCTCGCATGAGGGGGCGCTACTTGCGCCAGCGTCATCCCACCCTCTCCGGGAGCGGTTTCAATCCTCGCCCCCTCGCATGANNCTCCGGGAGCGGTTTCAATCCTCGCCCCCTCGCATGAGGGGGCGCTACGTAATAGGCGATGAGGTCGGTGATTTCCTTGCTGGTTTCAATCCTCGCCCCCTCGCATGAGGGGGCGCTACCGCGCCCAAGGCGTGTTTCAATCCTCGCCCCCTCGCATGAGGGGGCGCTACTCAATTCGGCAGACTCGAAGATGCACTGGATGTTGTTTCAATCCTCGCCCCCTCGCATGAGGGGGCGCTACTCATGCTGTATCTGCACGGTGTCAATCAGGTCTTGTTTCAATCCTCGCCCCCTCGCATGAGGGGGCGCTACCACCGCAAGACAAGCCCGTGGATGACAAGGAATTGTTTCAATCCTCGCCCCCTCGCATGAGGGGGCGCTACGTACGGAATTGCAATAGTTTTCAGCTTTGTTTAGGTTTCAATCCTCGCCCCCTCGCATGAGGGGGCGCTACCATTCGCCAAGGATGCCAACAATCCGTCATACCTGTTTCAATCCTCGCCCCCTCGCATGAGGGGGCGCTACCTGTACCTGACCGAGCGGCAATGGGCGCAGATCAAGTTTCAATCCTCGCCCCCTCGCATGAGGGGGCGCTACGCTGCACGCCGCGCCGCGTCAACTCGCCCGACTCCGTTTCAATCCTCGCCCCCTCGCATGAGGGGGCGCTACAGCATGTCAGCGGCGGGATCAGCACGATCAGCCTGTTTCAATCCTCGCCCCCTCGCATGAGGGGGCGCTACCGGCGCATCTTCCTGCCAAATCTCAAGTCCTCCCGGTTTCAATCCTCGCCCCCTCGCATGAGGGGGCGCTACACCGCTCCCATAAGTGCTGCCGTGCAGACGATGAAGTTTCAATCCTCGCCCCCTCGCATGAGGGGGCGCTACCTGTGCAGCGTTTCAATCCTCGCCCCCTCGCATGAGGGGGCGCTACGACCGAGGCATCGGTGAACTGGCTGGGCTACACGATGGTTTCAATCCTCGCCCCCTCGCATGAGGGGGCGCTACTTTAGGCGGGTAACGTAGCTTTTGTCCTTGCCCAGTTTCAATCCTCGCCCCCTCGCATGAGGGGGCGCTACGCACTACATCTGCGAGCAGGGCTGCATCATCGAAGTTTCAATCCTCGCCCCCTCGCATGAGGGGGCGCTACGTTGAGCTGCTGGATGCCGAGGGCGAAGACCAGCAGGTTTCAATCCTCGCCCCCTCGCATGAGGGGGCGCTACGCTGACGCTGCCCGCCATCGCGGACGGACTGTCCGGTTTCAATCCTCGCCCCCTCGCATGAGGGGGCGCTACCTACGCCTCGCTGGCTAAAAAATACCGCTGCTGCGTTTCAATCCTCGCCCCCTCGCATGAGGGGGCGCTACAAGACCCGGTGCAGCTCAAGACCTTCATCAACCAGTTTCAATCCTCGCCCCCTCGCATGAGGGGGCGCTACGCTGGCGCGCTCGCGCGTCAAGGCGTTCGTGCGCGGTTTCAATCCTCGCCCCCTCGCATGAGGGGGCGCTACCAGCGCACCTTCAACTTCCCGCAGGGGCTGGAGGCGGTTTCAATCCTCGCCCCCTCGCATGAGGGGGCGCTACCCGATGGTGCTCGCGCTGCTGGCGGGTAATGCAATGTTTCAATCCTCGCCCCCTCGCATGAGGGGGCGCTACCAGCGGCACCAGCTCCGGCGCAATGCGGTCGGGCAGTTTCAATCCTCGCCCCCTCGCATGAGGGGGCGCTACCTGAGTTATCAACCCATCAGGAGACACAAGACATGTTTCAATCCTCGCCCCCTCGCATGAGGGGGCGCTACAGTGCGCGTATAGCGTCATGACTTTCAACGCTATTCCGCACACTTTGCGCGAACTTCGAAAATGGCGCTCTCGAAGTGTCGTGCAATCTTCCTGCCCGCAATGGAAAATTCATTTCGGGCAGCATGTTACGCAGTGCGCGAACCGTCTGGGTCTTGCCCGGTGCTTGTGGTTCGCGCATGTTTATATCACCAGTGGCCCTTCAAAATCCACGGCCCGGAAGTGGCCGTGTTCTTTGATATGCAATTCTACCGGCTCCGTCAGGCGATACAAGCGCAGGCAGTCTTCCTTTTTGTCAATCTCATCCAGCAGGTTGCGTTCCAGCTCTTCGTACTGCATCTGGTTCACGCGACACTCGAAGACGGATTTCTGCACGCGCTGCCCGACACTTTCACAGATTTTTGCCACGCGGCGCAGGCGACGGCGGCCTTCTTTGGTTTCGGTGGAAACGTCGTAAGTGACGATGATGAGCATGTCAGCGCGCCAAGAAAGGAAGATAGGTTTCGGTTTCGTCACGAATATGCCGCGCCAGCAAACGTGCCTGCACCTGCGGCAACAGGCCGATGGGAAATTTTGTATCCAGCAGAGGATGGGTGATTTCCTCCTGTTTGCGCTCCTGGTAGGCAATTACCACCGCGCGGCGAGCGTCGCCTTCAAGCAAAACTGCACCGCCTTCGCGTTCCACAAAATCGCCCGCAGCGACTTGTCCGCGATTGATGAGCGTGAGCGCCAGACGATCCGCCATGATGGCACGGAATTCTTCCATCAAATCCAGCGCCAGCGCTGCCCTGCCGGGGCGCACGGCGTGGAGAAAGCCGAGCTGCGGATCGAGGCCGACCGTTTCCAGCGCGGAGCGGCAATCGTTCATCAGCATGGAATACAAGAACGAAAGCAAGGCATTGATGCGGTCGCGCGGCGGGCGGCGCGTGCGGCCATCCATGGTGAAGTGGCTGCGGGCGTCGCGCCGCACTACACCATTCAGTGCAGAGAAATACACCTTGGCGGCATCACCTTCGATACCACGCACGCTATCGAGATCGGCGGCCAGCGGAAGGTTGCGTACCGATGCACGCAGTGCTGTTGCCGCCGCAGTGAGGGTCTTGGCATCAGATTCATCTGCAGCTTCACGCGCGCCACGCAGCAGAACCTGCCGCGCGTTGCGCAGTTTTCCTGCGATCATGGCGCGGGCGGTGTTTAGCGCGAAAGCAGCATTCCCCGCCTGACGGTGCTGGGCTTGCCTTAACAGGATGTTTCCGGAGACAGATCCTTCCAGCCGCGCCTTGAAGCGACCGTTTCCGTCCATCAACACCAGGCTGATTCCATCGTCAGCGCAGCGGTGCATCAGCGCGGGCGAAACCATGATATTGCCCAAGCAAACCACGCTGCCCAGATGATGCAGCGGTACCTGCATCTTTTTCTCACGCTCGACTTCCACGCGCAGGGTGTCATTCTCCAGATGCAGGTAGGAGTGCGGCGTCATCACGTAAAGAGTGTTGAGTATCTGGCGTGCCATTCAGCTTTGCAGTTTGGCAGGCATAGCTCTTGCTCGGCCGAATAACTGTTCCAACGATTCATCGCGCCCGATTTTTTGCGCTTCGGCTACATCGCCGAGAATAGCGGGAACCCTTTGCCGCAACTCCGGCAACGTGTCCGCCTCGGTAAAGATAGAATCGCCCAGTGCCCGTGCGGTGTAGCCTCCTTCTGGAGCTTGCTCCACGAGAAACAAAACCTCACTCATCACATCCTCCTATCAAATCGGGAATACGCAGCAAGTATAGCCCGGAGTCTTGCGGCATTCTTTTTTCAGTCATCAGCATCGAACAAGGTTGCCACCAAGGCAAGCTCCCCCTCCTTGTCCGCCATCGCCTGCGGCTGGCAAATCTCGTTCAGCGAACATTCCTTGCAGCGCGCATCGTTTGCCGGAGGCGGCAGCTTGCCTGAAACGAGCATGGCGCGGATGGCGGCGATAGTTTCTTCCACATGCTGCCTCAACTCCGGCGTGATCGCCACCTCGCGGCGGCGGCGCGAAGTGTGGTGGTAAATCGCGCCTTGTGTGACGGGCTTGCCGAACATCTCTTCCAGGCACATCGCCTGCGCGGCAAGTTGCAGGTCGTCATGCGTTTGCACGCGCTTTTTGCCATGCTTGTATTCCACCGGATAGATGCACCCGTCGGGATGGAATTCCACCACGTCGCATTTGCCCACCAGCCCAAGACGGTCCGACCACACCGGCAGCGCCCGCTCGCTGCGCACGCCCTCAAACGACTCGAAACCCGCCGTATCCACCCGTTCATGCGCCGCATTGCCGCGCATGGTATGGACATTCTCATCGAACGCCTGCTCCAGATGGATCAGCGCGCACTGGCGCGGGCAATAGCTCCAGTGCTGGAGTGCGGAAAGCATGATGGGGTCTTCGGCTTCCATCCCCATTTGTAGTTAAGCGATGAATGGGTTGGCGACAGCGAGCTTGCCTTCGATCACTTGTCCATGCTGCAAGTCTTCCGTATAGAGCGTTTTGCACCCGGCTTCGAGGGCAGAGGCAACGATCAGGCTATCAAACCAAGAAAATCCGTAGCGTCCGGCGATGTCAAGGGCGCGTTGCATGGTTGCCGGAGTAACGATCTCAACTTGGCACGTTGCTTCGAGCATTGCGAGCAGCTTGCCGGTTTCCGGTAACGGCAAAGCCAGTTTTTTCAACGCCACGTTGGCCGTCTCGGAAAGCACCTGTGTAGAAATGGTTGGGTGTTGTGCAAACAGAGGGGCGGCCAGCGCAGCCTTGGCAGAATTTTGCCCAAGGGAATAAATGATGATATTCGTATCAATGAACGCCTTAACGGGCATTGGCCTCTTCCCGGTCAAACTTATAGCCGCTTGTGTTTACATTGAAGCTGCGAAAGAACGCCTCGATTTCCTCTGGCGTTTTGGGAATCGAGGTGCTCTTTTCGCGGCTTTGCCTGTCCTTGAGGAATTCGATGAAATCGAGCACCTCAGCTTGTTTTTCCAAAGGAAGCGAATCCGCTTCCCTTGCGATGATGTCGGCGTATTGCATTTCCTTACTCCTCGGTAATTGCATTCAGCATTTATAGGTTGTTGCATGGGCATTGCCAGTGGTGATATTTCATATTTCGACCTGATGCAACAAAGGTCTGCTACGCAAGGTTTTGCCAGTAAAAACAGTAAATTTTCCCCGCAAACTTTCCTGCTCAAGCAGTAGCTGTTCTAACCAAACTGCCGGTTCTTCGGGACGGTATGACGAAACCCGCAATAGAATCACTGCGGGCGGCGGTGCATAGTTTCTCGCATACAACAGCTCGCCATAGTCGCGGTCAAACGTCACCAGCCAGCGGCCCTCTTTCCGTGCAAGCGCCAGCACTTCTGTGTCATCAACTCCGGCATGAGATTCGGCAACGAACAGCACGTCATGCCCCGCCGCACGCAACAGGGCAACGGATGGCGCAGGGAAATTTTCGTTAACCAGCCAGCTCACTTTCATGCAGTCGCCTTTGCTATGGCAACAAAGCTTTCTTCCTTGAACAACTCAGAAGAAAAACTCAGCGCTGCCAGCACATCTTCCCGGCTAATGCGGGGGTAAGAGGCCAGTACATCCTCCATCGTCCAGCCGTCCGCCATGCGATCCAGAATCAGCTCCACCGAAATACGTGTGCCCTTGATAATCGGCTTGCCAACCAGCACCGCCGGATTCACTTCAATGCGATCTTTCCAGTTCATGTTTGCTCCTCACTTAATCTAAAGACACCAAGTTGCAAGTGCCCGTCTGGCGTGTCTGCCGATAACCAAGTCTGGCCAAATGCCTCACCAGTCCAGCGCCGGTCAGATCACGCGGCGATCTCATAATGGAATTGCCCAATGCCCGTGCGCGTGTAGCCGCCTTCGGGAGCTTGTTCAACGAGAAACAGAATTTCGCTCATGTCACCCCCGTGTTCAATCATGATTACCCGTTAACGTGACGCTATCGCGCGATCTCTGGCGCGGGCATCGGCGACCGCTTCGGCCAGCTTGCGGCGCATCCAGGCATCCGATTCCTGTTTGCGCGCCATCGCCAAATCCTTTGCCTCACGCATCACCTCGGACAGCTCCTCGTCGGTAGGCTCGGTGTCCGCCGCCAAGGGGTTGCGTTTTGTGTTGGATAAATCGGCCATGTAAAACTCCTTCAGTGTCAGGCTTTTCTTTCAAGGGTTACGCCGGATGGCATATCGGCCTCGTTTACGGAAACAGTATAGTCCGAGAAATCGCGCGGTACGGCAATGCCGTCGTTGAGTTTTGGCTGGATGTGGGCGAACAGGCTATGGGCTGGGGCATTTCCCAATTGGCTTTCATGCTTGAACACGTACAGCCCGCGCGTCGTCATCTCGCCGCGCGCGGCGGAGCGGTCGTGCTCGAACATGTTGGTCAGCGATTGCCAGAGCAGTTCGAGGTCGTCTTCGCCGAAGCCGGTCTGGTTGGCGAGGTGGGCGGAGACGAAGCCGTGGGCGACGTAGAGGCCGTAGGGGACGGTAAATTTGCGGCCTTGTATTCCAATCTGACCTTCTGCGGGTTTATCACCTTTCCGTGGTGCGCAAACTGTAATGGAATGTTCTAAAACAACGATAGGATCAATGGAACGGCTGAATGTTATTTGTACTGGGCCACGAACCTGCCCCGCAGTTTTCTTGATCTTGCTGCTTTCCTCATCCGTATCTTTATCACTTGTTGACATCACGGCGCCGAAAGTACGAATGTCGTAAAAATTATCACACATCCAATCACGGGCAATGTCCTCGTAATGGCGCTGTGGCTTCGGATTCTTCTTTTTATCTTTTTGCCACAACTCCCAACTTTCAAGAGCGCTCTTCACATCTGCACTTTCTTCATAAGCGCGTTCTATTTGTTCATTTAGGGCAAGTGATTTTGACTTCACCCATATATCAAACCTCGGGGTTTGCCCCTTGGAGAGCATTACAAAGTCTCGAATTTTGCGTTTGATGCAAACATCTGTCACTAGCCCCAGCCCGGTTTCCGCATCCATGCGCGGCAGGTTGCCTGCGTCTGGGTCGCCGTTTGGGTTGCCGTCTTTTACGTCGAACAGCAGAACGAAGTCGTAACGATTTTTCAGTGCCATGATGTTTATGCTCCCTTGTTGGTGGAATCGGATGATTTGGTGAAGAAGGCTTGCCGCTGGTGGTAATAGCCGATGGCGAAGCGCCCCTGGTCGGCGAGGCTCAGGTGCGCCGGGAAATCGTTGATGCCGGACATGATCTCGCCGATAAGTTTCTCGAAGTAGCGCTTGCGCCCTTCCTCCAGCTTGGCGAGGTGATGGTTTTTCAACTTCATCAAGTTGGCGAACACCGTAACCGGCGTGCTGGAAGCCGCGCCATAGAAGCGGTCGCGGATGGTGGCGCTGGGATTGACCGTTTCTTCCTGCACCTTTTCCAGCACCGCAAAAAGACGGCCTGTGCGGTAGCCGGGATTCATGTTGGATTCATCGAGTGACACGGCAATCTCCTTTTCTTGTGATGGTGTTTCAAGCCTCGTCCGCTCGGATGAACTGACGCTGTAACGCGCCTGCCGGTTGAGGCAGGCTTTGATGAGAGCAGCGCGCGGGTAAGTCACTTCCCGTTCGGCGCGGATGCGGCGCACGGCGGCAGCGAGCAGAGTTTGCGGATAGGGCAATCCCTCCAGAATGGCGCGCATGAGGTCGCCCGACAGGTTGGGCGGGATGTTTTCCGATTTTCCTTGCGTGGCCGTGGACACCAGCAGGCGGAAAAGCGAGAGGTGCGGTTTTTCATAGCTGGCATGAACGATATTCAAATCCCCGAAATGCTGGCGTACCCGCTCCGACATTTCCGCGACCGTGCCGACCAGCCAGAAGCGCACGCTGATGCGCGCCGCATTGGGGGCAAGCCCCAGCACGTAGAACCGGGTATCCCCGCCCTCATCAGGAAGCGCGCCAGCTTGCGGCGACTTGAACAGGGCTTCGATGGCGCGCGTTTGCTTTGCAGGATCATCCTTGGGCGGTTCATCGAAAATATCGGCAAAAGAGTCTTCCAGCACAGAAGGTTTCTCCGACCAGAACACGGTGGAGGCATCGCCGACCTGGATGCGTTGCGAGCTTTCCCTGCTCAACAAGTGGTTGAGCGCGGTGGTGTATGCAAAAGCGGCGCGCTTGCCGACGGGCGCATTGGCACCTTGCTCCTTGCCAAAAGAAATGAATGCAGGAAGATTGAAAGAATGAATTTTTGCCGTTGACTGGCTCCCCTGAACCGGCGTAGCAGGGTGAAGTCGTTCAATTGCCCCCAACTCGCCAGAGATTAGGCAATAGCCCACCCCGATACCTTCATCATTCTCGAACTCGCATGCCACTACTTCCTGTACCGTTTGGCTTTGACAGACAAGCACTTTCTCGCTTGCCAACTTGAAACTGACGTTTCCGGTGCTTGCCTCAATCTCTTTCCATAAAGGATGCTGTTGTATTTTCTCCCAAGGTGGATTCTCAAGAAAATTTGTGACTGCCTGAACACCAACATCGCGCGATGGGTCAGGAAAAACTTCAGAAATTCTTTTCCTGAATTGATCGAAACGCTTTGATGCTAACGGATCGTTGCCAGGCATTGCCGGACCGAATACATAGCGTGGATGATCCCAAAGAAGAAATGCTGTTTCCCAGGCTTTTACACCCGTGCGATCTTTCCCTTGAGGAACGAACTCCGGTGTTCCATGTGGCTTCCTACCTTCGCCAATCCGCCAATCATCAAGATTTATGTAGTGACCATCATTGTCAATTACTACGACGAAAGAAATAGCGTTGCTCTCATAACCTATAGGCGGGAGGTTGCCGGGTTCAAATGTCAGCTTTCGTTGGTAGTAGTCGCATAGCGCCTGAATAATCATCCCCGCACCTCCACATTGGTCAAATCCAGTGCGCCGTTTTTCATCTCGGCACGGAAGAAACGCGGATCGGGGCTGGCGAGGTTGCTGTAGTCCATGTCGTACAGCATCCAGCCAAGGTCGCGGGTTTCGGTTATCGGCGCGGGTTCGGCGGAAGCGTCCTCGACCAGCCGGAAGCTGGCGGCGAATTCGCGGCAGCCGAGGTAAGGCTGGTTCACGCACTGCCCCTTGGCGGCGCGGCGCTCGAACATGTTAAGGAATTTCGCCGGTGTGTTGGCTTCTTCGGCAGCGCGCTGTTCATCGGGATCGTTGATGGGGCGCTTCGACAGGTGCGGGTAGTTGTGTTTGTGCCGTGCGGCATCGCGCATCTCGAAATTCGCGTGGATGCGATAGGCCACATCGCGCAGGAACAGCCCGGCGCGCTGCTGGCGTTCGTCCTCGATGTACAGGCCGAGATCGCCGCTGCCGCTGTTCATCGCGGTTTGCACGTTACGCGCCGAAACCACAGCGCCGACTTCGTTGCGCCGCAGGTTGATCCACTTGATCGGTTTCATTACCTCAATCTTAGTCACGCGCCACTGGATGGCGGGTTTCCACAGGATGGCCTCGAACACGGCGCGCGCGGCGGAGGGGGTCATCACGTCGTAACTGACGCGCTCGACCTTCATTTCTGGCCGGGTGAAGCAGGCAAAGTCGCCGGATACTTCCAGGCAATAGGTCTTCATGTGTTCCTTTCTCCCCAAACCGGGCAAGCCGGAATTTTTGTAGGTTGGGTTAGCGGTTTCATCGCGTAACCCAACAATTCCCTGTTGGGTTACGGCGCAAGCGCCTAGCCCAACCTACCAAACCTCAAATCGCCAAATCATCAGGCGGGATGTTGCCATCCGTCACCACACCAAGGGCATCATCGTACAACGCATTGCCCACCTGCGCGTAAATTCCCGGCCATATCTGGCGCACGTCTCCGTTTGCCTCAAGCTGCGCAAATATCCGCTTGGGCAAGTTCACCGAATAGCGTTGCAGCTTGCGCATCAGCCAGCGTTGCGGCCCTTCTTTTTCCAGCTTGCCGAGCAGTACGTCGTTATCGTCATAGCGCACCAGTATGGTTTGATAGGCGCTGTCGTCTATCAGGCGGAATTTTTCCGCAGCGGTGCGGAACTGGATCTGACACTTGTCCGCATCCTGCGTGAGCAAGGCGTGGATGCCGTGCTTGTCGAGCGAAGGGGCGCGCACGTACAGATGCTCGAAAAATTGTTTTGCAAGGCCGCGCTCCAGCACGTCGGCTTTGTTGCCGGATAGCAGGCTGACGGAAATTTGTGCGGCTTGGCGCAACAAGCCGGGCGGTGCGGGTTTGATTGGCACGAAAACGACGACGCGCCCAAAGCCATCTTGCTTGCCCTCGCGATTGCAGCGTCCGGCTGCCTGCGCAATCGAATCCAGCCCGGCCAAGGCGCGATAGACCACCGGAAAGTCGAAATCCACGCCCGCTTCCACCAGTTGCGTGCTGACGACACGCAAGGGTTCTTTGCGCTTCAACCTTACCTTGATCTCCGCGATGACGCGGCTGCGGTGTTCGCCGCACATCAGCGCGGACAGGTGCAATGTGTCTTTGCCTTCTTCCGTGGCGCTCATCAGCCGATGCAATTCGCGCGCATCGTCGCGGCGGCTGACGATGCACAGCACGCTGGGGTGTTTCATCAACTCATCGGCAATGCTTTGCCAGTCGCGCGGGGCGATCAGGTCGTCCGGCATGGCGACCTCGACCCGTTTCAGTTTCTGGTACAGGCCATCCGGGTCGTCCATGATTTCGCGCACATTGTCCAAACCACGGAACGGCTGCCCGCCGAAAGATTGGAAAGAGCCGAGCGCGGGCTGGGTGGCGGTGGAAAGCACGAAGGTCACGCCGTAATGGCTTGCCAGCAGGTTCATGACATCGGCTATCGGTTGCAGGAATTCCGGCGGCAGCAACTGCGCTTCGTCCAGCACCACCACGCTGTTGACGATGTTGTGTAGCTTGCGGCAGCGGCTGGTACGCGCGGCGAACAGGGACTCGAAGAACTGGACGTTGGTGGTGACGATGATGGGCGCGTCCCAGTTTTCGGTTGCCAGACGTGAGCGCGCATCTTCCTTTTCCTTGTCGGGATCGAGGTTGGCGTGGTGTTCGATCACGTTGTCGCCGAAGATGTCGCGGAAGATGCCTGCTGTTTGTTCGATGATGCTGGTGTAAGGGATGACGTAGATGATGCGTTGCTTGTGCTTCATCTTGTCTTTTGTTTTCTCGTTGAACTGCACCGCATGTTGCAAGGCGAAGGCCATGCCGGACAATGTTTTGCCGCCGCCGGTCGGCACGGTGAGCGAGAAAAGTTCCGGCGAAAGTTTCGGCGCAAGCTGCGCCTTGTCGCGGCACTGGCGCAGGATGTCGGCGCGGATGGCGTTGACCGGTGTGGCTTCCGCAGTCGCGGTTTTATCTGCCATGTGCCTGTCGAAATCCTCCAGCAAGTCGGGCAGGTCTCGGTAGCCGCCACGGGATGCCGCTTTGCCGCCATCCATGAATGCCTCGGTGTCGAGAAAATCGGCATCGGTCACACAGGAAAACAGCATGCGCAGCCAGAGATGGAATCCATCTGCGCCGTCTTTGGGTTTGGTGATCGGCTTGGGTTGTGCAAGGATTGCAGCCGGAATGGCTTGTGCCGGAATACGGTCAAACAAATAGTTTTGTGTGGCATCCAAGCGGCTGGAAAGCGCTTTGGCTCCCGTTCCCGCCGCAGACCAGTCGGGCAGCCCGGCATGATGCCCGGCAACCAGGTAAGCCAGGATGCGCCCAAAATTGTCGAATTGCCGCATCGCATGGATTGCGCCAGCAGTGGAATGATCCACGCGCCCTGCCGCGCCTTCGATATGAGCCTCATAGCCGCTGGCGGATTTGATGTATTGCTGGAATTCTGCGCTGTACTTGCCCAAGTCGTGCCATAGTCCGGCCAGCTTGGCCCAATCGTGGCTGTCAAAAGTCGAGGCGAATTCGCCCGAGAGGCGCGCGACCTCTTGCAGGTGCTCGTCCAGCCAGTGTTCTTTCCATGTCCCATCCGGCAACTGTCGTACATGCGCTAATGGTCGGTCAGCTTGTTTGTCGCCCTGCTCGTCGTTCACGTCAGCCATCTCACTTCCACCCCAACCCTATCCCAAGGGTTGCTGCTCTCCTTCAGCCCCGCAATCACCGCTTCCAGCCTTTCCCCGCGATCCAGTAATTGTGAAACTGCGGCGTTATCCAGCCGGGGAATGTAGCCCAGCTTGTTGCCTTGCCATTCCACACGCACGGCGCGGTCGTCGTAGCGATTGTCCGCTTCGCGCACCAGTTGCAGCGTCTGTCCAACAGCGAGTTGCGGCCACAGCGCTTCGCCGTGGTGGTATTGGAATCCGGCGACAGGTGAGTGCTGCAAGGTTTTCGATGCGTTCAGGTTTGGCTTGGCGCGCGCGATGGCGGGCAGCGCGAGGCCGCCGACAAGTGCCGTGAGTGATTTCAAGAATGCGCGCCGCGACATAATTTTCCCCTTTACGCTTAAGGTGATCGACATTAGGGCACTTTATAAAGATATATTCTGCCATTCCGGCGAAGGCCGGAATCCGGTGTTTTAAATGGGCTGGACACCGGCCTTCGCCGGTGTGACGAATTCCTGGAAGTGCTCGTTACCCATCCGCTTCGCATCCTACTCCACGTAGTAGCTCACCAGATGAGCTACTGAAAATATTTTCACTCGGGGGCGTACCGCCCGTAAGCGCGGCGCAACTCTTCGGCAACGCGCTTGCGCAGGGCTTGGGGCGAGACGACTTCGACGTCGCCGCCGTATTTGAGTATGTCCATGACCAGTTCGCGGTCGTCGCTGTAGGGGATTTCGAGGAGGTAGTTGCCGTTTTTGTCCGTGCGGGATTTCTGGTCTGGGTGCCAGTTTTCGGCGGATACCCAGCGCGCTCTTTCTGGGGTGAATTTGAGTTTGGCCCACGCGGTGCGTTTGCCGGAGAAGATGCCGTAGCCGCTGCCCAGCACTTCATCCAGTTTTTTATCGGCTATGTTTCTGGCGGGCTTTTCCAGCATGGCCGCTTGCCGGATTGCGTCTACCGCGAAGCAGCGCAGTTCGTTGCGCAGGTGGCACCAGGCATCCAGATACCAGTTGTCGCGGTAGTAGACCAGCCGCAACGGTGAGATTTCGCGCGCTGCCGTTTCGTCGCGCTGGCGGTTGTAGTGTTGGATGTTTAGGCGTTTGCGCTTGACCAGCGCCTGGCCGATGATTTCAAAATCCTGAAGGCCAATGTTGCGCGCGGCCATGCCCAGGATGCGCACGCGATGCGCTATTTCATCGGCGCAATGGTCGCCTTCGCCCAGCAGGGCTCGAAGTCTTGCCAGCAAGGGCTGGATGTGCGGCGCGAGTATGCCGGGCTGGAGCGTGGAGAGCAGGTGTTGCATGGTCAGCAGCGCGTGGATTTCTGAAGCGTTGAACCATAGGCCGGGCAGGTTGTAGTGTTGGGTTGCCGCCGCATCATCGGAGAACCTATAACCGCGCTTCTTCCTGTCCCAGGCAATCGGGGCGTTGAGCCGGTCCTTCATGTAATCCAGGTCGCGTTTCAGGGTTGCTGACGAAATTTCCATGAGTTCCAGAAAAATCGCCGTCGGCACCACGCGCCGCTCATGCAGCAGTTGATCAATCTTGTAAAGGCGCGCGGTGCGGTTCATGGGCTTCCCATCCGGGAAATCAACCTAAAAACCGCAGTTGATGGTTTTGTAGATACCGTCTTTCCGGTCAAGAGATTTTTGCATAATCCGACCGGTAAGGTTGT
>CXWL01035694.1_pt1 | contig 14041 bp, 11 predicted proteins | sample 590931 | NCBI WGS metagenome assembly CXWL01 (sample SAMEA3498368, study PRJEB10139) | groundwater metagenome | biome: water well; material: biofilm material | place: Germany | collected 2015-04-27 | reverse complement strand
TTTTGTACACGCATGCATCAGGCCGCTCCAGGCCCATCACCCGACGAGCCCATGAACGAAGCCAAGCCCCTGCCAACGATGCCCGACCGGCTGTCCATCGACCCACGCAGCCCACACCACGTTGCGGCCGTGTTTGAGCACGATGTCGGCATACGTATCAACGGTAAACAGCGTTTTGACGTGGCCGAGTACTGCATCAGCGAAGGCTGGATCAAAGTGCCCGCAGGCAAGGCCGTAGACCGCAAGGGCCAGCCCCTGTTGATCAAGCTGACGGGCCAGATAGAGGCGTTTTACCTCTGACACCTTGCACTCGGCCTGCTCAGATGGCGGCTGCGGCTACTGGTCAGACCGGGATCCAGCCCTTCTCGCCCTTGGTGCCCAGGATCACGTGCGCGATGTGGCGCCCGGCCCCGCCCAGCGTGATGTCGCGGATGAAGTCCACCTCGGTGCGTTGACGCCAGTCGTCCTTGAACTGCGGTGCCATGGCGTGGTGGTTCAGGTTGGCCGCACGCATGTTCCAGGCGTTGCGGGCCAGCGCAATGACCTCGGCCGTTTCGTAGCGCTCGCCGTTGACCGGGTACAGGCGGTCGTTGGGGTAACCCACCGACGTACCAAAGTTGGTGCCGTTGCAGCACTTGTCTACCCAAGAGAGCAATTCCTGCGCGCGTTCTATCGGTGACTTGGGCTTCCACAGCGGCATGCCCACAGGTTTGGTGACGGGCTGCGGCGCGTTGCCCAAGTTCAGCTTCAGCTTGTCCACAAACGACAGCACCTTGGGCGGCTCAGGCTGCGGCAGCACCGCCAACACGGGCACGGCCTCGGTCACTTGTAAGTCCACCTTGTGCTTGCGTGACGCCACCGCCATGGCCTGCATCTGCGGGTTGCCAAAGGTGACCTTGCCTTGCCAGAACTCGGGCGACTTGTCGTTGTCCTGAAAGAGCTTGTAGGCCTCGGTCACGCCCTTGGGGCAGGCCGGGTAGCTGGCGGGGCCGTTGCCAAAACTCACCGGGTCATGGTCGTCAAAGACCGTCTTGCAAGTGGCGCAGAAGTACTTGGTGGTCATCGCTTTGTCCTTCGCATGGCGGGCGCCCGCGCCGCGCGCACCTTACGCCGGCAGGCCCGGCCCTTTCAAGCGCGAGCTTGGGGATGGCCATGCGGCGCGCACTGTGCCCTGGATGTGCTGGTGTTGGCAGTGGCGGCGCCATCGCCTCTACCATGGTCGATCAGAATGCACTGCGCCGGAGAAGCCGATGACGACCGAGTTCAAGGACTTGCCCGCGCTGATCGCCGCCCATGCGCGGCAGCGCCCCGATGCACTGGCGGTGGTGGCGGGCGACGATGCGTTGAGTTATGCCGCGCTGGACGCCGCTATGGACCGTGTGGCCGCCACCCTGCAACACCACAGCGCCGGGCCCGGCCACACCATCGCGCTGTGCGCGGCGTCCAGCGTGGCCTACCTGGCGGTGTGGGGCGGTGCGTTGCGTGCCGGGTTGGCCGTGGCACCGCTGGCGCCTGGCGCCACGGGGACGCAACTGGCGGGCATGGCGGCCGACGCCGGGGCGCATTGGGTGTTTGTGGACGCCGCCGTGGCCGCGATGGGTGTGCCCTGGCCCGCCGCAGCGTGGGTCGTGTGTATCGACAACCGTGTGCCGGTGGTGGGCGAGTCAAACGCCGGGGCTGCGGCCGGCACCACGCTGCAGACGTGGTTGCTGCCTGCCGGCAGCCGCCCAGTGCCAGTCGCCATTGAGTCCGCCTGGGCCTTCAACATCATCTATTCGTCGGGCACCACGGGCACACCCAAAGGCATCGTGCAAGCGCACGCCATGCGCTGGGCGCACATCCAGCGCGCGGCCTCGTCGGGCTATGCAGCAGACGCCGTCACGCTGCTGGCCACGCCGCTTTACAGCAACACGACACTGGTGTCGCTGATCCCCACACTGGCCTACGGCGGCTGCGTGGTGCTGATGGCCAAGTTTGACGCCCAGCGCTACCTGCAACTGGCACAGCAGCACCGTGCCACGCACACCATGCTGGTGCCGGTGCAGTACCAGCGCCTGATGGCGCGGCCCGACTTCGGCGTCTACGACCTCTCGGCCTTTCGCAACAAGTTCAGCACCAGTGCGCCGTTTCATGCCGAGCTCAAGGCCGACGTGCTGGCACGTTGGCCCGGGGGCCTGGTCGAAATCTATGGCCTGACTGAAGGCGGTGGCACCTGCTTGCTGCACGCCCACCTGCAACCCGGCAAGTTGCACACCGTGGGCCAGCCCGCGCCGGGGCATGACATCCGGCTTATCACCGAAGACGGTGTTGAAGTGCCGCGTGCGCCCGGCGGCGCCAGCCAGGCCAGCGGCGAGGTGGTGGGGCGATCGCCCGGCATGATGACCGCCTACCATCGGCAGCCCGAGCTCAGCGCCGCCGCCGAGTGGTTTGACGCTGAAGGCCGGCGCTACATCCGCACCGGCGACGTGGGCCGCTTTGACGAAGACGGTTTCCTCATCCTGCTCGACCGCCGCAAGGACATGATCATCAGCGGCGGCTTCAACATCTACCCCAGCGACCTGGAGGCCGTGCTGCGCCAGCACCCGGCCGTGGCCGATGTGGCCGTGGTGGGCCAGCCCAGCGCCGAGTGGGGCGAAACGCCGGTAGGCTTTGTGGTGCCGCGCGAGGGTGCGGCCGAGAACGCTGAAGACCTGCGCCAATGGGCCAACGCACAACTGGGCAAGACGCAGCGGCTGAGTGCGCTGCACCTGCGCGCAGAACTGCCACGCAGCGCCATCGGCAAGGTGCTGAAGCGGGAGTTGCGCGACGCGGGGGCATTGGACGCTGTCTCACGCGCGGAGCTGCGGGCCTGATCTGCGCCTGCTGGGGGGGGTGATGTGGGTGTGGTGTGGGCCGGCTTGCCGCGCCGTTGCCTTCAAGCCACCCGCGCGCCCAGTTGCGCCGACAACTCGCCCGCGCAGCGCCGCAAGGCCGCTGCCGGCCGGCCTGCGGCCCGCGTGTCAAAGCCCGACGTGGCACCAATGGCCGTGAGGCTGAGCACCAGCGCGCCGCTACCGTCAAACACGGGCGCGGCCAGGCCGCTTACGCCGGGCGCGGCCGCGTCCACCACGTGGCTGAAGCCGGCGTTGCGGATGGCGGCCAGATCATGTTCAAAGGCCTTGTCAAAGGGCTTGTCGCCGCCAGCTTCACCGCTGGCGGCGCGCACCACGCTGCGGGCCAGATGGGCCGCAAAGAGCCGGCCCGACGCGGTGCCGCGCAGGCTCATCACCGCACCGTGGCGCATGGCCACGTGCACGGGGGAGGGCGCCGCTTGCGTGCGCACGATGGTGGGCCCGTGGGCGCCCCACACGGCAATGGCCACGGTCTGGCCCACGGCCTGAGCCAGATCGGGCAGGCGTGCCGTGGCCAGGCGGATGGGGTCAAACTGCTGCAGGCTGATCAGGCCCAATTGCATGGCCAACGGCCCCAGGCCGTAGTGGCCGCTGGCGCTGTCTTGCGTGATGAGGCCCAGCTTGCCAAAACTCACCAGGTAGGGGTGGGCCTTGGGGGGGCTCATCTCGGCGGCTTGCGCCAGGTCTTTGAGCGCCATGGGCCGGCCCTCCTGGGCCAGCGCCAGCAGCAGACGGCCGCCGACTTCAATGCTTTGTATGCCTCTTTGGCTCATGGGAACAGGTGTGGGTTCAGAGGCTTGGGGTTTACACTAAAGCTAACTGATTAGACAATAACAAACGTCTTGCCTACGATCAAGCCCTGATTCAAACGCCCCGATTCAAACGCCCGTTTCATGGCCCTGCCACGGCGGCTGCGCGCCCACCACGGAAGCCCCGATGACCAAGCCCAAGACCTTTGCCTCGCAAGCCGACCTTGAAGAAAAGAAGGTCACCTTCAGCAAGCTCAGCGACAACGCCTACGCCTACACCGCTGAGGGCGAAACCAACACCGGCATCATCGTCGGCGACGACGCCGTGCTGGTGCTGGACACGCAGGCCACGCCGGTGATGGCGCAGGACGTGATCCGCCGCATCCGTGAGGTGACCGACATGCCCATCAAGTACGTGCTGATGACGCACTACCACGCGGTGCGTGTGCTGGGCGCCAGCGCCTACCGGGCCGAGCACATCATCGCCAGCCAGGACACGCGCGACCTCATCGTCGAGCGTGGTGAGCAAGACAAGGCCAGCGAGATCGGCCGCTTCCCGCGCCTCTTTCAAAACGTTGAAAGCGTGCCCCCCGGCCTGACCTGGCCCACGCTCACCTTCAGCGGCAAGATGACGCTGTGGCTTGGAAGCCTTGAAGTGCAGTTGCTGCAACTCGGCCGTGGCCACACCAAGGGCGACACGGTGGCCTGGCTGCCGCAGCAGAAGATCTTGTTCAGCGGCGATTTGGTTGAATTCGATGCCACACCCTACGCGGGCGATGCCTACTTCAAGGACTGGCCTCAAACGCTGGACAACATCGCTGCGCTGCAGCCCGAACAGCTCGTGCCCGGCCGCGGCGCCGCGCTGACCACGCCCGAGCAGGTGGCGGCCGGCCTGGCCGGCACACGCAGTTTTATTGCCGATGTGCGTGACAGCGTCGAGGCGGGTGTGAAGGCCGGCAAGGACCTCAACGCGGTCTACAAGGACACCATGGCCCGCCTCACGCCCAAGTACGGCCACTGGGTGATCTTTCAGCACTGCATGCCGTTTGACGTGACACGCTGTTATGACGAGATGACGCAGTACACCCACCCCCGCATCTGGACCGCCGAGCGCGACCTGCAGATGTGGAAGACCCTCGAAGCCTGACCCACGCAAGGAGACAGCCATGCCCATCCAACGCATCCACCACGTGGCCTACCGCTGCATAGACGCCAAGCAGACCGTGCACTGGTACCGCCAACACCTGGGCATGGACTTTGTGCTCGCCATTGCCGAAGACCAGGTGCCGTCCACCCACGCGCCCGACCCCTACATGCATGTCTTCATGGACGCTGGTGGCGGCAACGTGCTGGCCTTCTTTGAGCTGCCAAACTCACCCGCCATGGGCCGCGACAGCAACACACCCGACTGGGTGCAGCACATCGCCTTCAAAGTGGGCAGCGTGGCCGAGCTGGAAGCCACCAAGCTGCGGCTTGAAGCAGAAGGCATCACAGTGGTGGGCCCCACCGAACACACCATCTTCAAGTCAATCTACTTCTTTGACCCCAACGGCCACCGGCTCGAGCTGGCCGCCGACACCGCCACGCCCGAGATGAGCCAAAAGCTTGACGACGTGAAGTGGGCCATGCTCGACGAGTGGGCGCAAACCAAGCGCGCGCCGCGCCACGCCGCGTGGATGCACGACAAGGAATTTGCCGCCCAGCCCAAGGCCTGATTTCCCGCAGAACCCCGCAGAACCGCGCATTGCCCGCCCATGCTCAGCACCTACACCTACCCGCGCTACGCCTACCGCCGCCCGGCTGAACTGGACGCCGTTGCCGCGCCGCAGCGCCACCCGGTGGTGGTGGTGGGCGCGGGCCCGGTGGGGCTGGCCGCCGCCATCGACCTGGCGCAGCTAGGCCTGAAGGTGCTGCTGCTGGACGACGACGACACCGTGAGCGTGGGTTCACGCGGGCTGTGTTACGCCAAGCGCGCACTGGAGGTGCTCGACCGCCTGGGCTGCGGCAGCGCCGTGGTGGACAAGGGCGTGACCTGGAACGTGGGCCGCACCTTCTACCGCAGCGAAGAGGTCTTCAGCTTCAACCTGCAGCCCGAGGCCGACCACCAGCGCCCCGGCATGGTCAACTTGCAGCAGTACTACCTGGAAGAGTTCTTGGTGGCGCGCGCGGCGGCCCTGCCGGGCATAGACCTGCGCTGGAAGCACAAGGTCACCGCTGTCAGCCCGCAAGACGAAGGCGCGGTCGTGCAAGTGGAAACGCCCGATGGCAGTTTCACGCTGCAGGCCGACTGGCTGGTGGTGGCCGACGGCGCACGCAGCCCCATCCGCCGTTCGATGGGCCTGGACATGGAAGGCAAGGTCTTCCAGGACCGCTTTCTCATCGCCGACGTGGTGATGAAAACGCCCATGTTTGCCGAAGGCGCGGCCGAGCGCTGGTTCTGGTTTGACCCACCCTTCCACCCCGGGCAGAGCGTGCTCTTGCACCGCGAGGCCGACAACGTCTGGCGCATTGACTTTCAGCTCGGCTGGGATGCCGACCCCGAGCTCGAAAAACTGCCCGCGCGCGTGCTGCCGCGCCTGCGCGCCATGCTGGGGCCCGAGCGTGAATTTGAGCTGGAATGGGTCAGCGTCTACACCTTCCAGTGCCGGCGCATGCACAAGTTTCGCCACGGCCGCGTGCTGTTTGCGGGTGATGCCGCGCACCAGGTGTCGCCCTTTGGCGCACGCGGGGCCAACAGCGGCATTCAGGACACCGACAACTTGGCCTGGAAGCTCAAGCTCGTCATTGATGGCCAAGCGCCTGAAGCGCTGCTCGACACCTACAGCGAAGAACGCGTGGCGGCGGCGGATGAAAACCTGATGAACTCCACGCGGTCCACTGACTTCATCACACCCAAGAGCCAGGTCAGCAAGGACTTCCGCAACGCTGTGCTGGGCTTGGCGCGTGAATACCCGTTTGCGCGCGCGCTGGTCAACTCGGGCCGTTTGTCGGTGCCGGCGCACCTGCTGACATCACGGCTCAATACCCCAGACGCCGACGAATTTGAAGGCCCCATGCGCCCGGGCGCGCCGCTGGCCGACGCGCCGCTGCGCTACCTTGGCAGTGACGGCTGGCTGCTGCAGCACACCGGCAACCGCTTTGTGCTGCTGCTGTTTGCGTCCAACGTGCAAAGCGTGGGTGCTGCCACACTGGACACGCTGCGCGGCCTGGCCACAGCGCGCATCCCCGTGCACGCCTTGCTGGTGGTGGACCGTGAAGGCCCCGCCCCCGAAGGCACCACGCTGGTGGTGGACCACAAGCACCTCATCAGCCGCCGGCTCGATGCCCGCCCCGGCAGCGCCTACTTGCTGCGGCCTGACCAGCACGTGGCCGCCCGTTGGCGCCGCCTGGACGCCGCCGCCGTGCTGCGCGCCCTGGCCTGCGCCACCTGCAACTCCGTCAGTGCCCTGCGGGCCTGAAGACGCACAACGAAGCCCCATGAGCACACTCAACACCTTGCCCCACTTCGGTGTGCCCGGACATGTGCCGCTGCATGCCTTCACCCCAGGCGACGATTTTTATGAGGCGCTGATCCAGGCCCACCAGGGCCTCAGCGACGAGCAGAGCCGGCTCGTCAACGCACGCCTGATCCTGCTGCTGGCCAACCATGTGGGTGACCTGGGCGTGCTGCAGCAAGCGCTGGCGGCGGCGCGCGCCGGCGTGGCGCGCGGTGTGGATCAAGGCGAGCAGGCTGCCGGCAAAGCCGCGCCGTGACCCTGCTCAACGCGACAGACGGCCCGGCCCTGCAAAGCTGGGTGTGTGTCTGCAGTGGCACCGTGTTACCGGCGCAGAGATAGCACCTGCCAGTGGCAGCGTGTGGCGGTAGCCCCGGCATTCCCGGCGGTGCCGGCGCAAGGAGCGTGAAAACATCGGCGGGCCGCTGTGTTGCCGGCAGGTGCAAGGGTGTGACCGCCATGCAAAATCCAGGCACTGGCGAGCGCAAGCCGTCACCCTGGCGCGCCTCTGGCTCGCTGCCTCTGTGCAGACCCCCCCGACACCCTCATGAAAATCCTGCTCACCGGCGCCGCCGGCTTTATTGGCATGACCACCACGCTGCGCCTGCTGGCGCGCGGCGACCACGTGGTGGGCCTGGACAACCTCAACGACTACTACTCGGTGGCGCTCAAGCAGGACCGTCTGGCGCGGCTGACCTCCCACCCGAACTTCCGTTTTGTGCGCTTGGACGTGGCTGACCGCGCCGGCATGGAAAAGCTCTTTGCCGAAGAACGTTTTGACCGCGTCATCCACCTCGCAGCGCAGGCCGGGGTGCGCTATTCACTGGTCAACCCGCAGGCCTACATCGACAGCAACGTGGTCGGCTTCATGAACGTGCTGGAAGGCTGCCGCCACAGCAAGGTGCAGCACCTGGTTTATGCGTCCAGCTCCAGTGTTTACGGCGGCAACACCAAGATGCCGTTTTCCGAACACGACAGTGTGGACCACCCGGTGAGCATGTACGCGGCCACCAAGAAGGCCAATGAGTTGATGGCCCACACCTACAGCCACCTCTTCGGCCTGCCCACCACGGGCCTGCGTTTCTTTACGGTGTACGGACCCTGGGGCCGACCCGACATGGCGCTGTTCCTGTTTACCAAGGCCATTCTCGAAGACAAGCCGATTGACGTCTTCAACCACGGCAACATGCAGCGTGACTTCACCTTTGTGGACGACATCGTCGAAGGCGTCATTCGCGTCATGGACCGCGTGGCCGAGGCCAACCCCGACTACCGCGCCGAGGCGCCCGACCCCGGCACCAGCAACGTGCCTTTCCGCGTCTTCAACATTGGCAACAACAACCCGGTGCAGCTGCTGGACTACATCGGCTGCATCGAAGACGCCGTGGGCCGCAAAGCCACCAAGAACCTGCTGCCGCTGCAAGACGGTGACGTGCCGGCCACCTATGCCGACGTGGACGCGCTGCGCGACTGGGTGGGCTTCACGCCCGCCACAGACGTGCGCAGCGGCGTGCAGCGGTTTGTGGCCTGGTACCGCGAGTACTACAAGGCCTGACGGCGGCTTGGCCGCGCTTCAGCGGCCTCTGAGCAGATCGTGCAGGTGCCGCACCGGCACTGCGTAGCTGATGCCCGTGGGGTTGCTCAGCGCGCTTTCGCGCCCGCCCTTGACGAGCACCATGTTCACGATGCCCAGCACGTGGCCGGTGTCGGCGTCGAGCAGCGGGCCGCCGCTGTTGCCGGGGTAGGCCGTGGCATCGAGCTGGAAGAGTTCGTAGTTGCCCTCGCGCAGCCGCAGCAGCGCCCTGGGGTCGAGCTGCTGGGCCGTGGCGGCCGGCAAGGCCGCAGTGGTGATGGAGGCGATGATGCCCCGGTGCGTGACGGGCGCAAAACCCAGCGTGCCGCCGATAGGGAAACCCATCAATGCCACCGACTGGCCTTCGCGCGCGGCGCCGGGCTCACCCAGCAGCAAGGGCTTGAGCGCCGTGCCTTCGATGCGCAGCAGCGCCAGGTCTCGGCCGCGGTCGGTGGCCACCACACGAGCCCGGCGCAACTGGGCGGCGTCGGCGGTGCGTGACGCCATGACCATCATCACTGGCCCGTTGTCGATCTCGGCGCCTTCGGGAAGCACGTGGAAGTTGGTGGCCACCAGCGTGCCATCGCCCACCACAAAGCCCGTGCCCCTGAAGCCAAAGCGCGGGCTGTCGGTGGCGTTGTAGGTGCCCACCGGCAGCACCGACGTCTTGGCCGCCGCAATCAGTGCGGGCAAGTCGGCAAGGGCGGGGGACAGTGTGCCTGCCAGCGCCAGGGCCAGCGCGGTGTGGATCAAGCGCCGGCGAGCGGGTTGCATGCGCGGGGCAGGTGGCCTACAGCGACTTGAGCAAGGCCGTGACCTCGGCCTGGCCAGCAAACTTGTCGCCCAGCTTGGCCAGCGCTTCGAGTTCAGCGCGGGCCTGCGGCTTTTCGCCGTTGGCGATGAAGTGCCGGGCCAGCGCGAGCTTGAGCGTGTGGTCTTGCGGGTTGATGACGATGGCGCGCTTTTGCACTTCAATGGCTTTGGCGTACTGCTTGTCACCGGCCAATGCGGTGGCCAGCGTGTCCAGCAGTGGGGCGCGGTCCGGCAGCAGGGTGGTGGCTTGTTCGGCCAGCGCCACCGCGCCGGGCTTGCCTTGCTTGACCAGCAACCAGGCCACGTTGTTCAGGGCCAGTGCGTTCTTGGGTTGAACCTCCAGCACAGTGCGGTAGTGCGCCTCGGCCTCAGGCAGCTTGTTTTGCGACAGCGCCAAGTCACCCAGGTAGTACGCGAAGATGGCGTCCTTGGGTTGGTTTTTCTTCCAGTCTGCGGCGGCACGGTCGGCATCGGCGGTGTTGCCCGCTTGCAGCAGGCTGCGGTGCAGCTTTGCGGCGTAGTCGGCCACAGGGCGGCGCTGCAGGGCGCCACGGAAAGCGGCAGCGGCAGCCACCCAGTTCTTGCGCTGGGTCTCGATCTCGCCCTCCAGTGCCCAGCCCAAAGGGTCCTTGGCGTCTTTCTTTTGCATGTCGCGTGACAGGCCCACGGCATCGTCGAACCGCTTGTCCATCAGGGCCAGGGCCACTTGCGCACCTTTGGCCGCCTGCAGGTTGGGCTGCAGCTCCAGCGCCCTGCGCAGTGCGCGGCCCGCGTTGGTGAAGTCCTTGTTCAGTGCGTAGCCGTCGGCCATGCGCACGTGGTGCATGGCAAACGTGGGCTGGGCGGCCGCGAGTTTGGTGTAGGTGGTAACCGCCTGGTTGCCGTCGCCGCTGGCAATCTGTGCACGGCCCATCGCGTCTTGCACGTCCAGATTGTTGGGCAAGGCGGCCACGGCCTCCTGGGCCGCAGCGAGCGCAGGTTTGGCTTCACCGGTGTTGAGCAGGTAGGTCACCAGCGTCAAGTAGGGCGCGGGCTCGGTCGGGTTGGCCTTGATGGCTTCGCGCATCCAGCGCAGCGTGTCGGCAGGCGCAGCCCCTGTGCGCACCCCCAGCTCGGCAAGTGCCAGCATGGCCTGCGGGTTCTTAGGCTGTATTTTGAGCAGGGCCTCAAAGCGCTGGCGTGCCAGTTCGGGTTTGCCAGCGGCCAACTCAATGGCGGCCAGGCTGGCCACGGCCGGGAAGTAGACAGCGTCTATTTGCAGTGCGGCCTCAAAGCTCTTGGTGGCCGCCGGAATGTCTCGCTTGACGAGCAACACCCGGCCCCGCAAGTTGTGCGGCACCACGCTGTCGGGCGTTTTGGCTTGCAGGCCATCAATGGCCTTGAGCGCACCGGCAATGTCGCCCTGGCGCAGCCTGGCGCTCACCAGCGCCAGGTCGGCACGCGTGCCTTTGTCGCCAGCGGCAATGGACTCCAGTTCGGCCACGGCAACGGCCGCTGTGCCGTTGCCACGTGCAATCTGCGCCATGGCCACCGAGGTGCGCACCTTGGCGTCGTTGGGCGCGGCCTTGGCGGCGGCCTGGAACGCTGCTTCAGACTTCTTGGCGTCGCCCATTTGCAGCCAGGCCTCACCCGCCAGGGCCAGCGTGGTGCCGTCGGGCGACTTGCTGTCGAGCAACGGTTGCAGCGCTTCTATGGCCTTGCCGGGTTGGCCTGTGCGCAGATAGGTCTGGGCCAGCAACTGGCGCGACAGCACGAGGCCCGGCATCTTTTTCAGCGCGCGGCCAAGAAAGGCCTCGGCCTGCAGGTAGTTCTTGAGACGGTACTCGGTGGCGCCCGCCAGTTCGAGCACCGGCACGTTGTCTGGCAGCACCTTGAGGATGCGGTCGGTGATCTCGCGCACCGTCTTGTAGTCCTTGGCTTCAAAAGCAAACTGCGCCTCAAAGTACAGCGTCTCGGGGTGGTTGGGTGCCACCTTCTTGAGCTCGGCAAACTGGGCCTTGGCCAGCTCAGGCTTTTTCTGCTCGTACAGCACGGCCATGGCCGAGGTGTGTGCGGAAATAGACTTCGGGTTGGCTGCCAGCACGGCCTGGTAGGCCGCCAGCGCCGCGTCAAGGTCGTTCTTGCCCCGGTGCAGCAAGTCGCCCTTGAGCACCCCAGCGCGCTCGTTGCCGGGCTCATTGGCCAAAACCTTGGTCAAGATGGGCAATGCACCGTCAATGTCGTTTTCAAACGCCAGAAGCCGGGCCTGCAGGATCAGAGCGGGGGCGTAGCCGGGCCTGTGCTTGAGCGCGGTCTGCACGGTCTCGCGGGCTTTTTGCATGTCACGGCTGGCGGCGTAGGCCGTGGCCACCGACGTGAGCAGGTCGCCTGCGGCGGCAAGGTCCTTGAGCTGGACGTTGGTGTACTGGGCCAGCAACTTGGCTTCTTCGCCAGTCAGCAGCATGGCGCGTGCAAGTTCGGGCATCACCTGCTCGTCAGGCGTCTGCAGCTCTTGCGCCTTGCGCAGTTCCACCAGCGCCGCCACGGGGTCCCCCGATTCCAGCAGCGCCTTGCCCAGCAGCAGCCGCGCCTCGGCCGAATTCGGGTTCTTTTGCAGCGCGTTTTTGAGCTGGATCACCGCACCTTTGGTGTCCTTGGACGCCAGCATGGTCTTGGCGGAGGCCGTCAACTCGGTGTCCGACGGCCCGCCGCAGCCGGCCAGAGCCAACGCGATGGCGGCAATGCAGTTGCCCAGGGTGGTGTGACGCAGGATCATGGTGGTCTGCCTGAAAGGGGTTTACAGGGACTTGGCGAGTTTGAGTACCTCGTCGCGGAAGGTGAAGCCCGGGCCGAGGGCCAGCAGGCGGTCGAGTTCGGTGCGTGCCAGTGACTTGTCGCCCGCCTGCAAGGCGATCTTTGCCAAGTTCAAGCGCAGGCCATTGTCGTCAGGAGACAGTTCCACGGCACGTTTTTGCGCGGCCAGAGCTTTGTCGAATTGCTTGTCTGCGGCCAGCGCCATGGCCAGGGTGTCGATGAGCGCGGCCTTGTCGGGCATCAGCTCCACGGCCTTTTGGGCAAATTCCACGCCGCCAGGTTTTTGTTGCACGGCCAATACCCAGGCCAGGTTGTTCAGGGCCAGAGGGTGGCGGGGCCGCTTGGCCACGACGCGTCGAAGGCGTGTCTCTGCTTGCTCCAGGTCATTGCGTGTGATCGCGGCCGTGGCCATCTGGTAGTCGAACGCGGTGTCCTCGGGATGGTCCTTTATCCAGGCAATACCAAAGCGCTCGGCGTCTGCCGCACGGTCGGCCTTGACCATGCTCGCAAAGTACAGGCGCGCAAGTTCAGGGTCGGCGCCAGGCACGGCCAGGCCGCGACGGAAGACGGCCATCGCGGCGTCCACCGCCTTGAGCCGAATGTGCACCAGGGCCTCAAAGGTGTAGCCATTGACCGCCTTGGGGTGCTGCTGTTGCATGTTGCGCGCCAGGTCAAGCAACTCGCGCGTGCGGTTGGTGGCGAGCATGAGGTTCATCAGACCTTCCTGGGCGGCTTGTGAGCCCGGCTCGACCTCCATCGCCTTGCGCAATGCTGTCTCTGCGGCTGGGCGTTTGCCCGTGCTCTTGTACACGTCGGCCAGGCGAACGTATGGCATGGCGGACTTCTGGTCCACGCCCGCGATGCGCCTGAAGGTGCTGACGGCTTGCTCCACGTCGCCAGCTTCCATTTGTGCGCGGCCCACAGCGTCCAGCACCCGAAGATCGTTAGGCAGGGCTGCGGCCGCTTCCTGTGCCACCACCAGGGCCTCCTTGTACTGACGTCTGTTCAGGGTCTGCTCGATCAACTGCAGCCGCGCCGCAGGGTCCGACGGCGCCACCTTGATGGCCTCGGCCAGAATCTTCGTGATCTCTTCATGCGGCGCGCCGGCCCGGCGCCGCACTTCGGCCATGGCCAGGTAGGCGTAGTGGTTGCGCGGGTCGGTCTTGATGGCCGCATCCAGCCTGGACTTGGCTTGGTCGAACTTCTTTTCCTGCACGTCGATCCCGGCCAGGCTGGCAACTGCAGAGAACAGCGCCGGGTCTATCTTCACGGCTTGCTCAAAGGCCTCGCGTGCGGCCACGTAGTCCTTGCGGGTGACCTGCACCCGGCCCCGCATTTCCAGCGCGGCAGCATTGCCCGGGTTCTTCTTGAGCATGACGTCCACTGCCTGCAGCGCCGCGTCAAACTCGCGCCGCTTCAGGCGTGCGCTGACAATGGCCTGGTCGGCAAATGTGTCTTGCGGGCTCTGGGTGGCGATGGTTTCCAGTTCGGAAAAGGCCGTTGCCGGGTCTCCCTTGTTCAAGTGCGTCAGCGCCATGGCTGTCTTCACCCGCAGGTTGTCGGGTTTGATCTTCACGGCCTGGGTGAAGTGCTCTTCAGCAGCGGCAGCGTTGCCCAGGCGCAGTTGCGTTTCACCGGCCAGCGCGTGTGCATCAGCGTCGGGTGCGCCGCCCGAAAACAGCGGCTGCAACGTTTCCAGCGCCTTCTTGGGCTGGTCCAGGCGAAGAT